>Ga0209500_10000891_pt1 | contig 23892 bp, 24 predicted proteins | sample S_140212_EF_Meta_FD_187323 | JGI IMG/M metagenome (GOLD analysis project Ga0209500, IMG submission 187323) | Freshwater microbial communities from Lake Simoncouche, Canada to study carbon cycling - S_140212_EF_MetaG (SPAdes) (version 2) | ecosystem: Environmental > Aquatic > Freshwater > Lake ...
GCCCGGCATCAGCACCGCACGAATCGAAACGCTCACCCTGGCTCCCTCGACATCCCTCAACCGGTCCCGGGCTCTGCATCCACGCGCCCGTCATCGGTTAACTCGCTGCGTCGGCCCCGGCCGTTACCGCGGCGCGCGCCTCACTAGTGGCCCTGGCCACCGCACCACGGGCTGACCTGGCGGTCTTGCGTACCTGCCCGGCGGTCTCCGGAGCAGCAGTGCTCGCCTCCGCAACAACCTGATCAACGTCGGCGACAGCCTCCTCAACTTCGGCGGCGGCCGCACGGGCGGTCCGACGGGCGCCGGCGGCGGCGGATCCGGCGGTGCGGCGAACTTCGCCACGGCCGGCCCTGGCCGGGACGGCAGGGGCTGCGTCAGAGGCCGCGTCAGCGGCCACCTCGGCCGAGGCCGGCAGCGCCGACGCCGGCATCGGCACCGAAGCGGACGCGCGCGGGCCGTCCGACTTGCGGGAGGCAGCCGCCCGCACGACCGACTGATTGGCTACCGATGCCGCCGTCAGCGACGGTAGCCCGATCCCGAACACTGAACTGACCAAGGACGTCAAAGCGCCGATGATGTCCGCCGGTCCTGAGATGAGGGTGTCGATGAATGCCACGACCGCCGTGACGATGGGCTCGAGAAACGTGTAGGAGTTTCCGATCTGGGCAGCGAAGCTCGGGTTCCAGAAGAAAAAGTCCTGCGCCACTTGAACTCCGAACTGTACCCAGCCGTTGAGAGCGCCGTAGAGGTCTGCAGTGAAACCGGCAAGTTGGACGTCTGGAATGGCGACAACCGGTAGTTGCACTACCGGTTGGGCCAGCGTCACAGCCGGCGGTGCCACCATTGCCGGGCCCAGAGCCACGGCGCCGGCCGTCGCAAATGCAACACCGGGAACCAGCAGTGTACGAATCGAAATACTCACCATTACCTCCTGAAGATCTTCGGCAGTGCACCCATGATGGCATCGGTTCGACCCGATGGCAAAGAAGATCACCGTACGATCACGCCTTTGTTGCAGGTCGGGAACCGGCCTTGATTTTTATAGCAAAGTCGTTGGTGGGAAACAGGATTCATCGGCAGCAAGGCTTTAAGGTGTGGCCCATGACATCGACCGACCGCCTCTACTTCCGGCAGTTACTCTCCGGCCGCGACTTCGCCGCCACCGACCCCATCGCGGCGCAGATGCGCAACTTCGCCTATCTCATCGGCGACCGGGAGACCGGCGACGCGGTAATGGTCGACCCGGCGTATGCGGCCGGCGATCTGCTCGACACCCTCGAGTCCGACGGTATGCACCTGTCCGGAGTGCTGGTCACCCATCACCACCCCGACCATATCGGTGGTTCGATGATGGGCTTCGAACTCAAGGGCCTGGCAGAACTGTTGGAACGTGTCTCCGTACCCATCCATGTCAATACCCATGAGGCGCAATGGGTTTCACGGGTGACCGGGATTCCGATGAGTGATCTCACCTCCCATCAGCACGGTGACAAGGTCAGCATCGGCGCTATCGATATCGAGTTACTGCACACACCGGGTCACACCCCGGGCAGCCAGTGCTTTCTGCTCGACGGCCGCCTTGTGGCCGGCGACACCCTGTTCCTCGACGGATGCGGCCGCACCGACTTTCCCGGCGGCGATGTCGACGAGATGTTCCGCAGTCTGCAGCAGTTGGCCAAGCTCTCCGGCGATCCGACGGTGTTCCCGGGTCACTGGTATTCCACCGAACCCAGCGCCAGCCTGTCGGAGGTCAAGAACACCAACTACGTCTACCGGGCGTCCAACCTCGAGCAGTGGCGCTCGTTGATGGGCGGGTAAGCCTCGGTAACGTGATCGCTCACACGCCGGGCTAAAGGAGAAAACATGGGTGTCAGCTATCGCCGGGACGAGTCGATCGCGGTGATCACGATGGACGACGGCAAGGTCAACGCACTCGGACCGGACATGCTGGCCGAGCTCAATAAGGCGCTCGACCAGGCCGAGGCCGACGGCGCCGGTGCGGTGGTGATCGCCGGTAACAACCGGGTGTTCAGCGCCGGGTTCCAACTCAAGATTTTCCAGTCCGGGGACCTCGACGCTTCCATCGGCATGCTGAAGAGCGGCTTCGAACTGTCCCACCGGTTGCTGTCGTTCCGCAAGCCGGTCGTGGCGGCCATCACCGGGCACGCGATTGCGATGGGATCGTTCCTGGCCTGCAGCACCGATCATCGAATTGCCGCTCCGGGCTACAACTTTCAGGCCAACGAGGTCGCGATCGGGATGGTGCTGCCGTATGCGGCACTCGAGGTGATGAAGCTGCGGCTGACCCGCTCGGCCTACCAGCAGGCCGTCGGTCTGGCCCGCACATATTTCGGGGAGGCCGCGCTGGCGGCCGGCTGGGTCGACGAGATCGTGATGCCGGAGGTGGTTCTGGAACGTGCCGAGCAGGCGGCCAACGAGTTCGCGACCACCCTCAACGCCGGCGCCCATCACGCCTGCAAGATGCGGGCCCGCAAGGAGTCGTTGGACGCCATCCAGGCCGGCATCGACAACATGGCCGACGAGTTCACACTCTGACTGCCGGACCGGCACTGACGGCGCGTTTCGCCGGCCGGGTGGCGATTGTCACCGGCGCCGGGGCGGCCGATGGGATCGGCGCCGCGGTGGCCCGTCAACTCGTTGACTCCGGCGCGCGCGTGGTGCTGGGCGCCACCTCGGATCGGATCCATGACCGCGCCGCCGAACTCGGCGACGCTGCCGTGGGCGTGGTGGGCGATCTGACCGTCGAGGGTTGCGCCGAGGCGTTGGTTTCTACGGCCGTCGAACGCTGGGGCCGGTTGGACATCCTGGTCAACAACGCCGGAATGACGTCGGTGGCGTCGGGCTGGGATTCCGACGCCGACGTCGCATCGCTGTCGTTGGCGGACTGGGACTCCGCGATCGCCCGGAACATGACGACCGCATTTCTCATGTGCCGGGCCGCGGTTTCGGTGATGACCGCGGCCGGCTACGGCCGGATCGTCTCGGTCGGGTCGACGACCGGGCCGGTGAACGCGATGCCCGGACAGGCGACCTACACCGCCGCCAAGGCGGGCCTGGTGGGCCTGAGTCGCGCGCTGGCGCTGGAGGTGATCGGCAGCGGCGTCACCGTCAACGTGGTCGCGCCGGGCTATGTCGCGACCGGGTCGCAATTGGAGTTCGAGGCGGCGGCTGCGGCGGCGGGGCCGATCGGCCGCAGTGGCACCCCGGCCGAAATCGCTTCGTGCGTAACGTTTTTGGCTCATGAGTCGGCATCCTTCGTCACCGGTGCGGTGCTCGTGGCCGACGGCGGGCATAGCCTGCCGGAGACCTGGCCGCGCCCCTAGACCTGGCCGCGGTCGTGCCTCCGGACAAGCGGCAATATCTTTCGAAACTTGATATCGCCGGTGATATCAAGTTGTGAAAGATACTGCCGACCTGAAATTCAGGAGTCCGCGAGGATCCAGGTGAAATCGTTTTTCTGCAGAGCGGATTCCGGCCGGAGCGTGAGGATGGATGTAGCGGTGTCGAGGTGGTAATCGATCATGGTCTCGATCCTGGCCGCGCCGCCGTGGCGCGACCAGAGGCCAAGGTCACTCAGCGGCAACGACCCGCTGCCGGTTCCAGATGTCGCCCTCGAGGCGGCCCGGCAATCCGGCGTCGGCGGCCACGAACACCGGATCGACGCCGGCGTCGGCCTGACGCTGGTAATCACGTAGTGCGGCGAACGCCCACCGGCCCAACAGCACGATGGCAACGAGGTTGACTAACGCCATCAGACCCATCGCGATATCCGCCAGATCCCACACCGTGGACAGCTTGGCGGTCGCCCCGAATGCGATGGCGGCCAGCACCGCGATCCGGAAGATGTTGATGCCACGCTGGCGCGCGCCCAGGAAGAACAGGTTGATCTCGGCGTAGACGTAGTTGCCGAGCACCGAGGAGAAAGCGAAGACGAACACCAGCACGGTCATCAGCCAGGTGGTCCAGGATCCGAGGCCGGCCGCGACCGCCGAGGCGGTCAGCGAGGCACCGGCCATCTTGGTCGGCGTGTGCGGGTCGTAGATACCCGGACCGGAGACCAGGATGATCAACGCCGTCGCCGTGCAGATGATGATGGTGTCGACGAAGACACCGAGGGACTGGATCAACCCCTGCTTGACCGGGTGCGACACCGTCGCGGTGGCGGCGACGTTGGGCGCGCTGCCCATGCCGGCCTCGTTGGAGAACAGTCCGCGCTTGACGCCGTTGAGCATCGCCGCCGCGATACCGCCGGTGAAACCACCCGCCATCTGCTCCAACCCGAATGCGCCGCCGATGATTTGGGCGAAGGCGTGCGGCAGGTTGCTGATGTTGAGCGCGATGATGACCAATGCGAGCACTACGTAAGCAAGTGCCATCAACGGCAGCACGACCTCGGCCACCTTGGCCACCCGCCGCACGCCGCCGAACAGCACCGGTGCGGCCAGCAACACCAAACCGATTGTCGTGTAATTGATTTCAATGTTGTATGAGGTGTTGAGCACATCGGCAATTGCGTTGGCCTGCACCATGTTGAACGCGAAGCCGAAGGTGAAGACCAGCAGCACCGCGAACACCACGCCACCGGGACGCGAACCCAGCCCGCGCTGAATGTAGAAGGCCGGCCCACCGCGGAAGGTGCCGTCCTCGGCGCGGACCTTGAAGATCTGGCCCAGCGTCGCCTCAACGAAAGCGGTGGCCATGCCCAGCAGTGCCACCATCCACATCCAGAAGATCGCACCCGGACCGCCGACGGTCAGCGCGATCGCGACGCCGGCGATATTGCCGGTGCCGACCCGCGATGCCAGGCCGACACAGAAGGCTTGGAACGACGAGATGCCGCCGTCACCGGAGCGGGAATGCACCAACTGGCCCAGCATCCGCTTGAAGTAGCGAACCTGCACGAACCGGGTCCGGACCGTGAAGTAGATGCCCGCCGCCACCAGCAGATACACCAGGATGTAGGTGTAGAGCACGTTGCTGACCGGTCCGATCAGATTGGCCTGAACAAAGCCCATATGCACCTCCGACAACGACGTGCGAATCCTCGCACCTCATCGGCGAGGGCGCAGGGCAATCGCGCGCGAGCGGAAAACTAGGGTCCGGGCGCAGGCAGCGTGGCAGCAGTGGCCGCCGGCGGTGGGGGCGGCGGCGCGGCCTTGGGCGTCAGCGCACTGCCCCCTACCCATTCCGACCACGGCACAGACCAGTCACCGTTCTGATTCAGCGCCAGCGGCGGGCCGCCGGTGAACCGGACCTCGACGATGTCGCCAGGTTGCACGAAATTGAAGAACCACCTGGCGTTCTCGCCGCTGAGGTTCAGGCAGCCATGGGAGAGGTTGGTATTGCCCTGCGCCCACACGGTGTCATCGAGCTGATGCAGATAGACACCGTCCAAGCTGATCCTGGTGGCGAAACCGATCTTGCGCTTATAGCTGTCCGCGGTGCCGGGGGGAATCCCATAGGTGGTCGAGTCCATCGTGACGACCTCGGCCTTATCGATCACGGTGTAAACGCCGGGCGGTGTCCACCAGTGGAACGTCTTGCCCGCGATCACCGACGTGCCGCCGCGGCCCATCGAGGTGGGCATGGTTCGGACGAGCTTGCCGTTGTCGTAGACGCTGACCTGCTTGGTGATGTCGTTGGCGACGGCGATGTGTGAGTCGCCGATGGTGAAGGTGTTCTTCGCATCGGCCTGGCCGTAGAGGCCCTCGCCGAGTTTGAGCCCGAACATGTTGAGCGCCACCGACACCGTGGTGCCCGGCGCGTAGTAGTGCTCGGGGCGCCAGTGCGCCACATAGTCGTCGGTCCAGAACCAGGAACCCGGCACCGATGGACTGGTGGTGACGATCATGTTCTTCTCAGCCAGCACCTTGTCGGTGATCGGCTCGTCGAAGTGAGCGGCGATCACGGTGCCGATGCCGTACTTCTGGCCCTCCTGGATGGCGAAACCGCCCTGCACCTCCAGGTAGGGATGGGCGTAGTTATAGGGCGACAACGTGTCGAAGGTGGTGGTTCGCGAAAGCGGCACCCCGCTGTTGCCCACGCTGTCGACCGTCATCGAGTAGCTGCGCGCGAAGTTCAGACGCTCCGTGGGCTGCCAGGACGTGCGGTCGGGGGAAAGTGCACCCGCCACGGTGTTGCCCCAGTCATCAGTCAGCGAGACCGCGGTGATTTTGCCGTCGATGACGTCGACCGCGGGCTTGGTCAGGGGGTTGATGTCCTCGGCGCCGTCGAATGGCGCCAGGCCCAGCAGTGGAGGCTGCGGAACCGGCGCCGGCAACTGTGCCTGGGCGGTGGCCGTGACCGTTTTGCAGCCTTCCTGGCAGCCCGGAAGCCCCGCGACGTCGCTGACCAGCACAGCCGCCAGCAACGTCACGAAGACGAGGCTCGCGGCGCGGGCGCGGCGGGGAAAGCTCACCGAATCACTCCAAGGCTTGTCGAAGGGTCAGACGTCACCGTTGACGTCCAAATCATAGACATAGAACCGGCCTCCCCCACACCCGGCGGGTGCCAGACTGATGGCCCATGACCGAACCCGGTGCGGCCCGCGTCGCGGTGTATCTCGACTTCGACAACATTGTGCTGTCGCGCTACGACCAGGTGCACGGACGCAACTCGTTCCAGCGCGACAAACCCAAGGGCCTCGACGCCGCCAAGCTGACCCGGGCGATCGTCGACGTCGGAGCGGTACTGGATTTCGCGTCGTCATTCGGCACCCTGGTGCTCACCCGCGCCTACGCGGACTGGTCGGCTGATATCAATGCCGGTTACCGCGGCCAGTTGGTGGGCCGCGCGGTGGATCTGGTCCAGCTTTTCCCCGCGGCGGCCTATGGCAAGAACGCCGCCGACATCCGACTGGCGGTGGATGCCGTGGAAGACATGTTCCGGCTGCCGGATCTGACGCATGTGGTGATTGTGGCCGGCGACTCCGACTACATCCCGCTGGCACAGCGCTGCAAACGGCTGGGCCGCTACGTGGTGGGTATCGGGGTGGCGGGATCGTCGAGTAAGTCGCTGGCCGCGGCGTGCGACGACTTCGTCATCTACGACGCCCTGCCCGGCGTTCCGGCCATCGCGGCGGCCCCGGCGGAGGACGCGGCGCCCACGATGCGTGCCCGTCAGACCAAAGCGGCCGAACCCGACGAGTCGGAGACACCTGATCCTCAGGCCGCCGCAACCGCCCTACTTCGGCGCGCGCTGCAGATCGGCCAGGACAAGGATGACGACGAGTGGTTGCACAACTCGACGGTCAAGGCGCAGATGAAGAGGATGGATCCGTCGTTCTCCGAAAAGTCTTTGGGATTCCGGTCTTTCAGCGATTTCCTACGGTCGCGCACCGATGTGGTGGAACTTGACGAGACCTCGACGACGCGGTTGGTGAAGCTGCGTTCGTCGCTGATGCCGAGGCGGCGTGCCAGGTCGGCGCCACCGATCTCGACGATCAGTGCGGGGTCCCCGCACACCACAAGTTCATCGCGGGCGCGCGACAACCCGACGTACAACCGCTCAGAGGCGCGTTCCATGTCTTTACTGTCGTTGACCACCAGAACCACGGCCCGTCGCTCCAGGCCCTTGAAGCCAAGTACGTGCCCGTAGAACACCTGCTCGGCATCCCAGAAACTTTCCCAGTAGGAGTGGGTGCCCTCAGCCTGGCGGGCCTTTTGTTCTTCATGGCGGCTGCCGGTAGTCAGCAGGGTGACGTCCTCGGGGCGCCAGCCCTCCTCGAGTAGGGCCTCAACCTGGTCGTCGCCCGCATCGAAGGCATCGTCACGCGTGCAGGGCACGAAGCGGACCTCGGGGCCATCGGCGCCGAGAAGCCGCATCGGATGGTCGACCAACGGCTCGAAAGCCCTGGCGATCTGGCGGGTGTTTCGGATGTTCTGTTCGAGGATCAGCGGCACCAGTGGCACCGGCGGAGTGCCCTTGCGGTCGAAGACGCGCTGGCCCTCGTCACTGAAGACGTAGATTCCGCCGGTCTCCGGATCGTGAAGTGCGGCCAGCAGTGGCTCCCACCAACTGTCGGCGAAGTCTTGGGCCTCGTCGATGATGATCGAGTCGAACCGGTGGCCGTCGGCCAGGTTATTGGCCAACTCCAACATCTGGGCGGGCAGATCATGCTCGAAGAACTGTGCGGTCTCGGCACTGCGCTCGGACTCGTCGGGTCCTTTGTCGGCGCCCCACGCGATACCGAGGTCGTGGAACTCTCCGACGTAACCGGGCTGCTGACGTCGGCTCCATCGTGAGGTGATGCGTTTGAGGTAGGAAGCCAGGCCGTGGGAGTAGCAGAGCAGCGCAACGCGCTGGCCGGAGTTGGCCAGCCGACGAGCCTGTTCGAGGGCCATGAAGGTCTTGCCGCTGCCGGCGCCGCCGCGAACTTCGACACGAGTGAGCAGTTGGATGGCGTCGAGGATCACGGCCTGACGGTCAGTGAGGACGTTGGCGGCATCCTCGTTCTCCAAAGCCCGGGCGACGACGTCGCGCTGCGGGAGCCCGCGACCGCTCAAAGTGGTCTGGAGTTGCTTGATTCCCGTTGCCCCCAGTAGCGATAGGTCCTCTTCGTGCTGGAGCGCGATAGCGCGGATACGCGCCATCATGGTCGGGAAGTCGTCACGATCGATGACCATCCACCGCGGGCAGTCGGTGAGTGCAAAGTCTTGGGAGAATTGACTATTCGGCAGAACGACGACGTGGTTCCAACGCACCCGGCCCTGTGTCCAGCGAGGATCCTTCTCGATGAATTTGCGCAGTGCGTAGCGAGCTTGGCGGACCTGGCGGACCGGTTCGATGGTTTTGATCTTGCCGCTGTGCAGCCGCTGCAGCCAGACTTGGCCGTTGTGGGTGACTTCGCCGCCCTTGACTTCGACGCAGACGATTCCTGCACCCTCGATGGCGACGACGAAGTCGATCTCGTGGTCCTTGAGATGATCGGTGACCCGCTGGCCGGCGATTACCAGGTCACCCTCGCCGAGTTGCTCTTTCAGAGCCTTCCAGACCCGCCGCTCAGTGTCATTGGCCAGGCGAGGGTCATCGGGCACCGTGATGGCCATCGGTGAATCGTAAAGCCGCTCCGAGCCTGTAGAGTGGGTTCTACGAGTCGCTTCGCCCTCAGTGCGACACCGAGCCCTGATCCGCAGATGGATTTGCTCGAGCGATTCCCCACCCCAGCCACCGCAACAGTTCGCGGCTGGGCCTGAAGACAAAGGAAACCCGTGGAAAACAGCCTCTTCTCCCACCCTGTGGAAGCCGAGAACGCAGCGCAGAAAAAGGAGCACACCGTCGAGCACTCGTCGGAGCCGGTGCAGAATCCGGTGTTCTCTGACAAGGACAAATAGCCGGTTCGCCGACAGGGACAAATAGTCGCCGACGTTGCGCTCCAACGATCTTCAATCGCGCGTGATCAGGGCCCCGTTTCCCGTGCTAGGGTGGGACGGGGCGCCCGATTTAGGCGTTCTTTCGATTGAATGAGAGAAGCAAAGAATGGCACAGGGAACTGTGAAGTGGTTCAACAGCGAAAAGGGCTTCGGCTTTATCGCACCCGACGGTGGAGCCGAGGACGTCTTCGTCCACTTCTCCGAAATCTCCGGAAGCGGCTACCGGTCGCTGGAGGAGAACCAGCGGGTCACCTTCGACATCGGCCAGGGTGCCAAGGGCCCCCAGGCTCTCGCGGTTCGCCCCGAGTAGCAAAAGCCAGCAACTAGTGGGTCGGCAGGGAAACCTGCCGGCCCACTTTTTATGTCCCGGGTCGCGAAATTGGTTGAAATGATTGGTTTTTCGCGGCCAGAGGTATTGCGAGTAGGTTGGTGAGATCGGGGAATTCCACGCACGGCCTCTCGGCTGGCGTTACCCCGAATGATTCCGGTCGGTTCCCGGCCGCAGATGGGAGCGTCTGATGACGCCAACACCGATGACGCCAACACATTCGACGCCAACACCTACCCGCGCAGTCGCCGACTGGACCCAGCCCACGCCCGAGCACACACCACGACTGCGTCTCAAGCCCAAAGCTTCCCCCACCGGTTTCGTCGACGGCGCCTGGTGGCCGGCGAGTAACGACCTACTCACCGAACTGCCGGATCTGCTCGCCGTGCTCTCGGTGCGCCTAGGCCCGATCAGCCATGTGACCTACAAATTCGGTGAGTGGGCGACGGCACCGGTCAAGACGGTGATCGGCGGTCGCGTGGTCCGACTGGCCGGCTACCGTCGCCAACCCGGCAATACCATCGAGGTTCTCGGCCTGGGCGGAGCCGGCGTTGTCCTGCTGGTCGTGCCCGCCGGCACCGACGCCGAGCAGGCGCACGACACCATGATGACAGCGGCGACACCTGAGGACGCCTCCACCACGGACGGGCTGCTGGTGGCCGCCCACCGCTAATCTGCTGGTGTGACCCAGGAACCGGAAGCCGTTGCACGCGGGAATTCCCTGGATTTGACCGCTCTGGTGGTGGTGGCACTGCTGGTGGTCGGTTTCACCTTCAGCGACGACGTCGTCGAGTTTCTCTGCGACATCACCGGCAACGGCCACGCCGCCAACGCACCGTGGCTGATCTTCGCATTCGACATGCTGTTGGTGCTGGGCACCGCAGCGTTGAAGTGGCGGATCAACGGCGGCACCACCGATCGCAGGACATTCCTGCGGCGGCTGTTCACCGGCTGGTGGGCTGCAGGTGCGGCACTGGCCGTGATAGCGCACCCGGTTCTGATCGTCACCGCCGACTGGCGTGCGGGTCTCGGTGACGCCGCGTCGGCGTGGATCAATCTGCTGGCCTCCATGGTGTTCGTGGTGGCGATGACGCTGCTGCTGCTGTCGGCTCTCGGCGAGGGGACGGCGTCGCGCGGCTGGATCGTGCCGCTGGTCATCGGGACTGCTGTTGTTCAGATCGCGACGGCGCTGTGGTACCCGGTGATCGATCTCGAAAGAGCTTGCGGCGGTGACGTTTCCCCGAGTTACTACTCCGAAATGGCGAATATCCTCGCCGTCGTGCTGCTGACCCTCGGAGTCGAGATGAACTTCGTGCGCCGCAGTGCAGCCGCGCGTGACGTGGGTCAGCGAGTCGCCCCGGTGCTCACCGTGATCCTGTTATGCATCGGCTTGGGATTGTCGTTCACCATGTTGGTGAAGGCTGACCTCGGGACACACTGTGGACTGGCCGCGACGTGGCACGAATACATCGCCTTCGCGGTCAGCACACAGGCACTGGCGGTCGGTCTCTCGACGCTGGTGTGGCTGATGCTGGTTGAGGCGGTCGACACGGGCGAACCCGGTTCACGCATGCGTGACCGCGTCGACTGACGGCCCAGTAACCGGCACCTCGGGGCCGGGACCGGCCCGCCGGGTTATCACCCCAGCAGTGCCAGAACCCGTCCCTGCTCGATCAGATAGCTGCTGCCGCCCACCGATGCGGCGGGAGTGACCCCGCCGAACAGGTTGAACAGGTTCGCGATGCCCGCGGCGACGCCGATCACGAACGTCGCCGCCGCCCCCACCACCTGGCCCACGACGAAGCCGATCGGATTGTCTCCGAAGATCGCACCTACCGCCTGGCCCACTGCGGCACCGACGGCCGCCTGCAGTGCCGGTTGGTTGATGACGGCCTGAATCACCGTGTTGGCGATGGCGTCGACCGGCGTGCCGTCGGCGATAGCGAGCGCAAGTTCGCTGATCAGGTTCTGCACGGCGGCATTACCCAGTAGCGAATCCACGACGGCCTCCGTCACGTCGCCCGCCACCGCGTCCAAGCCGAGGGTTTCGGCCGTTCCGCTGATGAGGCTGGTGACCGCATCCCGCGCCACGGCACTGACCGCGTTCTGCACGGCCGACTCGCCCAGGATCGCCCGCAATGCATCGGAGGCGAGCGCATCCACGGCGGCCGCAATGGCCGGATCGGCCTGCAGCGACGCCAAGGCGCTCTGCAGTGCGTCGGACAGCGACGCACCGGCCAGAGCCGCGGCAGTGACTTGGCCCGCGGTCTCCGACAGTGCCGCAGCGACACCGGACGCACCGAGGAACCCGGTCACGGCCGAGCTCGCCAGGTCAGCCAACCCGCCGGACGCCGCGAGGTCAGTCAGGGTCGCGACGATCATGTCGCCATAGGTGGAACCGACTAGATCGGTGATGAACGACCAGACCGCCGGGTCGGCCGTCGCCGCGGAGACCAGCACCGCGGTGGTGGCCCCCAGCGCCGAGACCAAGTCGGGGTTGGTCAGTAGTGCATTCACCGCATTGGTGACGGTGGCTACCACCGCCGGGTTGAATGCCGAATCAGCTTGCAGCCCTTGCCAAGCGGCCGCGAGAACCACCTCGGGATCAGCGCCTGCCACCAGAGCGGTGGCGGCTTGGCCGGCGATGCCTGCCACGCCTGCGGCGATACCGGGCTGACCCAGGAAGTCGACCAAAATCGCACCGGCGACGTCGGCGAGTGCACCGGTGACAGCCGGGTTGGACATCACACCGACGATGACATCACCGAGGGCCGGGGCGATCCCCGCCGCGGGAGTACCCGCGAGCGCGGCGTTCACATAGCCGGAAACCTGCTGGGCGACAATCGCCTGCAGCGCCGGGTCGCTTGCCACGCCGGAGACCACGTCTGTGACGGCTGTGCCCAGTGCCTTCACCAGACCGGAGTCGGTCAACGCCACATTCACCGCGGCGGTGACGGCGACACCTACCGCGTCCTGGAACGCTGAGTCGGCTTGTAACGACTGCCACGCGGCGTCGGCTGCGGCGGAGGGATTGCTCCCTGCTGCCACCGCGACGTACTGACCGGCCGCGTCACCCACTGCTGCGACCACGCCGGGCTGGCTCAGCAGAACGGTGACGGCTGTGCCGCCCACAACTCCGAGTCCGGCACCGGCTGCGGGGTTGGCCAGCAGGCCGACAACAGCGTCACTGACCGTCGCGGCGATCCCGGCCGCGGCCGGGTTATTGCCCATCGTTGAGGTGAGGTATCCGGTGAGCCGCTCGCCGATTGCCGCCTGCACCTGCGCATCGGCAGCCAACCCGGTGATCACCGATGTCACCGCGCCACCGACGGCCTGCGCCAGACCGGGATCGGCCAACACGATATTCCACGAGAAGTTCTGGAATAGCGGGTTGGCATCCAGAGCCGCAAGCCCGGTCTGCAGCGCCGCGGCCTCATTCCCGCCGGCAACCACCGTCAGGACGAACTGCTTGGCCGCCGCGAAGATCGCCGCCTGGGCATCGGCTTGGCTCAGCAGGTCGGTCAGCGGCGAATTCGTCACCACTGCAGCAGCGGCCGGCTCTCCGGAGCTCACCGCGGCCGCCGGGGCGGCCGTGGTGCGGGCGCCCGACAGGTCACGCCGACTCACGGCCAGCGTTGCCCAGGCGAACGGCGCGGCGAGGGGGGCCAGCGGATCGCTGCCCCCGCCCAGCCACGCGAACGGATTCAGGCCCGCGTCCGACAGTGCGCCGCGAGCGGCGGCCGTCGTCATCACCGGTGCCGCCGGCGTCGACGTGGACGTCGCGGCTGCGGGTGCGATCTGCTGGGCGGCCTCGACAGTGTCCGATGCGGCCGGCGCGGTATCAGCCGCGGCCGAAACCTGGCTCACCACAGCCGAATCGGTGGACGCGCGCGGCGCCGAGGTGACCGGCCCGCTGATGGCCGGGGCCGGCGTCGCAGTCTGATGCGAATTGGCGTGCCGTGCGGGTGCGGTACTCGCGGGGTTTGCCGCCACCCGTCCGGGCCGGCCGTTGTTGTCCGAGGGATCCGTCGATGGCGTCGCCGTGGAATCGGTCGAGCCTGTGCGGGCACCGCGGGATGGCCGTCGCGGCGCCGGCGCCGGAGACGAGTCCGTTGCGTCCGTCGCGACAGTCGAGTCCGAGCCCGCCCCGGTATCCGCCGCAGCGACGGCCGGCAGACCGGTGATCGCGGCGCCGACGCCGAGGAGTATCGCTAATGCGCCAACCCGGCCGACGTACTGGCTCGGGCGGGCAACCGGTGTCAGCGACCACTGGCCCGAAGCGTCGGAAACCAACCGCATTGAGCCGGCAGCCAATCGATGGCGACCGCCGATATTTCCGCGACGACGATCCGTTTGACCCTGTCCCATGACGCACTCCAAATCTCGGCAGCAAATTTCTCAGGTTTTTATTAGCTTACCGCAATCGCCCGGATCGTGACGCCCACGCGCAAGGATCTGCTCCCGGCACAATGGCCCTGAGCTGTGATGGCGGTGTGCGACGGCCGCCGGGATTCACCCCTCAGCAAAATTCTGGTGCGCCGGGACCGACGTGCGACAGCGTGTGGCAGGTACAGGATTCGAACCTGTGTAGGCGTTAGCCGACGGATTTACAGTCCGCTCCCATTGGCCGCTCGGGCAACCTGCCTGGAACACCTCACCGAAGTGACCCGGCATGATGCGTCTAGCAGGGTACAACGAGGATGTACCCAAGACATAAACCAGCCGATAACCGAGGAGGGATACCGAAAGTGGCGGATTCGTCGTTCGACATCGTCAGCAAGGTCGACCGCCAGGAGGTCGACAACGCACTGAATCAGGCAGCCAAGGAACTGAGCACCCGGTTCGACTTCCGCGGCACTGACACCACAATCGAGTGGAAGGGCGAGGAGGCCATCGAGATCGTCTCCTCCACCGAGGAGCGGGCCAAGGCCGCCGTCGATGTGTTCAGGGAGAAGTTGGTCCGACGCGACATTTCCATGAAGGCCTTCGACGCCGGCGACCCACAGCCGTCAGGCAAGACCTACCGCGTCAGCGGCACCCTCAAGCAAGGCATCAGCAGTGAGAACGCCAAGAAGGTCACCAAGCTGATCCGCGATGAGGGCCCCAAGGGCGTCAAAGCCCAGATCCAGGGTGAGGAGATCCGGGTCAGCTCCAAGAAGCGCGACGACCTCCAGGAAGTCATCGCCCTGCTCAAGGGTGCCGACCTCGAGGTCGCGCTGCAATTCGTCAACTACCGCTGACCACACCGGTTGACCTAAAGGCCCCTGGCCCGACCAACCGGTCAGTGCCTACAGTGGTGTGGATCACCCCGGCACTACAGCGAGGACCGCGATGACCGTCACCCCCCATGAAGACACCCGTCCCGCCGAGTCCGACGCGGGCACCTACGACTTCGTCATCATCGGCGCCGGCATCTCCGGGATCGGGGCGGCCTACCGCCTGACCGAGTCCGACCCGGCCACCCGCTACGTCATCCTCGAGCAACGCGACCGCATCGGCGGCACCTGGGACCTATTCCGCTATCCGGGTGTGCGCTCGGACTCCTCGATCTTCACGCTGTGCTGGTCGTGGGAGCCGTGGAGTGGCGACGAGTACGTGGCCGACGGCGATCAGATCCGCGACTACATGGAAAGCACCGCACGCAAGCACGGCATCTCCCCGCACATCCGCTTCCACACCCGGGTGACCTCCGCGGACTGGGACTCGGCCACCGACACCTGGACGGTGCACGTCAGCGAGAACGGCGAGCGCAAGACCTACCGCAGCCGCCTGGTGTTCTTCGGCTCCGGCTACTACAACTACGCCGAGCCCTACACCCCGGAGTTCCCCGGCATGGCCGACTTCACCGGCACGGTGGTACACCCGCAGTTCTGGCCCGACGACCTCGAATACACCGGCAAGAAGATGGTGGTCATCGGCAGCGGCGCCACCGCGGTCTCGATGGTGCCCGCACTGGCGCGCAAGGCCTCGCACGTGACCATGTTGCAGCGCTCCCCCGGGTACATGCTGTCCATGCCGCGGGTGAATCCGGCTTTATCGCCGATCCGAAAGTTCTTGCCGCGCAAGGCTTCCTACTCGATCATCCGGTCGGTCGCGCTGACGTTCGAGAAGCTGATGTGGGTGGTCGCCCGCGGCGCACCGGGCCTGGCCAAGAAGATCATCCGAGCCCAGAACGCCAGCCTGCTGCCGACGAACTACCCGGTGGACGTGAACTTCAAGCCGCGCTACAACCCGTGGGACGAGCGGATGTGCCTGGTGGCCGACGGCGATGTGTTCGAAGAGATCAGCAAGGGCACACTCGAGGTGGTTACCGACCACGTCGACCACGTCGACGCGACGGGCATCGTGCTCAAGTCCGGCAGGCACCTTGACGCCGACATCATCGTCACCGCCACCGGCCTGCAACTGCAGGCCCTCGGCGGCGTGCGGATCACCGTGGACGGCGCCGAGATCAAGCCGCAGGACCGGTTCTCCTATAAGGCGCACATGCTCGAGGACGTGCCCAACCTGATCTGGTGCATCGGCTACACCAATGCCTCATGGACGTTGCGCGCGGACATGACCGCACGCAGTGCCGCCCGATTGCTGGCACATATGAACGCCAATGGCTACACCCACGCCTATCCGCATCTGGGTGGCGGGCCGATCGCCGAGGCGCCACTGTGGAACCTGCAGGCCGGCTATGTGCTGCGCAACCCGCACGCACTGCCGAAATCGAGCACCAAGCGTCCGTGGGTGGTGCGTCAGGACTTCCTGGCCGACTCCATCGACCACCGTTTCCTAGACAAGATCGACGAGGACATGGTGTTCGGGCGGGCGTCGACGCGGGCCCTGGTCGGGTAGTCGGAGAGCCGCCGGCGGTGGACGCAGGGCGGCTGAGTGGTCATACTTATGACTATGCCAGAAACAAGCTCGCTGGCCGAGGTGAAGGCCCATCTCTCTGAGTTGGTTGCCCGCGTCGGTGCTCAACACGACCGGATCACAGTCACTGTTCATGGTCGACCTACGGCGGTATTGGTCGCCGTCGAAGATTTGGAATCCCTTGAGGAAACCATCGCCATCCTCTCCGATGTGGCGATCGTGCGGAAACTCGCTGCCGCTGATGCCGAACTGGCCCGTGGCGAAGGCGTCGGGCGCCAAGAGCTGGACGAGGCGATGCATACCCGAAGATCGCGCGATTGAACGATCTCCCCTACGAGTTGGCAGTTGCTCCGACGGCGAGACGGCAGCTAGCTGAGGAACTCTCCGAATCGGTGGCCTTCGCAGCCTATGAGTTCATCACAGGTCCGCTGCTGGAAAATCCTCATCGTGTGGGCAAACGACTGAGGGCACCGCTCGAGGATCGGCACAGCGCGCGCCGCGGCACCTATCGCGTCATCTACCGAATTGATGACGAGCGTCGAACGGTGACAGTCTTTGGTGTGTTTCACCGCGCGGACGCGTACCGGTAGACCGGGCTCGACCGCGACCGGAGTGGTTTTGAAGAACTCCCGGCGAACCCGACGGCCCGGCATTACGTTAAATCCATGACAGCTGATCGCCGCGAACCACAGGTAGTCGTTCTGGGCGGAGGGTCGTGGGGCACCACTGTCGCGTCCATCTGCGCCAGGCGCGGCCCGACGGTGCAGTGGGTGCGATCGGCGGACACCGCCGAAGACATCAATAAGAACCACCGCAACTCCCAGTACCTCGGTGAGGAGGTCGAACTTCCGGAAACTCTGCGCGCCACAAACGATTTCGCGGAGGCGGCCCACTGCGCCGACGTGATCGTGATGGGCGTCCCCTCACACGGGTTCCGGGGCGTGCTTGGCGAACTCAGCAAGGAACTGCGTCCGTGGGTGCCGGTCGTCAGCCTCGTCAAGGGCCTCGAACAGGGCACCAACATGCGAATGAGTCAGATCGTCGAAGAGGTGCTACCCGGCCACCCGGCCGGCATCCTGGCCGGACCCAATATCGCCAAGGAGGTTGCAGAAGGCTACGCAGCAGCGGCGGTGCTGGCCATGCCGGACCGCAATCTGGCGGCCAATCTGGCAAGTATGTTCCGCACCAAGCGATTTCGGACCTACACCACTGACGACGTCGTCGGCGTGGAGATCGCCGGTGCGCTCAAGAACGTCTACGCGATCGCCGTCGGCATGGGCTATGCGATGGGCATCGGCGAGAACACCCGCGCCATGGTGATGACCCGCGCGGTGCGCGAGATGAGCAAACTTGGCGAGGCCATCGGCGGCCAACGCGACACCTTCTCCGGTCTAGCCGGCATGGGCGACCTGATCGTCACCTGCACCTCGCAACGCAGTCGCAATCGCACCGTCGGCGAGGCACTGGGCTCGGGCAAACCCATCGCCGAGATCCTCGCCGGTATGAGCCAGGTCGCCGAGGGCGTCAAGGCCGTCAGCGTGATCATGGAGTTCGCCGAGAAGTACGGCATCAGCATGCCGATCGCCCGAGAGGTCGACGCGGTCATTAACCATGGCTCCACCGTCGAGGACGCCTACCAGGGACTGATGGCCGAGAAGCCCGGTCACGAAGTGGACGGGACGCGCTTCTAACCGGGCGGCAGACCTGGCAGGTAGGGGTTCGTGCCTTCCGGCCGGTCCAGCATCGGATTGAAGTCGTCGATGAAAGTGCCGGCCGGGCTCACCACGAATCCCACCTGATCGTGGCCGTTGACACAGGCCACCGCACCCGCGGCGTCGACCCCGCAACTGATCTCACGGAAGCTCAAGCGGGTGTTCGGCGGCAACGGCTTGACCGGACCGGCCGCGGCGAAGATGGTTGGGCCGGCAATGGTGAACGATGGCGGCCCGAATGGTCCGCCGCTGACCAGGTCCGCCCCGTCCGGCGCGCCGGGCAATGCGCCACTGCATCCGTACCCGACACTGATCTTATTAATCACACAGGTGACGCCAGTGGGTCCGGCGAACGCATACCAATTTCCACCCACCACCGAGTAGTCAACCGGACTGATCGGGGCATAGGCGTTCACGTTTGGCAGCGGCGGCGGGGCGGGCGCCGGATCGGGATCAGCCGCTGCCGGTACCGCTGCAGCCACCGCAGCCACCGCAGCCACCGCAGCCCCACACGCACCAAGAACGATCCTGCCCAACATCACAACACCGTACCGAACTCCGATTAGTAACACCCAGGTGTTTCAAACGGCCACGCATGCCCTAACATGAGAGGTACCTTCGGAGAACCTGAGAATCAGAAAGGCTGTCCAGCGATGAGTCGGCTCACCAACCACACGGTGCGCGCTGGCGTATCGGCCGTGGGTGTCGCCGCCATGCTGATGGCTTTGGCGTCCACCGCGCAGTCGCCGGACGGATTCACCCAGGCCAGCTTCGGCGGACCGCTCAACATCTTCAGCGACAAGTCGCCCCAGTCTGACGTGGCCATCGGTGCCGGTACTGCCGATACCGGTGAACTGTCCGCCATCTTGAACGGTCCCCTTCCGCAGGCCAGTCCGGCGTCGCCCTACCGTGAGGCCTACGAGGCAGGCGCTGGACCGCTTGCTGTCGGCGCCGTCCCGGCCGCTGACCCCGCGGCCGGCGCGCCAACGGTCAAGCAGTCGCTTGGATTGCCGCCCAAGCCTGTCGTTGACGCGATGGGCCGGGTGGACTGTACAGGCGCGGTGAGCTGCAAGACCGATCCGAATACCCAGGTAACCACGGTGACCTACCCCGATGGTGCGGTAGCGCTGGTCCAGCAGATCAACGACATGACAGTCGTTGCATACAAGACGCTCGCCGAAACGCTCCAGGACGGCGTGGAATCGATTCTGCCGGGCGTAAAGTTCCCGGGCGCGGGGTCCAACGCCGCTCCCCAACCCGCGGCGGCGCCCTCGGTTGTCGAAGCGACGGCGACGCAGACGGCCGCACCCACCGTTGACCGGGTTCCGGCCCCGGACATCAGTGCGAGCACGGTCCGGCCGCGCGGCGGAAGCCCCCGCGCGCAGAATCCGACCAACGGAAACAGCGGCTCACCGTCGGTGCCCGGCAACATCACGCTTCCCGCAGTCAAACCCACCAGGCCGACAGACGTGGTCAGGGACGTGTTCAATTCCGTCGTGAACGCCTTGACCGGCCACAGCGGCTCTCAGATCAAGAAACCAGTCCAGCCGCCTGCACCGTCAGATCCGGCACCGGAGACCACGCCCGACACCAGCGGCGACGCGGACCAGAATTCCTCAGGCGAGGGCGCTCAGTAGTTAACCCCCGGCCATCTTCTCCAGCCGGGCGATCCGGTCGGCCATCGGCGGATGCGTCGCGAACATCTTGCCCATCCGATCCCCGGCGCGGAACGGGTTGGCGATCATCAGGTGCGCCTGGTCGGCCAACTTCGGGGTCGGGGGCAACGGAGCCTGCTCCACGCCGCCGCTGATCTTGCGCAGGGCCGAGGCCAATGCCAGCGGATCGCCGGACAACTCGGCTCCGGACTGATCAGCCTGGTACTCCCGCGAACGCGAGACCGCCATTCGGATCACGGTGGCCGCCATCGGCGCGAGCATCGCAACAAGCAGCATCGCCAGCGGGTTTCCGCCGCGGCCGTTTCCGCCGCGCATACCGGAGAACATCGCCATCTGAGCCATGCCGGTGACCACCGAGGCCAACGCGCCGGCCACGCACGAGATCAGGATGTCGCGGTTGTAGACATGGGACAGCTCGTGGCCGAGCACGGCGCGAAGCTCACGTTCGTCGAGGATCTGCAGGATGCCAGTCGTGCAACACACCGCGGCGTTACGCGGATTGCGACCGGTGGCAAAGGCGTTGGGGCTAGCGGTATCGCTGATGTAGAGCTGCGGCATGGGCTGGTGCGCGGCGGTGGACAACTCGCGGACGATGGCGTGGATCTGCGGTGCCTGTACCTCGGTGACTGGTTGGGCGTTCATGGCCTTCAGGGCCAACTTGGCGCTGTTGAAATAGACGTAGGCGTTCATGCCGATCGCCATGATCACCGACATGAACATGACGTTTCGGCCGAACAGCGAGCCAATGAACACGATCAATGCCGACATTCCGACGAGCAGCACAAACGTTTTCATCCGGTTGGCGGTGGGATGCCAGGTCATGTGAGTCCTCCTACGACGGGTCTCTCGGAGACTAGCGCCTCGAAGCGACGCGCAAGTTCTAGATCGGTTAACCGTGCCGGTGCGCAAGCCCGATCGGTTAACCGTGCCGGTGCGCAAGTTCCCTATCGGTTAACCGTGCCGGTGCGCAAGTTCCCTATCGGTTAACCGTGCCGGTTAACGGTGTAGTCCACCAGCGAAGCCAGAGCGCGTCGGCCCGGCACATCGGGAAGCCCGGCCAGTTCCGCCCGGGCCTGCGCGGCGTACTGCGCCACGGTCGCTTTCGCCGCAGCGATGCCACCGGACGCCCGCAGCAGGTTCAGCGCCTCGGCGAGTGTCTCGTCGTCGGTGACCGGACCCTTGAGGATCTCCCGCAGCCGGTCGGCGGCGGGCCCGGTCTCCTCCAGTGCATAGAGCACGGGCAGGGTGTGCACACCCTCGCGCAGGTCGGTGCCGGGCAGTTTGCCGGACTCGTCGGGGCCGCTGGAAATATCGATGATGTCGTCGGAGATCTGGAAAACCGTCCCGACGATCGCGCCGATCCGGGACAGTCGCTCGACCTGATCGGCGTTGGCACCGGCGAACGTCCCACCGAACTGCCCGGAGGCGGCGATCAGGCAGGCGGTCTTCTCCGCGACCACCTTCAGGTAGTGCGCGACGGCATCGTCGGCGTCACCGGCACCCTTGGTCTCGCGCATCTGACCGGTGACCAGCAGGGCGAATGTCTCGGCGATGATGCGCACCGCGTCGGGACCAAGCTGGGATACCAATCGGGACGCCGTCGCGAACAGATAATCACCGGCCAGGATCGCAATGTTGTTGCCCCAGCGGGCATTTGCCGACGGAACGCCGCGGCGCATCTGGGCCTCGTCCATAACGTCATCGTGATACAGCGTGGCCAGGTGCACCAGTTCGATAACCGAACCCGCAACGGTGACCTCCCAGGCATCCGGATCCGGCCCGATCTGCGCCGACAGAACGGTGAACAACGGTCGGAACCGCTTACCGCCCGCCTCGAACAGATGCAGTACGGCCTCGGTCATCAACTCGTCACCGCTACGCAGTTCGGTGGCGATCATCTCCTCGATCCGGCCGACTCCGTCGCGGACCGATTCGGCGAACACCGGGTCGCCGAAATCCACGCCCGCCACCACGGTCGCCGGTGTCCTCACCCTGCCAACATACTGTGAGGTGTGCGCGCAGCATCATCTGAGGTCCGGGCCGAGGTCGTGGTGGTCGGTGCCGGCCCGTCCGGGTCGGCGGCCGCGGCCTGGGCGGCCCGCGCCGGTCGCGACGTACTGGTGATCGACGCGGCGGAGTTTCCCAGGGATAAGGCCTGCGGCGACGGCCTGACGCCGCGCGCGGTGGCCGAACTGCGGCACCTCGGCCTGAGCGACTGGCTGGACGGCCGGATCAGCCACCACGGCCTACGCCTGGCCGGTTTCGGCACCGAGGTTGAGGTGCGCTGGCCCGGGCTGTCTTTCCCGGTGTCCAGCAGTGCGGTGCCCCGCACCGAACTCGACGACCGCATCCGTCAGGTCGCCGAGGAGTCCGGTGCGTCAATGTTGTTGGGGCACAAGTGCGTTGACGTATCGTGGAATTCGGCGGGCCGGGTTGACGCGGTCCTGCTGGCCGACGGGACGCGGGTGGGCTGTGAGTGGCTGATCGTCGCCGACGGGGCGCGTTCGCCCCTGGGCCGGGCACTGGGCCGGCAGTGGCATCAGCAGACCGTCTATGGCGTGGCCGCGCGGGCCTATCTGAGCTCACCGCGTGCGCACGAGCCGTGGATCTCCTCGGATCTGGAATTGCGCTCGGTCGACGGCGACGTGCTGCCCGGGTACGGCTGGATCTTCCCGCTGGGAAACGGCCAGGTGAACATCGGCGTCGGCGCGCTTGCCACCGCCAAACGGCCCGCGCAGGTGGCACTGCGACCGCTGCTGAAGCACTATGCCGACCTCAAACGGCCGGCGTGGGGATTCGACGGCCCACTGCGGGCGCATGCCTCGGCGCTGCTGCCGATGGGCGGGGCGGTGTCCGGTGTGGCCGGGGCGAACTGGATGCTGGTGGGCGACGCCGCGGGGTGTGTGAACCCGCTCAACGGCGAGGGCATCGACTACGGCTTGGAGACCGGGCGGCTGGCCGCCGAGATGCTCGGCTCCGGCGATCTGAGCGCCGGCTGGCCGGCGCTGCTGGCGGCGCAGTACGGCCGCGGGTTCTCGGTGGCCCGCCGGCTGGGGCTGCTGTTGACGATGCCGAGGTTCCTGCCGGTGACCGGACCGCTGGGCATGCGCTCTGAGCGGCTGATGGGAATCGCGGTGCGGGTGATGGGAAACCTGATCAGCGATGACGACGCCGACTGGGTGGCGCGGATCTGGCGCACATTCGGCGCCGGATCCCGTCTGCTTGATCAGCGAAAGCCGTTCGGCTAGTTGGCTTTACGACCCTCGTGCAGGGCGACGATTCCACCGGTGAGGTTACGCCAGCTCACCTGTGACCAGCCGGCCTGCTCGATTCGGCGGGCCAGGGCCGGCTGGTCGGGCCAGGCCCGGATGGACTCGGCAAGATAGACGTAGGCCTCCGGGTTGCTGGAGACCGCACGCGCCACCCGGGGCAGCGCCTTCATCAGATATTCCTTGTATGCGGTGGCCAACACCGGCACCGCGGGCGTGGAGAACTCGCACACCACCAGCCGTCCGCCGGGCTTGGTGACCCGGGCCATCTCGCGCAGGCCGGCGCTGAAATCGACGACATTGCGCAGCCCGAAGCTGATCGTCACCGCATCGAACACATCGTCGCCGAACGGCAACCGGGTCGCGTCCGCGCCGACCTTCGGTACCGGACGTTGCTGCCCCGCGTGCAACATGCCGACCGAGAAGTCCGCGGCCAGACACCACGCGCCGGATTTGGCGAGTTCGACCGTCGACACCGACGTGCCGGCTGCCAGGTCGAGAACCTTGTCGCCGGGGCCGACCTGCAGTGCCGCCCGGGTGGCTCGGCGCCAGTGCCGGTCCCGCCCGGCAGACAGCACGGTGTTGGTGATGTCATAGCGCCGCGCCACGGCGTCGAACATGGACGCCACATCATGGGGGTCTTTGTCCAGGGAC
>Ga0209500_10000892_pt1 | contig 23871 bp, 31 predicted proteins | sample S_140212_EF_Meta_FD_187323 | JGI IMG/M metagenome (GOLD analysis project Ga0209500, IMG submission 187323) | Freshwater microbial communities from Lake Simoncouche, Canada to study carbon cycling - S_140212_EF_MetaG (SPAdes) (version 2) | ecosystem: Environmental > Aquatic > Freshwater > Lake ...
TATCCTGTGTGATGACAATCGCCCCACGCACGTGGGGAATGATGGATGAACGAAATTAATTGGGATAAAGAGCCACAAATCGCCCCACGCACGTGGGGAATGATGGCCAAAGACATCATCGAAAAGCACATTGATCAGAATCGCCCCACGCACGTGGGGAATGATGGTCGACAATTTGGATTTACAATTATTCAAAATTGTCTTACGCATTTGGGTAATGATAAATAAATTTTGTATTGTAATTTCACACAAAACTTACCTATTTTTCAGATTTCTGAAACATTTCATACTATGAATAACTACTACAGCGATAACAATAACAGCTTGAACGACCAAACTTTTATGGAGTTTTCTTCATTGGTCTCTCGATACTTTATGGAATTTCTTGAAACAGATTTCAAGTCAAAATCCTCTCCTCGTCGCAAAATTGCTTTTTTAAATAAATCTGGATATCGTTCAGGGGTGAGAATTTCTCAATACAATGAATTTAATAAGACAATTTGGAAAATTCTGAATGATCCAGCATTTGCCTCTGGAAACATAACGATACCAAAAAGTAAATTTATTAAAAAAGTTAATACTAATTCAAAAATTGCAGAAAAGATCAAAAATCTCAATCCTAAGATTATTGAGAAATTCATTTGTGACTTTGAGAATTTTTTACAAATTAACATAAATTCATGTCCAAATTTAGAGAATTTGAATGAAAAAACCAATCAGCATATTTTTGACCTTGTCATATCTATGATTGTAGATCCGTTATTTGAATCAAACATTGAGGCATCGGATAAAAAAGAAATTGCAGATTCAATTTTGGATGAATTTAAGGAGGCTTTATTGAGTCATGTTTCTGCATATTTCAATTCTAAAAACTTTATTGATTTCAAAAAGTTTTTAGAAGAAACTATAACTTTGGCAGTATTTCAGGAAAAGCTTAATTCTTATTTAGAGAACTTTAATTCCACTGACATTTTTGACGTTTTTCATGATTTTAGCCAATTGATTAAAACTTCAGATAATCAGCAGTTATATCTTTATTTTGGCTCTTTGAATTATGACAATAATAATTACCCTTTATTTTTTGTTCCAATTAATTTTGAAAAAATAAATAATAAATTTGAATTGAAAACTGGTAATAATATTTATATCAACAAATCAGCAATTGATTTTGTGTTAAACAAAATATCAAAACAGAATAACCGTTTAAATGTAAGTCCTATTTCCGAGCGAATTATATATGTTGATGACAAACAGTCTTTTACTAAAATTGTATTTCCTATTTTAAATAATATCGCTGATGAAATTGGATGCAAAGAACAATTTAAGATTAGTCATACTGATCAAAAGTTTGTACATGAAAATATCGCTATTACTTCAGAATTATTTTTTGCGGTTTATGAAACTTCTGATGAAGACATGATCAATGATTATGAAGAAATTTTAAAACTTCTACAAAAACAAGAGCCTGGTGTTGTTGATTTGTTTAAGAATTTGATTAAGGGAGTAATTCTGCAAAATCCATTGTCTATTGAGGATCAAATAGAAAATGAATGGGACGACACTCCACTTGTAGATAGATTAGTTTATAAAACCCCTATTCCTTTAAACGAAGAACAAATCAAAATTCTGAAAGCGGTAAAAATGCAAGAAGGCAAATTTATTTTAGTTGAAGGCCCTCCGGGATGTGGCAAATCACACACAATCACAGCAATCGCCGCCGATTGTATTTTACATAACAAATCTTGCCTCGTTCTTTCGGACAAAAAAGAAGCCCTTGATGTAGTGCATGATAAAATCAATAAAACTATGGATCAGGTAAGACACGAAGAAAAATTTCTCAATCCAATTTTGAGGTTGGGCGTTCAAAATAATTTTCAGTTAATCACGTCTACTTCAGCCAAAAGCAAAATTGAAAGTAGTGTGAAATCTTTTAAGGCTAACAAACCAAAATTAGATTTAGAATTGGAGCAGAAAAGTTTTGCACTTAAAAACAATATTTCTAAAACTGAAGAGTTGCTTAAAGGTCTGTCAATCTCAGATTTAAATGAATTCAACAGTCTTAATTTATGGCTTGATGGAATCAATTCAAGCTTGTGCACTGATTTAGTGAATGTATTCCCAATTGAAAATGTTAAAAAACTTGCAGAAGATTACGATTTGCTCAACAAGTATTTATGCAATTTTGCTTATGATTCACAAAAAGTTCTTTTCAACAAACAAGTAGCAATTGACTCTGTTATCTCTTCAGTTTTGTGTGATTTGAAGCCGACTGACGAGATTGTTTTCCAGAGCTTCAGTCTATCTCAGCTTGACGAGCTCAAAAAAACTCTTATTGAATTTGACCAATTGAAACATTCTATCTTTGGATATTTATTTAAAAATTCTGCAATCAAAAAATTAGAATCAGAAATTTTATACACTTTAAATGCAAAAAGATCAATCAATCTAAAAAATGAAAGACATTTGCTCGATAAAATTATTGAGATTTCACAAAAAATTTCAAATCAACTTGGATATTTTAATTTGTCTAATGAGGATTTTGGAACTATTTTTACTCAATTGGTTTTACAAACGAATCAAAACGGTTCAACTATAAAAGTAGCTCCTAAGCTTTATGAGTTATTAAAATCTTTTGAACGTAAAAGTTTTGAAAACAATTGTTTTTCAGATATTTTAAAAAGATATTGGCATGAAAAAACTTATGTTGAATTTGCTGAATTGTGGATAAATTCATTGAGATTTATTGAGTTAAAAGATAAAGTGCTTTTGGATCTTCCCAAATTTGATTATTTAAGTTCAAAGTCTGAGCTTGAAAAACTTTATATTTCGCGTTTAAACGCTGAAGTGGATATGCGTTATTGCGATTATGTAAAACATTACAAAGGTGATGCCGAAGATTTAAGAAATTTAATTAAGAAAAAACAAAAATTCCCTATTTCAAAATTCAAAGAGCTAAAGCAAAGTTTTCCTTTAATTTTAGCTAGCATTAGAGAGTTTGGGAAGTTTATGCCGCTCATGCCTGATTTGTTTGATGTGGTTATCATCGATGAGGCTTCTCAGGTGTCAATTGCACAAGCTTTGCCTGCAATAATAAGAGCTAAAAAAGTTGTTGTTCTTGGGGATAGTAATCAGTACAGTAATACGAAATCTTATAATTCCTCAAATGAAACTAACAATAAGCACAAAGGAGAATTAAAAAAGTTTTTTATTTCAAAAATTTCCAAAGAGCAAAGTGATTTAACACGTTTAGAGCTTTTTGATGTTAAGAAATCAGTTTTGGATTTTGTGAAATATTGTGCAAATTACAGCATCATGTTGCGAAAACATTTTCGCTCATATCCAGAGTTAATTAGTTTTTCTTCGAAAAATTTTTATGATGGATATTTACAAGCATTAAAAATTCGCGCTTGTCCAATAAGCGAAGTTATTAAGTTTTCAATAATTGATACTAAAGGCGAAAAATACAAACCTAGAACAAATAAAGCAGAAATTGATTTTATTACTAATGAATTGTATAAAATACTTGATTCTGGAAAAATTCGTACTGTGGGTATTATTACTCCACATACTGAACAGAAAAAAGCACTTGAAAAAACGCTGTTTTCTGATCTAAGATATGATGAATTTGAAAACAAACTAAAATTAAAAATAATGACTTTTGATACCTGTCAGGGCGAAGAACGACAAATTATTTTTTATTCCATGGTTGCGACAGAAGAAAACGATACATTGTCCGGGATTTTTCCTAAAAATTTAGAAAATGATGTTTCTGAAAAGCTCAGACTGCAGCGTTTGAATGTTGGATTCAGTAGGGCTCAAGAACAAATTTGGTTTGTTTTAAGTAAATCTCCTGAAAAGTTCACTAATTCTATTGCAGAAGTTTTGAGGCATTACCAGTCTATTCTAAATAAGCGTGATGTTACAGCAGAGGATACGGATCAATCCAGTCCTATGGAAGCTGAAGTTTTGTCTTGGATAAAAACATGTGCTTTTTACACTTTGCATAAAGAAAAAATTGATTTACAGGCACAATTTTCCATTGGTGAATATCTAAAGCAACAAGATCCATCATATGACCACCCAAAGTATAAATGTGACTTTTTATTATGTATTGACGATTTGAAAATTATTGTAGAATATGATGGATATGCATATCATTTCGAGCAAAGTGATGAAATTGATCAAAACAATAAAGAGGATTATAGATTTGATGAAGATCGGAATCGTCAATACATTTTAGAATCCTATGGATATAAGTTTTTACGATTGGATAAATTCAAATTGTGGGGCAAAGATCCAATTGATCTAATTTCTAAAGAGCTTTATGAATTAACTTCTGATTGTTTACTACAAGTTATTCCACGCTCAATTAATGATCAAAAAAATCAAGCCGCTGGACTTTCTTCAAAAAAAATGAAAACATGTACTAGGTGTAAAAAAATTAAAAACATTTCAAGTTTCGAAAGTCATCGAAGTCGGATTTGCAAATTTTGTAAACGAAAATAATCAAAAATACAGAACAAGTTCAAAAGCTTGTTCTGTATCAACACCTTCACACAAAACTTACCTATTTTTCAGAAAATGCAACTATAAAAACACAATGTTAGAACAATTAAAAGAATTAGAAAAATCAGGATATGTTCGGTCTGTTCGGCACAAATATTTGCCTTTGACAGTTTGGAACTACACACCTAAAACACAATATGAAAAAGCATTTGGAGATTATCCTGTTCTTAAAATGTGCAGGGGATTGGTTTTGGATGATAATGGCAAAGTGTGGGCTAGACCTTTTTCTAAGTTTTTCAATTATGAAGAACATGCATTATCGGAGTTGCCTTTTGACCAGGATATTGAAGTAACTTTCAAGATGGACGGTTCTTTGCTCATTGTATTTAGATACAAAGACCATGTTGTATATTCTACACGCGGAAGTTTTTATTCTGATCAAGCAATTGCAGGAGGAACATTGTTCCGTGAGTTATACGATGAAGATATGATTGAGCATGGCTATACTTATCTCTTTGAATATGTTTCGCCATATAATAGAATCGTAGTAAAATACCACGCTGACAATTTGGTACATTTAGCTTTGTTAGATACTCAGAATGGCCATGATTTACCAAGAGATGAAAGATTTGAATGTGTAAAAGTGTACGAGGTGGAGGGTGGTATTTTTGATAGCAAAGGTGGTATTTTTGGTAGCGAATTATACTCTAAGCTCAAAGCTTTGAATACCGAAAACGAAGAAGGTTTTGTTATCCGAGCAATCGGTAATGGCACTCTACCAGATTGGCGGTGTAAAATTAAGTTTGATGATTATTGCAAATTGCACAAAAATGTCACAGGTGTGAGCAATAAATCTATTTGGGAAAATCTTAAAGAAAATAAATCTTTCGATGAAATTCTTGAAATTTGCCCAGATGAATTTAACTGGTGGTTAAAACAAACTAAGGAATCATTGGAAAATGATTACGAAGTAGTAAAAGCTAAGGCGTTCATGGCTTTCGAACAAGTAAAGGATTTAGAAACAAGAAAAGAGCAAGCAATCTCATTGCTTTTGCAGCATAAAGATATTTCTCATATTGTTTTCAAAATGTTAGATGGGCAAAACTATTCTGAAGAAATTTGGGATTTAGTAAAACCAGCTTACTTTGTTCAACCTTTTTCATGCAAAGATGAAGACTAATCGGGCACTTTGCCCGATTAGCCCCAACTAACATCGCAATTTTTTTCAATACAAAAATCACACAATCTTTGTAATCTGAGCAATTGAGTTTCTAATTGTGATTGATCAAGACCAAAATCAATCACTCTGATTCCGTCCTCTTCTTCTTCGGCAGGTTCAGAAAATTTGTCTTGATTCCTTATCAAAGTACTAAAATCAGTGGGTTTTATTTTTCTGTCTGTTGCAGGTCTTGTAAATTCTGTTAATCTATCATTCAATTTGCTTTCAATTTTTTTAGATAAAACAATTGGATCAATTGAACCTGAGTAATCAAAATCGATTCCAAGCAATATTAGTAAATTTTTTGCATTTGCATTAGATAAATTCACGTTTTTATCGCTCGAATTTGGAAATTCACCATCAAGAATAAATTTGCATTCTCCATCTACATATTCTTTATAAAAAGGTCTTTCGTATTTCAATTTCAATGATGATCCTTCAAGTCTTGATCTCCAAAATTCATATGGTTGAAAATCAAAATCAAAAAAAGCAAGATTTAAATCTTTTTTTTCAATGTTAAATCTTTCTCTGAGAAATTTTTTCAATTCAGGTTTGTTTTCGTAGCAATCAAAATTTCCCATCCAAACTAATTCATTTGGGTCTGGATTCATTTGACTAAAATCAAAACTTGGGGAAAAAGTTATACTCATGTTATTTTTTTCTGCAAATTAGGTGTGAAACCTTTCACACAAAACTTACCTATTTTTCAAAAAACTGTGTAATAATGTATGTAATGGAACTAAACATGAATACCTCTACCCCTACTTCAATTCACGCATTTGAACTTGCAGGTCTTGGTCAAGCACCATATCGTTTTATTGGCGAGATTGACCTTGGAAGAGCATGCGACCACTGTCAGTTTTGTGGCCACTTAATTAGATACCAGGAAATAATCCGCGATAAAAACAACAACCAATTTGTTGTTGGCAACGAATGTATTTACAAACATGGAGATTCTGGCATGGTTTCCCTAGTCAAACAAGCCAAGAAAGAACGTGCAGCTAAACAAAAACGTGCCAAGATAGAAGAGAAGCGTAAACTTCTTGAAGAAGAACTTCAAAGACAACGTGATGCAAACGGTGGCCTCACTGATTTCGAAGTTAATGCCAATAAAATTAAACAACTTCATATTGATTCGTTTTTTGCCGCTAACGAGGGTATTGAAGATGCTTATAATTGGGCTACTCAAGATCCATCCGCATGGCATGTAGCTAAAGACATTGCAAATAGGGTGACAATGGGTCAAACATTGTCTGAAAAGCAAATCACCACAATAAGAAATTCTTACGCTCGTAGCTTAAAACCAGAAATTGTAAAATCGCCATGTCCTTCTGGTAAGCACAAGATTGTTGGAGAAATAATTTCTATTTCCACAAGAGAGGGTTTTTCTGGTTACGGATATGTCAAGACAAGAGTTTGCATGTTAGTGGAAGACGCCAATGGATTTAGAGTATGGGGTACTGCTCCTTCTTCTGTAGATGTTGCAAAAGGTGATATTATTCAATTTACAGCAAACATCGAACCCTCTCCCAAAGATGAATTCTCTGGGTTCTACAAGAATCCATCTAATCCGCACGTGCTGGTAAAATCAAAATGAAACAATGTCGATGAAATATTCGTAATCAATTAAGGAATAACTCTCAAACTATGAAAAATCAAAACTTTAACCCACTATATCTGCTTTTGTTAATTTTACCTGTAGCACTTGGATGTTATTGGCTGATAAACGATGATAAAAACAGAAAATTAGCTCAATCCACTGTTGTTGTGCAGACCACAAATGTGCCAGACAATCAAATTAATGAAAACGATAAATATGCTGGTAGCATTAAAAGTTTTGATTTAATTTTAGTTAAATCATATAATCCAATTGTAAATTGGCCATATAGAGACCCAGAATTGATTCGACAAGAGATTCTCCAAATCTCTAAAACAATTATTGATTTTGATCCTTCAAAAATTTCAAAAACTAGCGAGAGAATGGAAGCTGATTATCAATACGAATCACTGTGTAAGCGTTTTTATGCTTTACTTATTGAAATGCTCAGATTCCAATATATTGATGGTTCTTTAGCATCTTACAATGTTAAGAGTAAAGCAGATTATTTTGCTGATGTTTTCTTTGACTACAGAGGCAAAATTAAAACTTTCACTGTTCATGTTTTAGCAAAATCTGTTTATAAAGAATTTATAGAAAACAGGTGAAATTTGATTGATTTACACAATCAATCACACAAAACTAACGTATATTTTAATGTAAGATGAAAATCTTGCTGGTGGATCGGTAGCTAGAGAAATCTGGCGTCCCCAAACCCTCAGTTTTCTGGGGGTTTTTTGCTATATCCACCAAGGTAAACATTATGGATAGAAATAATTTAGTGCCTCATAACACCGAAGACAGACATTGGTGGTATAAACATGGCGAAAACCTTGAAAAATCTTTTTCTGAGTTTTGTATAGAAAAACTTAGCTTGAATATAGTTATCAACCCAGAAAAAATAACTAATCCCACTGTGCCAGATTTACTTTTTGAAGACAAATTGGCTGATCTCAAAACACAAAATGTCCCATTTTTTATGTCAACAAAATATGGTATGGATCCTAGATTCACAGTGACATTCAATAGAAAAGATTACAACCGATATTCAAAACTTTACCCCAATATAGATATTTTCTTTTGGGTTAATTGGACACAAACTTCTTGGAAAGACAAAAGTGTGGAATTTCTATATGGAATTTACAAAATTAATTTTCAAGATTTAAAGAAAATTATTGACGATGGTTCGCCAGAGCATTATTACAAACACAGAATGAACGATGGCAATTTTAATGCAAAATCTTCTTTCTTGTTAGATATTAGAAAGTTTGAATTAATTTTTCAAGACATTTGAAACTTTCATAAAAACATATACGTATTTTAAATCATGATTCAACCACAAACAAAATGGTTTATCTCAAACGAAAAAGTTTCAGAACTTCTCACTTACATCAAAGGTGAAAAAGATGGAACTTTGGTTTGCTTCAACAATGAAAAGGATGCTATCTCTTACAGAGATGATTTCTTTCCTGACCTAATAGTATTGCCTATCACAGTAGATGGCAGTATCAATATCAACCCTAAATGAGAAACATTTACACAAAACTTACCTATTTTTCAGTTTTGTGTGGGACAACAAACGTATGGCTAAAATAGAATCACTTACACAAGAACAAATCAACAAATTCCCAATGTACGTAGACCATTGGACTTCAGTAGGCCGCGCCACTGGCCCAGCTAATCTGGAGGAAGCTAAGAAGCACATTAGTACTATCTATACCAATGTAAAATTCGAAGCACCTAAGTACTACTTCCACTTTCAGAGTCCTAAATCATCTGTGAATGCAATTTTCATGGTTGAAGCACTCTCTGATTTTGGCCCAAACTACACTTCTAAGGAAGTATTTGGAGATATTTCCAACTGGAAACCTGTATTCGATGAAATGTACAAGCAGTATAGCGAACAGTACAATGAAATTGAATGGAACCAAGATGTATACGAACGTATGCTATCAAAAGTTTCTAAGGCTTACTCTGAACTCGAACCTGAAAACAACAAGCTTGTTGAAATTTGTCAGCAAATGCTTTATGGTAACCAAGAATCATTCTGGCTTTCCTACTACGACTTCTTCTTGAAGGAGTTTGGTGCCCAAGCTGATTTCTGTCTTCCAATTCAGCCATTCATTGACCTTTCTTATCATGTTGGTTGGTGGTCAGCTTACCAAGATGTGGTTTTCATTCAGGATAGACCAATGTATATCCACATCAATGACGCCAATCTTCTACACTGCGCTACTGGGCCGGCTGTTGAATACTCTGATGGGTACAAAGTGTATGCTTTGTCCAACTACCTTGTAGACCCAGTTGTCATCGAATCTCCTGAGTTGCTTACCACCGATATGATCGAGAAGGAAAACAACGCTGAAGTTCGGCGGATGATGATGGAAATTTATGGCATGGATCGCTATTTCGATGACTCTGGTTGCGAAGTTTTGGATCGTGACTTTACAGTAGTTGATCGTGAGAGAAAGATTTCTGCACCTAGAATGCTAATCAAGACTAGAAATGGTGACATTTACCTTGCAGGTAGTGACGGTTCTACTGAACGTGTTTATTACATGCCAATTCAAAACTTGGAAGCTGTGCAAAATCGAACTGGTATCAAAGTTACCACATGTAGACAAGCTCATGAACTTATCTGCGGCGTTAAAGAATCTCAGATTCTTGGCCAAAGCTAAACACTCTCGTTATCCTGGCCAGCTTAATTGCTGGCCAATGTCAACAAAATGCAGGAATTATGAATTTTCTTTTGTAATTTCTACGTATAAATAATTAGGTAACAAAAAAATGAATCAAACATTAGAAAACCAAACCGTATCCGAGATTAATCTTGGAACTATTCAACATTTCGCACAAAATCTCTCTGTGCCTGAAACTCGATCGATTCCGGAATGTGGAATTAATCAAGGAATCCGACAAGGAGACGTGTATGCAATCAGGATTGACAATTTCAAGAAGGCTGATTACAAGATTTCTAGCGAACGACAACTTGCTCCTGGCACTACGCAAGGTTCACGACACACTGTTGATGAATCAGTGGAAGTGTGGGTTCCAGAAAACAATCAGTATGATGTAAAGCTCACTGAAAATGGTTTTACATGCTTGGGCCCAGTAGTTGTTGCTAAGAATCGCTGGAATTTGATGCACCCACAACATGCTCATTTTGATATGCCAGAAGGCACTTATCAAATTTCATACCAAGTTGACCCAGTACAACAAAGACGAGTACTTGACTAATTTGTTTCTTCGAGGGTGATTCCACTGGGGGCTTTGCCCCCATTTCCCTTCTAACTCTCTTCGTAGCTCAGTGGATAGAGCAACTGCCTTCTAAGCAGTGGGTCGGAGGTTCGAGTCCTCTCGAAGAGGCCAAGTGAAAATTATGACTAAAGAAGAATTTTTACAAAACAAGATCGAGGCGCTTGAAGTAGAAAGACAAAGACTTTGTGCCGAGGGTGAATTCGACAACGCAGAAAGAGTAAGAGTCTACAAAGCTATCGTGGAAGAACAATTAAGAATATTAGAATCAAATGAATAAAAAACCGCAAATTTTGCTCAACGAAAGAGTTTTAAAACTTCGTGAAGTTCATCTTATCGATTCCTTGGGTAAATCCTTGGGAGTGGTAAATACCAGAGAAGCACTAAAAATAGCTAAAGAAGAAGAGTTAGATTTATTTGTTGTCTCGCTGAACACTACCCCCCCTGTGGCAAAAATAATCGATTATGGCCACATGAAATATGAAGAAGATAAAAAAGCTAAAGCTAATCAAAAACATAAGCAAGAAACTAAAGAGGTGAAAATTAGCCCTCGTATTGCTCAACATGATCTCAACACGTTTATTAAAAGAGTAATAAAATTTCTTGAACATGGTGACAAAGTGAAGCTTACTTGCGTATTTAAATCTAGAGAAATAGAACATCCTGAATTAGGAAAAGAAAAAATTCAATTATTTCTCGATTCAATTGCTGACCATGGGCAATCTGAAGGCGAACCAACACTACTTGGAAAGCTAATGTCAATCATGGTAAATCCAAAAAAATAAATTATGTCAAAATATATTCCAAACATCAATAAAAAACTTACTAAAAAAACATCGAAGGTTGAATGCTCAACAGATCTATTTTTTGATAGAGATTCAAATTTACAACCCACGACAAGAATGAATCACGTAAACGATTCAAAACCTGTTAAAAATTTTGATTATAAACACATACAATGGTCATCATGTGACGGTTCATCGTTTTTGCCAACATTTACCACCACTAATTCTATTCCACCAGGGTACTATGAAGTGCGTGATACACAAGAGGGTCTCTATTTCCACAAAATTAATGTAAACACTGCTGAAATCATAGAACTACCTGAAAGTATTTGTAAAAATATCATGAAAGAAATTCAAACCTTTTGGGAAAGAGAAGATATTTTCAAGAAATTCAACCTTACCTTCAAAAGGGGAATTATTTTGTATGGGCCTCCTGGTACAGGTAAATCAACAATTGTTCAAAGCGTGTGCCAAGATGTTATTGATAGACAAGGAATTGTCATCAATTTCAAATCCCCATTAACATTTAGTGAAGGGATAAGATTGTTTAGAGAAATTCAACCTGATACACCTGTGGTTGTTTTAATGGAGGACATTGATTCTCTTTTAATGGTCAACAGCGAAACAGAAATTATCAATATCCTTGATGGAGTAAATAAACAAAACAAAATCATTTTCTTAGCTACGACAAATTATCCTGAAAATTTAGGAGACCGTATTATGAATCGGCCTAGCAGATTTGATAAAAAATTTGAAGTACCAAATTTAAGCGATGAATCTCGTAAAACATTTCTTGAGCATATGATCAAAAACTCAGATATTCAAATTGATATCAATAAATGGGTGGCAGATACTAAAGGCTTTACTGTAGCTCACCTTAAAGAGCTTTTTACTGCCGTGAATATTATTGGCGATAATTACGAAGAAGCTTTGCAAACACTCAAGAATATGAAGAAGCGCGTGGTAGGAAGTAAGGAATCTTCACTGGGGTTTAGATGAATTTATTGGGCATTGATACAGAAACTGGAGGGTTGCTTGATGGCGCTTCGCTACTTACAGTGCAACTTTCTGTTGTTTCTTTAGATCAGTTTTGTGTGATGGATTCCTTAAATTTAAAGCTCAAGCCTAATCCTATTAGCGGAAGATCAATGTATAATGTTGAAGCAGAAGCATTAGCAATAAATAAAATTAACCTTATTGAGCATGACGCTGCAGCTATGACATATAAAGAATCAAAACAAGTGATTTATGATTTTTTGCATCAGGCTTCAGTAAAGTATGGTAAGTTAATTCCATTTGGGCAAAATGTTGCCGATGACATAAAACTGATAACAGATTATACCATTAGCATTGATACTTGGAATAGTTTCTGCTCCAGAAAAGTGCTCGACACTATTACCTTAGGAGTGTTTGCACAATTACAAGGCAAAATACCATTCAGTCAATCACTTGGATTAGGGTCTTTGTGTGAACATCTAGGCATAGAAGTGGATAAATCTCAGCTTCATAATGAAGCGTATGATGTTGAACTTAACACAAAACTACTTGCATGGCATCTTAAATCCTAATCTAACACTTATTTCAGTTTTGTGTGAAACAAAGTGAAATGTTTAATCGTATATTTAAACAGGGGGAATCACTCCCTGTTTTGCAATGCAAAAAAATGTATTGTAAAAGTTTCCAGGGCTTTTCATAGTGATGAAAAGTACAGAACTAATCCCCAAAAGTAAAATATGTGTGACGATTTGTATAAGATTATGTCAAATCCTAATAATCGCCCCACGCACGTGGGGAATGATGGGTGAAAAACGTAATATAAAGCAATAAAAAAATCGCCCCACGCACGTGGGGAATGATGGCGCGATGATGGCAAAAGGGTGCGTCAACAGAGAATCGTCCCACGCACGTGGGGAATGATGGCAATGTTGTGATTGGCTGATTTTTTTTGAAAATCGCTCACGCACATGGGGGATGATGGACGTATAAACCAAAACTTACTTCATGCCAAACAAAATGCGCGATGGGTGTTTGTTTTGTGTTTTTCACACAAAACTTACCTATTTTTCATTAAATAAACGTATTTATAAGTGACATGAACAATTTCATTAAAACTCCATTCGAAATTACTGATGCATACAAGCTCTCACATTGGCGTCAATATCCTGAAGGTACTACAGGTGTGTATTCGAACTTCACACCAAGAAAATCACGCAGACCAGGAATTGATAAATTTGTATTCTTTGGCTTGCAGGCATTTCTTCAAGAATTGAACGAGCAATTTGATATTAATTTCTTTTCCCTCACCAAGGAAGAAGCGGTGTCTAGATTTGATCAATTTTACACAGGGTTTTTTGGTGTTTCTAATACCCACTCTAATGAACAAGTGGGTAAGTTGCATGAATTGGGGTATTTGCCTATCAGAATTAAGGCACTACCTGAAGGTTCAGTGGTATATCACAATATTCCTGTGGCAACCATGCAAAGCACACATGAAGACTTTTTCTGGTTCACTCAATGGATTGAGACGTGGATGTCTGATTCAATTTGGAAGCCATCTACTTCAGCTACCACTGCATATTATTACCGTAAAATTTTTGATAATTTCAATGCTTTAACTTGTGATAACAATGGATTTGTAGATTGGCAAGGCCACGATTTTTCAATGAGAGGTATGTCAAATGTACTTGATGCATGTGCTTCAGGCGCTGGGCATCTTCTCAGCTTCAAAGGCACAGACACATGTCCTTCTTTATCCTGGATAAACACTTATTATCCTGGCGACAATGGTTTGATCGGTAGCAGTGTACCTGCCACAGAACACTCTGTGCAAACTGCATTCTTACCAGAAGTTACCAACGACACTGATTTGTGTGATGAACAGTACACAAAACATACATTAGAGCTATATCCTGAAGGGATTGTTTCACAAGTTTGTGATGGTTATGACTTCTGGAGATTTATCACTGTAATTCTTCCAAAGTTCAAGGATCAAATTATGGCTCGAAATGGTAAGTTTGTGGTTCGCCCAGATTCTTCTCCCAAAACTCCTGTTGAAGTTATCATTGGTGACGACGAAGCCCCTGAAGGTTCACCTGAAAACAAAGGTTTAATTCAATGTCTATACGAAATTTTTGGTGGCACAAAGAATGCTAAAGGTTACGTTACTTTAGACTCTCACATAGGAGCAATCTATGGAGATTCTATTACTCTTATATATGCTGATCGAATTCTTGCTGGTCTTGAAAAGAAAGGGTTTTCTTCTGACAATATTGTTCTTGGGATTGGGAGCTACACTTTTCAATATGTAACGAGAGATACTCATGGTATCGCAATTAAGGCCACTGCTGTAGCCTCTGGGCGAGGTATAGACCAAAAGTGGAGAGCTACTTATAAAGACCCTAAAACAGATAATTCTGGTAAAAAGTCAGCTAAAGGTTTCTTGAAGGTGGATATGGTAGATGGTGAATATAAATTGTCTCAAAATGTTACACAAGAAGAAGCAGAAGGTGGCGCATTCGAACTTGTTTATGAAAATGGTAAAATTCTCAGAATGCAATCTTTTGCCGATGTAAGGGAAACTCTAGCAAAATTCTGAACAATTTGGGCGATTTCTCGCCCAAATATTTTATCATGAAATATAAAAAATCAGTAAATCATCATTAAAAAAGATTTTTTTCTACAAAGACAGAACAATTAATTTTGATCGTCCAGTAGTGGTTTACAGAAATCTCAATGCCAGATTATCAACACATAAGTTTTCTATCAAGCAAAACAATTTAGTGGTTGCTCATACCAATGAGCTTTATCTTACAGATTGTATTTTCTTTGTTGGGTTAAAGGGAAGAGAAAGAGCTTTGAAAACTAAACAAAGAAATGTTCATGCTTATGTTAAAGGATTAATCATAGATAGAAAAAGTTATTTTTTGAAATCAGGAAAATTTTTCAATTACAAAGACATTGTTGTTGAGTATAATCCATTCAAACATGATTGTTTCTACGCCAACGGAACACCTATATTCAAAAACGGTTCTGCAAGAATCAAAGACAAACTATACATTTAAAAAATTATGAAAGCAAACGATCCAAACATATTATCATTGATGAAAATTACAAATTACGAAGGAAAAACAATTCCATGGGAGTATAACTTATTTCCTGATGGACAAGTGCAATTCAAGGTACTGAAGGAAAATGTGGAATTCTTGAAAAACGTTACGAGTGTTAAAGATTTTAAACTTTCTTTGAAAGTTTCATTATGTAACCCTATTATTCTAGATTTATTTAACCAATTTAAGAGCATGTTTTCTTACCCAAATGTCACTATAAACTATTTTTATGGAGCTAGATGTGATAAATTTGAAAGTGGCGATTATTATGTGTGTAATGTGGCACAAAGAGAGATTCCCACTAATGGCATAGTTAAATATCTTGCCCCGCATTGTGATGAAATGTTGGATCCTGATGATGTGATTTTTTACATTCCTGATTGTATCAATTTGAAAGATTATCATTCAGTTATTTGTCCCGACGAATCTGCTTACAGGCGTTATAAAAAATTCTTAAACAGCAATCATGTGAGTGTATGTGAAAAAGTAAGAGACCAGGAGACAGGCAGAATAATTTCACATAAAGTACCTAATCATTCTCCAAACTTCAGGAAAGTATTGGTGCTTGATGATCTTTGCGATGGTGGTGCTACATTTATTTCAGTGGCGAACAGCATGCCTGAAAATGTTGAAAAACATCTTTTCATATTTCATGGTGTTTTTAGCAATAATGCCTTAGAGAGACTTACAGATGTGTTTGATAAAATCTTTGTTTCTAATTCCTTGCCAAATTACAAGGAAAGCAAAGAGCGAATTGCAGATTTTGACAACAAGGTGGTGGTTTTTGATGTTTGGGAATGATTTTAGCCTCACTGCAAGACAAATTGCTGAAATGATTCATTCTGTTACTAGCAAAATCCCAAGAATGGATGGCTCGATAGTAAACTCTTGGCATGAGCTTACCGAAGAAGAGCAAAATTTGGCTGAAAATGCCGTAAAGAAACTTTATTCTGAGCCTTTGCAAACAGCGGAAGAGCATCATGAACTTTGGATGTATTTAAAGCTCAGTGATGGATGGAAATTAGGCGATTTTGATGCTGAAAATAAAACTCACCCATGCTTGATTCAATTTAATGATCTGCCTCCATCTGAAATTTGCAAAGATATGATATGGCAAAATTTAATTGAAACTTTCAAACAATTTTACAAAAAATGAAGCATTTCCACACAAAACTTACGTAGATACACTAGATATGAAAGATAACCTTGGCGATAGAATGAAAAATTATGAAGGCAGAAGTCAAATGCTTCTGCCTCGAAGAACATATACCATGATAAGATTGGATGGTAAAGCATTCCACACTTACACTAAAAATTGTAAAAAACCTTATGATCTTGAATTAATTGATGATATGAATTCCACTGCTAAATATTTGTGTCGTATGATACAAAATGCTAGGATGGCATATGTACAAAGTGATGAAATATCCATAGTTCTTACAGATTTTGATAAGATCAATACCGATGCTTGGTTCGATGGAAACATTCAAAAGATTACTGGCGTTAGTGCATCTTTTGCTTCCGCTTTTTTTAATCATATCAGAACAAACAAATTTCCTGAAAATATTAATAACGCACAAGACAGCACTAATCAAAAACTTGATTTAGCTTTTTTTGATTCTAGATGCTGGAGCATAACAGAATGTGTGGAGGTGCATAATTATTTTGTTTGGAGACAAAAAGATGCAATTAGAAACTCAATACAAATGCTTGGCCGCAGCGAATATGCACATGGAGCATTGAACAAAAAGAAATGCAGCGATATATTGCATATGTTGGCTACTGATAAGGGAATCGATTGGAATGATTGTCCTAATGGGTTCAAATATGGCAGATGTGTTATTAAACATGAAGGTATTTGGCAGGTTATTGATGCTCCTGTTTTCACAAACAATACAACATTCATCAATGACAGTATTAAATCAGCACAAAATCTGACCACACAAAACTAAAATGATACAACTAAACACTAAAGAAAAAGTAAGGTATAATGTCAGGTATAATGTCTGGGGTAATGTCTGGTATAATGTTAGGGACAATGTCTGGAAAAATTTCAGGAATAATGTCTGGTGTGATTTCTCGATTAATGTCTTGCTTAGAAATGATGTCAGTATCAATGTCCAGAGCAATATCATTGAAAATGTCTATGACCATCTAACAATTCACACAAAACTAAAATGATACAACTAAATACTAAAGAATCAAAAAGAAAAAATGTCAAGGATAATGTCTGGGATAATGTTAGGAATCATGTCTATGATAATGTCTTGTCTGATGTCAATTATAATGTTTCGTTTAATGTCAGAGATAATGCCTGGGAGCATCTCATTAAACACACAAAACAAATATGATACAACTAAACACTAAAGAATACTTAAAGTATAAAGTCTGGACAAATGTCGAGAATAATGTCAGGGATAATGTCAGGGATAATGTCTCAAGTAATGTCTTGAAAAAGGTCAGGGATAATGTCCTCCTTAATGTCTGGTATAATGTCTGGGATAATGTCTGGGATAATATTCGGAATGATCTCATCAAGCACACAAAACTAAAATGATACAACTAAATACTAAAGAATCAAAAAGAAAAAATGTCAGGAATCATGTCCTGAATAATGTCTGGGATAATGTCAGGGATAACGTCAAGGATAATGTCTCGTGCAATGTCAGGTATAATGTCCTGAATAATGTCTGGGAAAATGTCTGGGATAATATTCGGAATGATCTCATCAAGCACACAAAACTAAAATGATACAACTAAATACTAAAGAATCAAAAAGAAAAAATGTCAGGTATAATGTCCTGAATAATGTCAGGGATAATGTCTGGGATAATGTCTGGAATAATGTCCTGAATAATGTCTGGGATAATGTCTGGGATAATGTCTGGGATAATGTCTCAAGTAATGTCTTGAATAATGTCAGGCAGAATGTTCTCACACATCTAATCAAGCACACAAAACTAAAATGATACAACTAAATACTAAAGAAAACGTAAAACAAAAAGTCTATGATAATGTCTGGTATAATGTCAGGTATAATGTCAGGTATAATGTCAGGAATAATGTCTGGTATAATGTCAGGAATAATGTCTCAAGTAATGTCTGGTATAATGTCAGGCATAATGTCAGGAACAATGTCTACCCACATCTCACCACCCACACAAAACTAAAATGATACAACTAAATACTAAAGAAAACGTAAAAAATAATGTCTGGATCAATGTCAGGAATCATGTCTGGGATAATGTCTGGGATAATGTCTTGGACAATGTCATATATAATGTCTGGCACAATGTCTACCCACATCTCACCACCCACACAGTCTACCCACATCTCACCACCCACACAAAACTAAAATGATACAACTAAATACTAAAGAATCCGTAAAAAATAAAGTCCATAATAAGATCAGGTATAATGCCGACAATAATGTTTATTATAATTTCAAATATAATGTCAGGAATAATGTCAGGAATAATGTCTGGTATAATGTCTGGATTAATGTCTTTGATAATGTCAGGAACAATGTCCACAAACATCTCATTAATCACACAAAACTAAAATGATACAACTAAACACCAAAGATACCGTAAAAAATAAAGTCCAAAATAATGCCAGAGTCAAACATAATGTCGACAATAATTTTTGTTATAATGTCGTGCAAAAAGTTATGATTAATGTCTTTGATAATGTCAGGAACAATGTCCACAAATATCTCATTAAACACACAAAACAAATATGATACAACTAAACACTAAAGAATCAAAAAGAAAAAATGTCGGGGATAATGTCTGGGATAATGTCTGGTATAATGCCTCAAGTAATGTCTGGTATAATGTCAGGCATAATGCCTCAAGTAATGTCTTGAATAATAATCTCAAGATACATCTAATCAAACACACAAAACTAAAATGATACAACTAAACACTAAAAAAAACTTAAAATATAAAGTCTGGAAAAATGTCAGGAATAATGTCCTCCTTAATGTCAGGGATAATGTCTGGGATAATGTCTGGGATAATGTCTGGGATAATGTCTGGGATAATGTCTGGGATAATGTCTGGATCAATATCTGGCAAAATGTCAGGAATAATATCTGGCAAAATGTCAGGAATAATGTCCACAAACATCTAATCAAACACACAAAACTAAAATGATACAACTAAACACTAAAAAAAACTTAAAATACAATGTCAGGAATAATGTCTTGTGCAATGTCAGGAATCATGTCTGGGATAATGTCTGGGATAATGTCTGGGATAATGTCTGGGATAATGTTATGATGAATATCATTGAAAATGTCTATGACCATCTAACAATTCACACAAAACTAAAATAATACAACTAAGCACACTTGAACCAAAAAATATAATTTTTGTGATAATAGCAAATATATGTCTGTTATCATTTTAAGAAATAATACTATATCCAAAAAAGAATTAAATGGATAGAAAACATTTTAGGAAAATTAACGTATAATAAATATAAGTTGGGGTGTGGCGAAATTGGTAGACGCAACAGACTTGAAGATAATTTGAGTGCATTCATCTATCCTTTTAAGTGAATGTAGAACCAGTCAAATTCGGTGAAGGCTTTCAAATGCTAATACCGAGCCAAGCCTAGAAATAGGAAGGTGTAGAGACTAAATGGCTGGGCAAGAAAGGTACAAAAAAAACTTGCAAGATATAGTCCAGACTACAAACAGATTCATTTTTGGTGGTGAAAACCATAGTGGTAAGAAAATCTGTAAGCTGAGGGTTCGAATCCCTCCATCCCAACCAAATATGGGTGGTTAACTCAACGGCAGAGTGTCTCATTTACATTGAGAGGGTTGGGGGTTCGAATCCCTCACCACCTACCAATGGGCTTATAGCTTAAAGGTAAAGCGTTCGGCTCATAACCGAAGGAGTGTAGGTTCAATTCCTACTGAGCCCACCAAATTTTATTTACCTAAACACTATCTATCCAATTCAGAAAAGAATTCAATTTATTTCCCACACAAAACTTACCTATTTTTCAGTTTTGTGTGATATAGCTAATGTGAATATGATAGAAAAGATTGAACAATCAACAGCAAATAGAATCAAATTAGTGACAGATTTGTTAAATCCACAAAATTTTAACAGAACTCAAAAAGAACTTGAAGAGTTTTTATTGCTTTGTATTTTTGTTGCTGGCAAAAGCTCCAAAATTCAATTCAACAAACTTGAAGATTTTGTCAATCTTTTACCCCCTACAGAAACATATTTCGAAAGTTTATCAAAACTTTCAATTGCTGAAATCAAAAACAAGCTCATTGAAGTGAAAACAGGACAATACGATCGATTGAGCGGATGTTTGTTCATCCTATCTAGAAAGAATTTGGATTTGAAGCAATGCACATGCGAAGAACTTGAAGCAATTCCAGGAATAGGATTCAAAACATCACGGTTTTTTGTCACATATTCAAGGCCTACCACCAATTATGCCATTCTTGATGTGCATATTCTTGCTTGGCTTAAAACAAAATACCCAAAAACCCCCAAAGCCACACCTTCCAATAAGAAAGAATACCTCAAATATGAGCAATATTTCCTTGATGAATGTGCCAAGCCTGATCTCACACCTCAAGAACTAGATATACAAATCTGGAGAGAAAGACAAAAATCTTGGGTGACACAAAACTAATGAAGCCAAACAAAACACCACAATATAAATTCACCAAAGATTTTCAAATAGATGGTGTGAAAGTGGCAAAAGGAATTGTGATCACCAACATTACAAAACATGGAAATCTGTTTTCTATACCAGGAAGCGAAATTTTCAAAAATATCCCCGAAGATTATTTTGAAGAATACACCCCAATGCAATATAAGAAGGTGATAAAAAAGAAAAATATTGACGATGTAAAGCCAAATCAAAATGCTAGCGATTCAGCAAGAGTGTCTAGCAATAAAGAACTTCTAAAAGCCCCAGAAGAAATTTCTGAAGAACCAATTTAAGCATATTTTTACACAAAACTTTCACACGATGAAACGATTAAAAAAAAACATGCGTAAAATAAAATGGAGAAAACTATGAACCCAGTAAAGACCAAAAACAAAACCAAAACCACAAGTAAAACACCAATGCGAGATAGCAAAGGACGATTCGTAAGCCCAAAGACTACCAAATCTAGAACCACATCTAGAGGGACAAGTAAGGCCACTAAACCATCTACCACTGCTAAAGCTAAGACTAACTTCCGATTCAACGTTCAACTACTGGATGTTGTAATTGTGAAAAATGCAAAAGGCAAGTTTGTTAGCCCCACCAAAACCAGTGTGCTTACTAATCGAGATAGCAACGGACGATTCAAGCCACTCAATAAGACGAAGATTACACGTACTCTGTATCGAGACAAGAAAGGACGTTTTGTGTCACTTGTGAAAATCTAATATCTGAAACCAATTCATTAAATCAAGGGTCAAAAATAGATCCTTGATTTAATACTTTTTTAACACAACAATAGCATGAAATATAAATCCGTAGAATATCTGACCAAACCAGTGGAAGAAATATCCAACGCGCAACTTAACAAAAGGTTGAAGGAAACTAAGTATGCGCTTAATGCCCTTATCGCTAGCACCAATCACCATAAAGTCAATATGCAAAAACTTGAAAATGAAGCATCAGAACAAATGAAAGAATATAATGAGGAAATTACACGCATACAAAACAGTATTGCAGTAAATAATGAAAATATTACAAATCTTAACAGCGAAGTGGAAGACATTTTACAAGAAATTAATCGTAAACACGATGCTGGAATAGTGATGTATACCTATGAAGAACTTGAGGAGCAAGGACAACAAACTTTTAGTTTTGTGTGATATTGTGTAGGAAGATTCAAAACTTTTTCACAATAAATATATTGTCGAGATAAGGTTGAGACATAAAACCACACAAAGAGTCGAATTTTCATATGTATGAAAACGGAATAAAAGAAAGCATAGAATTTGGAGAGCTTACTCCACCGTACTCATTTTTTTTTAAAAACATTCATCGGAAAAGAAACTTTTTCTGCTTGTGTAACCGTAAATTAAATCATGAAGATAATTTTTAAAGTAAATGAAGATGGCAATATCTGCCTATATGATACTAGATCAGAGCAATTTTTTAAAGGCTGCTGTGTGCGTAGTGAAGAGCTAGGAAAACCATTGCTCGATTTGGCTAATAATGTAGTTAAAAAACCCTATAAAGCCATTCTTGAACTTGCACAAAGTTTTGTGTACCAAGATAATGGATACCTTGAATGCATGATTGCTAAAAAATATGTTGAATTGAATCCTGACATTGTTGAAAAAGTGGTGGAAAAATTAAACAAACCCAAGGTGGATAAGAAAATGCAACTTAAAAAGAAAGAACGTAAGAAATCCACTGTGTCTGCTAGCAATACCACTACAAAGAAAAGAGGAAGACCAAGAAAGGTGGCATGAACTATCATGCCAAATTCACTACACAAAACTTACCTATTTTTCAAAATTTCTTGCTATAAAGATCATGAGCGAAATCATTTACAAAGCAACTGTAGGAAGTAAAATGCACGGTCTGTCTACGCCACAGTCTGATGAAGATGCTAGATTTATCTACAGATTATCAATAAGAGAGTTGGTATCGCCATTCAACAACAGCAATACCAAAACAGCATCAGCTAATGGTGAAGACACTGAATCATGGGAGCTGAGAAACTTTGTTAAGCATCTCACCTCAGGAAATCCTACCATGTATGAAGTTATTAAATCCCCAATTTATGAAAAGAATAATTTTTCAGAATTAATTAGAATGATTCCTAACTATGCCTTTGATGGAAGAAAGATTTTACTTGCACACATTGGTTACGCCGAAGCACAACTAAGAAGATATTTAAGAAATGCTCGACATCCAATAGAAGACAATAGCTTGAAAAGAATTCCTAAATCAATCGTTGCAGCCTATAGAGTATTAGCACAAGCGGATCAACTTCTCAAAACAGGAACATTTGAACCAGTAGTTAAAGACTACTCACAATCTTTACATGATAAGCTGATGTCAATTAAGCTCATGCCTATTGAAGATATTACTTTAGAATTTATTAGAGAACATGAAGAAGGTATTGAAAAAGGTATTCAAGACTTAAAAATTATGTTTGAAGATTTACCCAGCTCAATTAAGGAAAAAAAACCAGACATTGATTGTTTAGAGTTTCTTCTTGTGCAACTTCATAATTGATACCCTTGCGGGAAATCTATCACCACACAAAACTTACCTATTTTTCAGATTCTCACAATATAATCATCATGAAACAAAATCATTTTAAACTAGGGCAAAAAGTAAAGTACATCGGAACATCACAACCATTTTTCCACAATAAAGCATTAACAGTGGTGCATACATCAATGATTT
>Ga0209500_10000893_pt1 | contig 23807 bp, 48 predicted proteins | sample S_140212_EF_Meta_FD_187323 | JGI IMG/M metagenome (GOLD analysis project Ga0209500, IMG submission 187323) | Freshwater microbial communities from Lake Simoncouche, Canada to study carbon cycling - S_140212_EF_MetaG (SPAdes) (version 2) | ecosystem: Environmental > Aquatic > Freshwater > Lake ...
AATGAAAGATAAAACAATGTATTTACTTTCTATGCTAGTAGGCATAGCAATACTTACAGCAATCATAGGAGACTATGTTGTTGCAGGAATAGAAACAACAGTAACTGGTGAGGAAGTTGATGTCTCAGCAGAAGTTATGACCCTTGTTCAAACAGCACTTGGTGGTGTCATAGGTATCCTTGGTGGATATTTTGGATCAAAGGGAAATAAGGATAAGGAGGACTAAACATGGCAACTAAAAAAATAGTAGAACCCACAAAGCAGGAGCACCCACAGAAAGCAATAACAAATATTCTAATGAGAATTCTTGCGGTATTTGCAGCATCAGGACTATCAGTCTTGGGAGCAGGAGCCGTAGTAGGAATTGATACAGTTCAGGCAGTTATGCTTGCAGGACTCTTAGGAGTAGCAACAGTTATTGAAAGACTGGCAAGGGCTTTTTTGGACGATGGAAGGCTATCATTATCAGAAATAAATGATGCCTTTAAAACGGTAGATAAAAAGGCTAATTAATCATTATCGCCCCTAGTTGACAGCCCCTCTAGGCAATGGTATACTTAATTATACCTATCTGGAGGGGCTTTCGCATGACCGTTATTGCTGTTTTAAAACATGAAGACAAAGTTTATATGGCTGGAGATCGTGGAGCATCAGATGATGGTACCATTTTAGCACTTGAAGCACCAAAGGTTTGGAAGACTGGTCCATACCTAATTGGATATGCTGGAGCAATGGATGGAGAAAGAATTCGTCACAACTTTAAACCAACTGCTCCCACTCTTAAAGATACAGATAAATTTATGCATACAAGGTTTGTTAAAGAACTTCGTGAATTCTACAACGAGTTTTGGGTAGACACATCTAAAGATGGAGATCTTGGTTTGATCATTGCAGTTCGTGGTCAAATCTATGAGCACAGTTCTGGGGATATGTCTTTATCTAAGTACATGCTTCCTTATCTTGCTATGGGTTCTGGAGCAGAGTATGCTTATGGTGTTTTATATGCAACAGATAAGCAGAAAAATGCAAGGAATAGAGTGACGCAAGCAGTCAATGCTGCTATTAAATTTAACCCATCATGCATGGGTCCAGTTGACATTGTCAGTCTTTAACGGTATACTTGATATATGAGCGAAGAATTTGATGAGATCTTAAAAGACATCCAAAATATAGAATCAGATTTTGATGAGTTTGAAATCTGGCTTGAAAACGGTATTGAACGAGGATGGGTAACAGAACCATTTTGCAATACACACGAAGGTGATCCTTATATGGATGAAGAAGAGCAGCAAGAATGGGAAGCAGGAGGCGACCCATGCCAAATAGTTTTAAAAATCAAACAATAACAACAACAAAGAGAGAGACAAAAATGAAGAAGACACTACTAGCACTACTATCAGCAGTACTATTAATTACAGTAGTACAGCCAGCACAAGCAGAAGATCAGAAGGTATTAGCAATTATTGATACTGCTATTGATTCAAAGAAGTTCCCTCAGATTATCCACGAGGTATGCTTTAATACATATAAAAATTCCTGTCCAAACAAGACAAACTTTATGGAAGGCAAGGGCGCAGCAGCAATTGCAACCCCACCAGCAGATTCAAATAACATGTCTGCTTATCACGGTGATGCTATGGTAAAGGCTGCGTTAGCAATTAATCCAAACCTTAAGATTGTATTCATTAGATATGCTGAAGAGTACACTGTTAACTCAAAAGTTACGTATACAAACTGGGCTGATAGTTTACTCAAGTCAATTGACTGGGTATCAAAGAACTCAGAAAAATACAGTATTGATGCTTTGTCAATTAGCCAATCTAGTATAAATATTCCAACTTGGTGTACAACAGATACTGTTACAATTAATGCAGTTTCATCTCTTAACTCTAAGAATGTTCCAGTATTTGCTGCAACAGGTAACGATACAAGCAAAACTGCTGTTGGGTTCCCAGCATGCGTTGCTGGAGTAGTTGGGGTTGGATCACTAACTGAGCAATTTGATGGTGGTATTAGGATTGGAGAAACCCAAACTAATAGAGGTCCAGGACTTGACTTGTTGGCAGTTGGAGGACTTTCTATCACTAAGGTAAACGGAGCACAGTTTAATCTTGTTGGATCTTCAGGAGCAGCAGCAATTTCGGCATCTGCGTATATTAAAAACAATACTTCTAAGACTTTTGGAGAATATTTAAACTCTCTTACAAAAGAATCAGTTAAGTTTGTTGACTACTTTACTATGGTAGGTAACCAAAAAGTTCCTACATTTGAAGCAGTAAGAGTGGTTCCTGTTAGTTCTAGGTAATAATATTTAAAGTCCTGGGCATGACTAAAACTGCCTTCTATGCCCTATAACTCAGATGGTAGAGTGCCGAACTGTTAATTCGGATGTCCCTGGATCGAGGCCAGGTGGGGCAGCACAAAACTATTGAAAGGAATACAATGCAATTTCAACCAACAAGCAGACAAGAAGAGTTTGTTATAGACCTCATGGATCAAAAAACTGGTGGATACTATGTAGAACTCGGAGCATACCACTCTAAGAATGGTAGCAATACATATAGACTAGAAACAGAGTTTGACTGGAATGGAGTATCCTTTGAGATAGTTCCAGAACTACACAAAGAGATAACAGAGAACAGAAAGAACCCTTGTATCCTTGGAGATGCCACAAAGTTTGATTACATTAAATACTTTGAAGAAAATAATTTTCCTAATCAGATAGATTATTTACAGGTTGATATTGATTCTGGGTATAAACTTAATGGTAGGCCAGACGGAAATCATTATCTATCTTTGCATGGATTGATTGCAGTACCGCTAAATAAATATAGGTTTACGGTTATTACATTTGAGCATGATGCAAACATGTACTGGAGAAATGTTGCAATGAGAGATACTCAAAGAGAGATTTTGGATTCATTAGGTTATTCATTGGTAGTAAGAGAGTACCATGAAGATTGGTGGGTGGATCCAAATATTGTTGATTTAGAAAAATATAGAAAACACTTTAAGTGGGAAACCCTATAGGCAGGGCAACGCCTATTATGATATAATTAGATAAAGATACCTATAAGGAGGCTATCATGTCAGCAAAAGGAAGTTTAGAGGCAATCATTGAGGTTGCAAAGAAAGAAGTGGGTACAATTGAAGGCCCAAAAGATAATGAAACAAAGTATGGTGCATGGATTAAGGTTAACTTCCAACCATGGTGCCAGTCATTCGTTTCTTGGTGTGCATTTACTGCGGGAGTAAAATCATTCCCTAAGTCTGCATCAACAGTGGCAGCATCAGATCAGTTTAAAAAGGAAGGTCGTTGGGCGGATGCTCGCAACGATGATCCACAAGCAGGAGACTGGATCTATTTTGATTTCCCAGATGATGGTGTAAATCGTATTTCACATGTTGGTCTTTGCATTAAGAACAACGGCGATGGAACAATCCAAGTTATTGAAGGAAACACTTCGGGAACTGCAAAGGGAGATCAACGCAACGGAGGAATGTGCGTAGAGAAGACTCGTGCTTATGTAAAGAATAACAAGAAGAAGTTAGTCAATGCCGTTGTTGGTTGGGGTCGTCCAGTTTATACTGGAGAAGAAGATGCTCCATTGTTAAATAAGATTGTAGAGTCTGCAAAGACATCAACACCAGCACCTAAGAAGGCAGCACCAAAAGAGATTAAACCAGTAGCAAAGAATCCTTCCCGTGGTGGCGGTAAAGGTGCTGTAGCACTATAATGGAATCAAAAAAAAGAAGTTCTATTAAGGCAATAAGTTATACTGGATTTCATGTAGGAGTTGCAAGTTTGCTATTTTCCTATTTAATATACGTCATCACTGGCAAGTGGGAAAATGAATACTTAAAGCCTATAACTATAGGGTTTATTGTATACGTTGCTTGGGAAATTATTGGATATTTTATATTTGAAAGAATCTGGAACAATCGTTGGCTAAGGAGGATTAAGTAATGCGTATTAAGATTATTCGTTTTATTGTAAAAACACTTGGATATGAGTGGGGTGGAGACAATCTCAACGCACCAGTCTGGACAGTAAAAGCAAAAAAGAAGAAGTAGTCTATGGCACTGTATGAATATGATTGTATGCCTTGTGCACAAAGATATACAAAAGAAAGATCTATTAACGATAATGATCCAGGATATAAGTGTGAAACTTGCAATTCATCCTTAGTTCGTGTATACTCTAATGTAGGGGCAGTTTTCAATGGTAGTGGATTCTATTCCACTGATAATAGAAAGAAATAGGCAGTATACTATGAATACGATGATTGATGAAGAAGTACAAACAAAGCAGTGGATTCTATCACCAGTGGATAGATGTGATTCCTGTGCTGCAGAGGCATTGGTTCAGGTTACTGGAATATCTGGAGACTTAATGTTTTGTGGTCATCACTATAATAATATAATGGATAGTTCTGAAGGATATAAGAAGATGATGTCTTTTGCGCTTACTATTCTTGATGAAAGAGAAAAACTTGTAGAAAATAAATCAAAAGGTAAGGATTACTAATGTATGAGTACTATGTAAGAAAAGTAGAGAACGTAGTAGATGGAGATACCATTGACGTTCTTATTGATTTAGGTTTTGATATCCTATTTGCATCTCGTGTTAGACTGGCTGGTATTGATACCCCTGAGTCCCGCACTAAGGACCTTGCTGAGAAAGCCCTAGGTCTAGAAGCCAAAGAGTATCTAAAGAAGGCTCTAAAGGACGCTAAGTCTGTTGTAATCAAGACTGAGAAGATGGATTCATCTGAAAAGTATGGTCGCATTTTAGGCTGGGTATATATTAATGGAGACACAGTATCTCTTAATGACATGATGATCAATGATGGTTATGCATGGGGATACCTTGGAGATACTAAGGTTAAGGATTTTAAAGCACTTGCTAAGGCAAGAGCCAAGTCGGGTAAATAAAATGGATGAGTTTGATTCAGTAGACAAACTTATTCTTAACGGTGGGCTAGAGTTTGCTGGTACTGATTCAAAAACTGGAGAGCCTCTCTATAGGCCAACAGACAGACTTAAAGAGTTAGACTCTAGACTTAGTGATGATCTTTCTATATACTTTTCAGAAGTTACTTTAAAACTTTGGGAAAAAGGTTTTATCGATATGGACATAACAGAGGAAGATCCTCTTGTCAAGATAGGTCCAAAAGGACTTGATCTAGATGCTATAAAATCTTTGGATAAAGATCAAAGGATCATCATCGAGGAAATTATAAAGGCTCTTTCTAATAAGAAATGATATACTGAATACCTGGGAGTCTTTATGAATAACTTGTATGGTGCTATCGGGACAACACTTATCATTGTCTTGCTTGTTTATATCTTTATCCTAAGAATAAAAACAAAAAATATTAGGCCTGAGATTATTAGTCAATCAATGCTTCAGTATAGGTATAGTAATGGCAAAAAAAAGTCTAGAAAAATAAAGACAAAGTCACAGTCTAAAATTCATTATGATAAAACTAACATAAAGGTTATTATCTTTGATGACAATGCTTACTGGATTAAAGATAATATATTTTATAAAGCACCACTTGTAAATCAACTTATTGATAAAGACTCTGCAGAACAAGTTGACACAATACACATGGATAAGGTACAATTAGATAAGATGCTGTTCATAATGGACAGATTACGAGAAGGGATTAACGATGATAGTAGGGGTTCAGGGAACGAGTAGTTTTGATAACTATAATGTTTTCCTTAGATCAATGGCGGTTGCCCTTTCTGAGTTGTTAGAAGAGGACAAAAACTTTCACATATATTCTGCTGGACCAAACAACATTAACATGATGGCCATGGAGTTTGCAAATTTATCTGAAAAGGGAATGAAGTTACGAGGAAAGTCTATTAAGTTTATCAAAGTTACTCCTCAGTGGCTAGAAGAAAACATATCAGAAGTAAATCACTTTGCTTTTTTGTCTAATCCAAAAGAGCCAGTTTCAAAAATAGTTCATGTATCAAAACTAAACAATATCAATACAAACGTATACAATTTTTAAACACTCTTGACAAACATTGTCATATATGTTAAAATTTAGTATGCTTCAAATGTGCCTTGGCACACAAACAGAATGGAAAGATTATGAAATTAGTTAATTCTTTAGATGCTATGGAATCAATAGTAAACAAGAATAGACAACTGTCATGGGATGGTTGGACAGTAGTTGAGACATTTCCGTCAGAGAAAGCCTACTACTCAAAGTTTGGTATCTATAAAAATAACAAATGGCAAATGAAAAAAGAGTTTATTCCTTCTAGCCAAGGATGGGAAATCCCTGATAAGTATGTGATCTAAATGAATAAGTTTAAATGGAAAGATGATGCTGTTTGTTTAGATTATGATACAAATTTGTTCTTTGATAAATATGAAGAAGACGAACTATTAAGACCAGCAATTGATGCTCTGTGCTCTTCCTGTCCAGTAAGAAAAGAATGTTTTTCTGTTGGAATTTCAGGAAAAGAATGGGGGGTTTGGGGTGGTGTATACTTAGAGAATGGCGAAATATCAAAAGAGTTTGCCAGCCACAAGAGCAAGGATGACTGGGGAATGACATGGCAATCATTAACGATGGAGTAATATGTATACAGATGCAATGAGAAGAGCGTTTAGATCTCTACATGCTCCAAACAACTTTACTTTGGAAATTGTAGATAATGATAACTTTATAACAGTAAAAGCAAAAGAAAAAGACTTCATGTCTTTGGAAACTGTAGAGTTAAAGAGACAGGCTATTGAGTATATGATCCGTGTTAAAAAGGCACTAGAGGATAATGGAGCAATAGTCCTTCTTGTCAGAGAAGGTGGAAAAGAATTATGATACAGACAGCATCTTTAATTGTACTATCAGTTTTATCTACAGTATTTGCCTTTCTTTTTTATATACAAAAGAAAAAAAATATTCAGATACTTGCTCAAACAATAGAGTTCTTGATGATGCAAGAAGCACAGCAGCAGCAGATCAAGACAGACAAAGATCAGTTTAATGAGGACTTTTTAAAATTTATTTCAGATTCCCGTGACTGGGCCTATACCTATATTGAAGATGTTCAGAAATCATTAAATAAATTTATTACTGATATTGAGCCAGAAATTAATTATTTTAAGGAGTATGGAGACATTGGGTCTATGGCACCCAATTACCATTCTATGAAAAAGATTACTGGGGCTTATGAAGAATTAAAAAAACTTCTGCCAGATGACTATGGTAAAATAAACACATGAACTTCTTCTGGTTTGAAAGATCTGAACTTTGTGATATAAAACAATTATCTGTAGAGTTAGAAGACAATGGGTTTTCTGGAGTACTACTACCTTATTCATTTTTTTCTGGAGACCAGTTTGTTAAAATAGCAAATACAATAGATATTGATAAAAAAATAAAATATATTGTGGCAATAAGACCTTACGCAATTTCTTCTCAGTATCTGTCTATGATTAGTAGATCATTTAGTAAAATATCTGAAGATCGCATTTCTATTAATCTTGTAACTGGATGGATTTACGAAAACGAAAAAAGTATTGGTGGTATCCAAGGAGAGGTAAATGATACATCTTCTAATGTTGATAGATCAAACTATTTAATAAGTTACATTGAAAGTTTAAAGAATACAAGAGGGAAGACTCCAGAGTTTTATGTGTCTGTAACAAATGAAATTGTTTTTGAATCATCAAAAAAAGAAAAAGTTATTATTCCATACTCCTGGTACAAGATTGATAAGTTTGATCTTTCTGAAACAGATGCAATGATATCGATAATGCCAGTAATAAGAAATACTCAAGAAGAGTTAGACCTAATAGATAAAGATCGCAGTAATCAAGATGTTGAATATTTTACTAATCAGGGGTTTACATTGTTTTTACAAGAACTAGATAAAAAGAAAATTAATAATATACTAATTACAGAAGAGTCTAGTGAAGAAGAAAAAGAAAATATCATAAGTTTTGTTAGAGATTTTGCTAACAAATAAATAAATATCCTAGGAGGAATAAAATGAATACAGAACAAACTAAGGCACTACTAGCATCATACGGAAGATCATTTCTTATTGCAGTAGCAGCAACATATGCAGTACCAAACAATGACATGGACCTAAAGGGTCTACTAGTTGCAGGTTTAATTGCAGTTGCAGGTCCAGCAATTAGAGCAGTTAACTCAAAAGATCCAGCATTTGGGTTAGTTGCAGATGTTGTAGACTCAGAACTTAAGAAGTTGGCAAATAAGCCAGCAAAGAAGACTGCAAAGAAGGCTCCTGCAAAGAAGTCATCTGGCGGAGGAAAACCAACCAACCAGGTAAAGTAATTTTACCAAAGATTAGCAGGCTTGTTATTTTACAGGCCTGCTTTTCTATGATATAATTTAATCATAGGAGAAAAAATGATATTAAAGTACTTAGTGTATAAAGTTTACTATAAAATAAAAAAAATCTTTAAAAAGAAAGATGACAGGTTTATATATTGAACGAAATAAATAGAAGATTTTTTGATTTCCTAACTAGGTTTTTTCAAGGTATCACAATTGACTCTAAAGATAAATATAGTGATAAAGAGATGTCCCTGTTTTTAGAAGAGTTAAAAGACATTTTTGACTCTCATGAAATTACTCAGTCTAAGGCTTTAAGTTTTTTTACTTTTGATCAACAACTTGAAAATTATCGATACAGGCCTATGGACCAAAACTTTAATAAGCACTACGAATTTGTTTTTTCAGGGTGTTCCCAGACGCATGGAGATCACATAACGGAGCCAGAAGTTAAGGGTGGATCTTACAAGGATATATGGGGTTTTCAAATTGCAGATGCCTACGGTAAAGAAGCCCTAAACTTAGGCATGGGTGGCTGGGGAGCAGAGTCAATATTAAAAGGATTAATGCATCACTTTCAGAAAAATGGAAACCCAAAAGTTTTGTTAGTCTTATACCCAGATTTAGGAAGAATGGAGGGGGTAGATAGTGATAAAATAGAGATGCCAACCCCATTAAACAAGCATGAACTCGTACAACACTGGTTTTTAAGACCATCCGATGATCACAAAGTTAATAAGTTAAGTGTTCTTCCTCATAGTCCTTTAGACGTTGTTCCATTTACTCAAGCCCTTTACAAAAACCTCCAATCAATTTTACTACTAAACGAATACTGCAAACAAAATAATATTTATTTTAAATATAGTTCTTGGAATCACACAACAAATTTGTTTTTAAAAATGTTAAAAGAAAGTTTTTCTGAATACTCAAACTACTTAGAACCTAAAGAATTTAATTTTGATGAACTTGAGTTTGAAAATCTTTCTTGCCATAAGGATATTAAAGAAAATAAAATAAAAACAGTTTGGAACACAGGGCATGATAAAGAACACATAGGAATTCACCAACATATACACATTGCAGAACGATTTAAGAGGGAGTTGGATAATGATAATCCTTGGAATTAACGAAACCTCTCACGACGCATCTGTCTCTTTGATTAAAGATGGAGAGATACTTTTTGCTGGGCATGCTGAAAGGTATAGCAAACAAAAAAATGATTGGTATGTGAATGATAGTTTAATCATTAATGCTTTGCAGTACGGCACCCCTAATGCTATAGCATACTATGAGAAACCTCTTCTAAAGGCCTCTAGACTGGCTTTAAGGGGTGGATCTGGAGACTGGAAACCACAGTTTAATATTGAAGGAATACCTAGAAAATCTTTTAGCCACCATTATTCTCATGCAGCAGCAGGATACTATACGAGTTCATTCAATGATGCTGTAATTGTTGTTTTAGATGCTATGGGTGAATACAATACCTCCACAATTTGGGTTGGTGAAGGCGACAAGATTAAACTAAAGTATAAGCAAAACTATCCAGTGAGTTTTGGATTATTCTATTCAGCATTTACACAACTAATAGGTTTAATGCCAAACCAAGAGGAATATATTATGATGGGGATGGCTGCCTATGGAGACTGGCAAAAGTATTACAAAAAGGTTGATGAATATTTTCCCTCATACAATCAACAAAAGTATAATTTTCATAAAGGAATAACTGACTGGGGTTGGGTTTCAGAACAAGATAAGTTTGATATAGCAGCAGCAGTACAAATGGTATACGAGCAAAGGCTAAATAGTTTTATGCGTATGGCAAAAGACATGACTGGTAAAAAAAATCTAGTATTTATGGGTGGGTGTGCACTTAACTCATCAGCAAACACACTGCTTTGGAATATCTTTGATATGATTTGGATCATGCCTAACCCTGGCGATGCTGGTAGTTCTTTAGGCGCTGCTGCAGCGTTGTATGGAAAGCATATTGAGTGGAAAGATCCATACCTTGGGTATGATCTTGGAGGTGAATACCCTATTCAGAAAATTGTCGACGGCATACTTAAAGATGGAGTCGTAGCAGTAGCAACAGGAAGAGCAGAGTATGGTCCAAGAGCATTAGGAAATAGAAGTATCCTTGCTGACCCAAGAGATCCATTAATTAAGGACAAGGTTAATCTAATTAAACAGAGAGAACTCTTTAGACCCTTTGCCCCAGTAGTTATGGCAGACCATGCCCCCAAATGGTTTAATATGGACTTCGAAAGCCCATATATGCAGTACACAGTTAAGTGCCTACAACCTGACAAGATCCCCTCTGTGGTACACGCAGACGGCACATCAAGAGTTCAAACAGTTACAAAAGAACAGCACCCAGGGCTATACAGGGTTTTGAATAAATTTTATTTACAAACTGGTGTTCCGATACTTCTTAATACTAGTTTAAACATTAAAGGGCAACCACTACTAAATGATGAACATGATATAGGTAGTTGGGAGTTAAACTATGAAAAAAAGATTATATCATAAGATAGTTAAAGATTTATTTTTAGATAATAAAGATCTTATATTTAATACAATGAGTAACACTGGTTACGATTTTAAAAAAAACTATCCAGAAAGTATGCTTGATGATTTTAACTCTTTTGGATTTAGGTGCGATAATTTTATAGACACACACAACGAAAAGCACATACTTTTTATGGGGTGTTCTGAAACACAAGGATCTAACCATGGGCTAGACGAAGCATGGGCATACATCCTTTATAAAAAAATAAAAGAAAAAGAAAGCGTCAGTGGATATTATAATATTGCAAGTATAGGTGATGGAATAACAATGCAAATTCTAAAATTAATGCAGTATGTAGATAACTTCGGTGTACCAGATGAAATATATTTTTTAATTCCAGAAACATATAGAACTATTTTATACAGTCATAAACCTACTGCTGACACTAAAAACTCATTCTTTCTAAGCAATATTCGGGAGGATCAAAATAACTTTACGGATGCAGAGTTTGTAAATGCACATGGAAACTCAGTGATATGTTTGAGACTGCTAGAATCATTTTGCTCTGCATCCAATACAAAACTATTTTGGTCTACATGGTTTGGTGATGAAGAAGACATCTTTAAAGAATATGAATTTAAAAATTTTATTTCTTTAGATATAAAAAATATGGAGTTAAATATAGAAAAAATTTTTGAACAGCATGAAGATAAAACAAAAAGCGTTAAATACAACCTGACTAAAAATGATGGACACAAAGGGCTGGTATTCCATAGGTACTGGGCAGAAAAATTTTACGAAGCGAGGGAAAATGAAAAAAATAATAAGAAAAGTTAGGCTATACATACTGTTTAAGTTTAAAAAAAAGAAAATATTTAAAGATAAATATATTTACTAATAGAGTGATAGGATAGTTTAATGATTAATAAAAAATACATACCAAAGACAATACCAAATGTTTTTATAAATAGATCTTTAAAGGAAATGAGTAATAATGCTATTCCTAAACTAGAGGCAGACTCTGTTCCAATTAAGTATAAACTAAATTCTCAAGGGTATAGATGTGATGAGTTTAACAATCAAAAAATTTTAACCTTGGGATGCTCTCACACAGAAGGACATGGAATGCCTATAGAACTGACATGGCCTTACCTAATATCAGAAAAAATGAATAAAGATTATGTTAATTTAGCAAAAGGTGGAGAAGGAATGCAAGCACAAATAATTAAAGCATTTCAGTTTTTTAAAGAATTTCACCATCCTGAATATATATTTGCAGTATTCCCAATAGCAAGGATTGAGGTTCCCTTAATAAATTTTACAGTAATGAATGACAAAAAAGACAATGACTCAGAGTCTAGAGAGCGTATAGGAAAAGCAATGCTTTCAAACAAATTAATTGAAAAGTTTTCTAAAGAGCCCCATATGGCAGAAAATGTTTTGCCTGAAGAATTTGGAATTTTTTATAATATTTTATTTTTAAAAATATTTATTCAATATTGCGAATCCAATAACATAAAATTATTATGGACCTATTATAATGATTCCCATTTAGCGCCATACTCTTTTAAAGATTTTACTGATACATATTTTGAGAGCGCCTACTTAAATAGTAAAATACCAAAAAAGATTGGATGCCATTTAGAGTTTTCTGATAATGAGTTTTTTGATAACGCAGCAGACTACGCCTATTGGCCCCCTGGTCATTGGGGATTTCATCAACAAATCCATATTGCTGAGTCTATATACAATATGATATAATATTTATACCTGCCCAAATGGGGGGAATTAACTTATTCGCTTGAAAGGGGAATAAAATGGTAAAAACAGCACTGGATCTTTTTAATGATCCATTTTTTATTGGCTTTGGAAAAGATATCCAAAGAATGAAGGATAATACAGAGATATTTTCAACAAATTATCCACCACACAACTTGATTAAAATCAATGAAGATAACTATGTAATCGAACTTGCGGTAGCAGGATTCTCAAAAGAAGAGATTGATGTGAGTTTGCATGGAAATCAACTTGACATTCACGGCTTAAAAATTGATGAAGAAGAAACTTCATTTGTTCACAAGGGCATTGCTTCTAGAAGTTTTAGAAAGTTCTTTGCCCTTGGTGAATATATGGAGGTTGCTGGTGCATCTCTTAGGGACGGATTACTCAAGGTTAAAATTGAGCGAATTGTCCCAGAAGAAAAGAAGCCAAAAACTATTGAAATTCAGTAGTATAATGGATAACATTCCGCTATGAAACTTTAATAGGTTTTACAACGGATGCTCCTATGAGTGGAGAGTTGGCAGGAGTTGAGTCTTCGTGGCCAATAGACCTGAGCAGTCGTCTATAAACTGCTCATTTACCATGCTACAATTATATTGTCCCACACAGGACCTTAGCGATGGCATAGTTACCCATTGGATAGAGACCGTGGCGCAAGTCAGGTGAATTGCCTGTGTGGGGCCTTAATATTTTCACGGTATAATGATAACAATGACTGACAAAGAGTTAGACACTTACAATAAGCAGCAGTATAAGAAGATGCTTGCTAAGATAAAAGAGGATTCTGGCTGTGTAGATTGTGGTGTTGGTAACCACATAATCCTAGACTTTGATCACATACGAGACAAGAAATATAATGTATCCAGGATGATCCATGATGGTTTTTCATGGAGGGCTATCAAAAAAGAGATAGAAAAGTGTGAAGTGGTTTGTGCCAATTGTCATAGGATAAGGACTCATAACCGTCTTGCCAGTTAGTTCGTGATATACTTATATAGACGAAAGAGGAAGTATGTATCTTTATACTAATAATTTTTTAACTCCTGCAGAGGTTTATTACTTAAAAGGCCAGATATGTTCTCAACCATATTCTTTTAGGCCTTCTATAAATGCTGCAAAAGACGGTATATTTGGTCTAACTGGCAATAACTATTCAGATAGAGGCATATTAGTAAATGAACCTTTAGATGATAAAATTTTAAACTATATTATTGAAAAGTTTGCTGCCAAAAATAATATTACAGTTCATAAGATTTTGAGAGGAAGAGCAAACCTTACGTGTAAAACAAACGATCCCAAGCCTATGGAGCCACATGTAGACCTTAGAAGAGTCGTCAAGAACTATAACCTAGTCTACTATGTAAATGATTCTGATGGGTCTACAAACCTTTATAGACAAAAGTATACTGGTGAGCATGTTGATGGTGATAGCCTAGAACTATACAAATCCTTTGATCCAAAGGAAGGCTATGCTTTGTTCTTTGATGGTGATATTTTTCATAATTGGGAGTATCCAAACAAGTCAGACTTTAGGTTCTCAGTCGTAATTAACCTTATTTGTGATGTCGATGAGTCTATGCTAGAAGAAGTAGACTTTTAGGATTAGTCAACTACTGTGGTATACTAATATTATGATAATTGAAGGCAATATCTTTATTAAAGAATCTGCTGCTCCATCTGGAGATGCTTCAGGATCACCAGTCCCATTTCAGGGCTCAGGAGTAGGAATCAAGAAGCCCCAAGGTATGAAGCCAGCAAAGAAAAAGAAAAAGAAGTATCGTGCTAACAAGGCTATAGATTCATCAACACTATTAAAAGATATGGTTGTAGAGGGTGATTTTGTTATTGTTGTATGCGAAGATGAAACATATGTTGGCATTGTTCAGTATGTAATGACTGAAGGTATGCTTGGAATTGCTTCTTCAGATTATGCAATTGAAGCATCAATGGAAAACCCCGCAGTGCTTGTTCGTACTCTTGAACTTGAAGAAGACGAGGGTATCTGGGAAGAATCAGAATATTTAGTAGGAGCAGAATCAAAGATGGTTACTAAGATAGAACCACTTGCACTAGAAGTAGAAGTTGTTGCAAATGGCTACCAAGACTGTGGATGCGCTACATGTGAAGCACTTAACGTAGACTGTGAAAACTGTCCAGTATGCTCTCCTATGCCTGCTACAGACTCTGAGACTGCAATGGCAATGTATGATTCATCAATTGGAAAAGCATATGAAGGCTGTGGCTGTCCAATGTGTAAAGAATTAAATGTAACTTGTGAGGAGTGTCCACAGTGTCAGGCTGGAGAAATGAAGTCTGATTGCTGCGGTAATGTAAATAAGCAAGCACCTTGCTGGGATGGATATGTTCAAAGAGGAATGAAGCCAGGAGCAGACGGTAAGCCAGTTCCTAATTGCATACCAGTTGCTAAATCAGATAGTTGGGTTGATTCTCCATTTAAGTTGGTAAAGTAATGCCAAAGAAAAAAGCAACAGCGTTTAATCCTATTCAGATTAAAGATGGATGGATTGTTAGATTATATAAAGATGGTCGTATTAAGTCTAAGATCGCACCATATGAAGTAAAACATAAGCCAAAGCCATGAAAGAACTTTTACACTTCACGGCAGACTGGTGTAACCCATGCAAGAGCATGGCTCCAGTCATTGAAAGGTTTATTAACGATAACCCAGAAATAAAATATACAAAGGTTGACGTAGATGTGGAGACTGAGTTAGTCAGAGAGTATAGAGTTCAATCTGTTCCAACATTTATTGCACTTATTGATGGAGAGTATCACAATATGCTTGGCGGAGTTAAGCCAGAATCTGTTATAAGATCTATATTTGGGTAGTTTTAGTCATACCCAGGACTTTTAAATTAAGGACAATATAGTGTTGCAACACGCTATATGAATGTTTCCCGACACAAATACAGCGACTATATTGTCACACTATAAGTATATCATGTACCCCTGGCAAGAATCGAACTTGCGACGCATGGCTTAGAAGTCCATCGTTCTGTCCACTGAACTACAGAGGTATGGAGCGAGTGACCAGAATCGAACTGGCACAATCAACTTGGAAGGATGATGCACTACCATTATGCAACACTCGCTTTGTACACCAGATAGGACTTGAACCTATGATAGCCGAATTATGAGTTCGGTGCCTTAACCAACTTGGCTACTGGTGCTAGTCCTTATTTAATTAGTAAGCCAAAGAATGTTCCAAGAAGAAAGCATAAAATCCCAATAGTAGAATGATAGTATGTTTTCATGTGTTGTTTAATAATGTAACGTTTTAGTTCTTTTGATATTTTATTTAATTCGTCATGGTCTACCATGATTATCTCCAGTTCTAGTTAGGGACTGAGCGTAATGACCCAAGAATAATTTCTTCTCTGATCCGTTGCTGTTTGCGTTCAAATTTAGAAAGATAGGGCTTAGCCTGTATTCTCTTCTTGTTTTTTTTTGCTCTCTTAATCTTATGCTGAGATACTTTGTTGTTAGACTTTTTCATTTTGCACCCTGGTTTTCTGCTACATTGTCACAAGGACAGATTATTGACTCTGGAAGTTCGTGAACCTTGGTTACAATCGTAATCATTGTTTCACATTCAACACACTTATAAATCTTCTTAACTCGTTTGCTCATAAACTAATCATACCATACTGAGATAAAAGTGTCAAGACTTGTTTCCATCCCATGTACCAATCTTAGTAGTTGGAATTCCATGATCTTCCCACAATCTAATCACATTGGGATTATCATCTACTGCATGAACAACATTCCAATGCTTCTTTATCTTAAGTAAGATATCTTTTTTAACTTCGTAGTCTGGCCTGTTGTCATCATCACTACGCATGTACAGTGCATGGTGACCAATGTCATTTTTGGCAAGCCAATAAGAAGTTATTCCACGCCAAGTTTCTTTTCTTGATGTGACAATAATGACGTGCATCTGATCAAAGAAAGCATGGTTTAACATTTCTACTACCTGTATATTTGGCAGGGCATCGATAGAAGCCTCATGAAAAGCCTCGTAGTCCCTATTAGAGCCACGAACATGATGAAGGTAAGGATCTACATTGGCTAAGGTTCCATCTACGTCAAAGATGTACGCAGATGAACTTGGGCTAGTTTTGATCAACATGATATGTCATAATAAGGTAGCATGCTACATAACCTACCAAGAATGCTGGAATTAAAAAGAAAAAACTTATCATTCGAAATCTACCTGCCTTTCAAAAAGACTAGTCATATAGTTATCTTTTCCTCTTGCAATTTTTGCTGCTTCTGTACGCATGCCTAAAGCATTTGTTATTGATGATTCAATAGGAAGGGCTTCAATCTCCCTTGCGATTTCTTCTCTTAATGCCATCTCATCTATACTCATAGTTCAAGTATACCTTAAAGCAAACTAATTGTCAAACGATGTCTGATACTTGATGTGAACTAGGATAATGAGTAATTGATCCGTCAGCAGATACTAAGAATTTCTCAAAGTTCCAACCAATATTAGTAACGTTAGCACTGTCTTTGCAGTACTTATATATCTCGTGTGCATTAGGACCATTAACCTCTACCTTTTGTGATATAGGAAAGGTTATGCCATAAATATTTGTGCAAAAGGCTTTGATTTCTTCTGTTGTTCCTGGCTCTTGGTTACCAAACTGATTACATGGAAATCCAATTACAACAACAGAGTCGCTTTGGATCTTTTGTAGGTCTTCATATTGTTTTGTGTATCCACACTGGCTTGCAGTGTTAACTATCAATATGCTTTTACCTTTAAAACTTTCCAGTTTTATTTCATTACCAGAGTTGTCAATAAATGACAAGTCATATATACTCATGATTACTTTCGCTTTCTATTAGTTGGATAGAACTAGGTTAGGGTTAATGCGTGATCTCTCGCCAGCCATAAGTCTTTCGATATGGTCACGAATAACAGCGTTTTCTTCATTGAAGATGTACTCAGATCTATCTGGACCCATCTTCGCCCAGATTCCTTGTGCTGCAAGATCTTCTTTAAGAGTGCGCTCTACATCCCAGTTTAGTGTTGTAGCAGGATAATGCTTAACTACGTAACCATCTTTGTCAATTAAATACTTTTCAAAGTTAGCGTTCATCATAGAACCACCATCATGTTGATTTAGGTATCGTGATTCGTAATCTGTCTTTTCAACTATACCGTTTGCAACTTTGTCTTCAGCAAGCAATCTAATCTGATTAGAGATCTCTAAATAAAGTTCATGTCTTTCTCCAAATGGCTGACCGTTTCCGTTAAGCCCTGGACCTTGTCCAAGCCATGGTGCCTCTAATGGAATTTCTGCGGGATTAGAAACAATCATCTCTGAGAATGGGAATGTAACACCATAAACATCTTCTCCGTATAACTTAGAATCCATACCACAAGTAATACCTTTTGACCACTTGCCCTTTGTAATGCTTGGACCACAGAAGTCGTTAGTAGGAATTGCTACAACGGTAAAGTCTTCTCCAGCCATGTCTTCTTGAATCCACTGAATGGACTCCATCTGACCAGCGTTACCACAACCCACAGTTGTGTTGATGAGCAATACTGTTTTGCCCTTGAATTGTTCTAGGAAGTTTGGAGTGCCTTCGGCAGAGTCCAATTGGATGTCATATATAGATTTCATGTTTATATTATAACACCCTTTTAGCAGTCGTCTGCGGTACTTTCTGGAGCAGACTCAATGTCTATAAATGAGTTTCCATACAGTGTGTGTCTTGAGTTAGGTCCAAGAACTTTATTTACTCTATGCTTGTACTTGTCTCCACCAGGAATTACAGCAAGCATGCCTGCTTTTGGCTTAACCTTAATTGGTAAGTTTCCAAACTCCAGTTCTCCACCCTCAAAATCATCATTAAGATAAAGACTAAAGGATGCATTGATGTTGCTTTCTGCTCCAGGATCTTGATGCCAATACATTGCAAAATCAATATCTTCTGTCTTTACTCCATACTCAATTAAAACATCTGGGTTTACATTTGTTTCAATTTCTTCATCAGTCATATACTTAAATGTTTGTAGTGTTGCGTGTCTTTTGTATGATGGTGGCAAAACAGAATCAAGTCTGTCCCAAACTCCGTCGGGATCAGAAAATACTGGTAAATTAATAACTTCTGAATCTTTATTTGGAAAAATAATATTACCAGTCTCATCATACTTGGGAACAATGTTTAAAAATTTGTTTAAAATATTTCCATATGGGGATCTCATTGTTGCATACCAACCATTTGGGTCATCTGTTTGAGTTTTAAACCAGTCTAACTCTTCTTTTGTAAGAAAGTCTTCAATGATCCATATTTGCTTATCTTCATCTAAGTATATTTTTTCCATGTCTCTATGATACCATAAGTTTACTTGATACAGTCTTTCATATGTCTAGACATAGACTCGTTAGCCATAATGCCCCAGCGTAGGTCCCATTCTTTTTTACAAACGGGACAGATAAGGATCCTACTCATCTTTATCCCAATAGGCTTTACCAAACTCGTCATAGTCATCCCACCCTGAACCCTCTAAGTCTTTTTTCATTTGTTCTATATCAAGTTGATAGTATGTTCCCCACCAACTATAAGGTTTGTTAAGCAGTACCCACATTTTTGCGTGGTACTTATGACGAAAGCCTAGGTCAACATCTAACTCTTCTTCCAACATTAAAGCCTTAAACAAATGATTACCAGCAAACCCACCACAGAAGTTGCCTATGACTCTTAGTGGCCATATTCTAGTCTTCTCTATCTTCGTCATTTTTGTCATCTTTAGGTACCCACACTTTCTTCCCGTTTTTATATTCTGGCCAATAGCCAAGGCTACGCCAATCCATTTGAGTTATCTTAGGTTCTTTTGGCATTAGTACACCAGATATGTCCATCGCTCATAGTTTGATGAGTGTTCCAAAAGATAGGATCTTTATGTGACATACCACATGACGGGCATTCATTTTTTTTCTTCATATACTAAGTATACACCCATCATGCTTGAATGTCAAAATAGATGATATAATGATACTATAATCTAGGAGGTTATAACTATGGTAGCACCAGCAAACAAAACATTAACAGGCGCAGGAACAATAACAGGCTCAGGAAACATTATGGGCAATGCTGGAGCAACATTTTCCAGAACCTTAAGCATATGCACAGTTAACCTTAATGATGCTGGCTATGACGCAGTATTTGGCAATAATGTAATGTTCTTTAATTATGGTTTCCCTCCATACTTAACAGACTATATGACAGAAAGCACTCCGTACGCAATAACAGTTACTGGACTTTTAAATCCAAATGAAGCCATGAATGGTCAGACTTTTAATGTTATGAGAGCAAGTACCACAATTATTGACTTAGACGGTTCATTTACTAACTTTATTACTACTTTTAATCTTAGTGGAGAACATGCTTATAGTTATTATGACATGACTTGGAACTGGAACTCTTAAAGGATAAAATTGTTTATCTATGATGATAACTTTTTAAGTTTAGATCAGATTCTTGAAGTAAGTCAAACAGTAACAAAAAACAATAAAAATATTATTTGGCATACCCTTGAAAATACAAGCGGTATACGCCAATATCTAAAGTTAAAAAATAACAATATAACAGTATCAGAGGATAAGCAACACTCTCATGCAGCATCTTTTAATAACAAAAAGATGTCAGATATCCATGAAATTGGCAGCAACATACTAAACATCTTTGCTAAAAAACACGGGATAGAGGTAAAAGAAACTTTAAGAATTAAAGCAAACATCTTAAATAAAACAGATAAACAAGATCATATACACCCACCCCATGTAGATATGACCACACCACATATGGTTTTACTATACTATGTAAATGACTCAGATGGGGATACAATAATCTTTCATCAAAAGCAATCATCTGATCAAGACCCAGTACTTACGGTTAACAGGTCAATCTCTCCAAAGGCTGGATCAGCAATAATGTTTGATGGTTTGACTTATCACTCATCATCTTCCCCTCAATATACAGAAGAAAGAATAGTAATCAATATTAATTTTATCTAATTAATTATTTACGAGACCAGACTAAACTAAGAAACTTATGCCAAGATAGCCTGTCTGACTCCAAATCTTTCCAATGTCTATATGATTTAATATAAACAACAGAATAGGCGATAGCAGCAAAGATAAAGCCATATTGCTTGGTACTTATTGCATAGTATATCCACATTGCTTCATTAAGAGTAGCCCAGATCCAACCCCATATGTGCTTTCTTCCAATAAAATATATTGCTGCAACGCCACTTAAGGCAAGCACCCATGATGCGTAGTCATTAATCCATTGTTCCATATTTTTATTATACCTTAAAGTCAGGGTTTAATCAATTTGCTTTCCCTTGGTTTTTACCCAAGTGCCTATTTTATTTGTGTTAACTTTTTCTCTTAATGTTTCTGCAAAATCAGTAATTATTTCAGATCCTAGGTACTCTTCACCAGTTTCTAAATCAGTTAATTTCCATTTTCCAGGGGATTTAGTATGTATAATTAAATCAACTGGCTTATCAAAAGATTCAACCTCTGATCCATTTTTAAGTATTCTGTGAGACATTTTATGCACTAAGACTTATAGATAAATGATTAAAGCATACATCTGCAACCACATAATCAGAGTGATTTACCACAACATCGTAATGTGTGGCTTCCTTTTCACAAAAGAAACATATAGACTTATTCATATATTTATTATATCATATTCTGGTTTGACAAAAACTCTTCATATGTCATTTCTTGCCCGTAATAGTCTATTCTTTGAAGGTTTTGATCAAAATCTGTCTTATAAGACCGACCATGCCCAGCCCTCATTGTTTTAGAAACTATGTCTGGGTTGTTTCTAACCCCATCTGTAAAACATTGATGTATTATTTGTTGATCGGGCTTATTCAAAAAAATACTGTTTGCCTTTATGATATCATCTACGCAAGAGTGAAGCACTTTTGAATTTTTTACGGCTGCAAAGTTAGCATTGTTTGTATGTTTACGGGCTTCGGTTTTAGTAGATACAAGGTCAATATGTTCTGGTAAGCCATCTAAAATATAATCCATTGGAACTAAGCAAAATGAGTCCATATCTGCATATACACCACCTTCATTTTTTACAATAAGGTATCTCCAAATATCTGCTTGGTGTGGTTTTCTTATTTCTCCATATATTTTATAAAGTTCTGGGCAGGTATCTTTTACATACTTTTCTCTGGTTGCTGCGTCATGATATATGTATTCCCATCCTGGGTTAAGATTTATCCATGACATTGATGTTTGCTTAAACCATTTTGGCAATTCTTCGTACTTGTATTGGTGGGTTTGAAAAATTTTTTTAGTTATCACCATATCATTATACTTTATATATTGGGGATTGATCAAGATCCCACCAAAAAGATATAGCAGCCCTGGGCATAGAGAAGTTAACAGAATGTTCTGCGTAGTCTGGAACAAACACAACATCTCCTGGCTCTACCGTATGAGACTCGTTATCGAACACCCACTCTGTAGATCCAATGCATTGCCAATAAAAGTTATCATCTGGATCTCTATGTGGTCTGACATCGATAATGTTAGATGAAAAAGTTACAAATACACCACTCATTCCACCAGAAGTTTTAAATACTTCTCTCATATGGTCTTCAATGTCTTTACTGGTTTGACCAAGGTATCCATGACTAAACATGTAGTAATAAAAATGTTCTTTAGTCATTACATTACCCTTAACGTAATCACCTATGTCATCATGATCAGTGACAGGCATGTTTGAACTATCGTTTAGGTAGTTGATAAACTCATCCCAAGATGGGACATCTTTGTTAAAGTTTTTTAGTATAAGTACTTTGCGATTTTTCTTATGATCAATTATTAATTTAATAGTATCATTTGTTATCATCATAGCACCTATCTTAAAATTTCTGGGAATAAAAATATGTCATCGTAATCTTATCTAGCAGCACAAGTAAGACATACAAAAGGTTCGTCATCTGGTTTGATATATAGTTGATCACATTGGGTACAGGCTACCTTATAGCCCATAAACTTACTATATGAAGACTCGAACTTGTCCATAGTTATACACAGGCTACACAATAGTATGGAACTCTAAAGTTATCCTTATTGGTATAGATGGTTTGAGAGCATTGAGAGCATTGGATATGACCCATAGTTGGATCTGAAGCAGGCATTGAGAGTTTAAAGGTTTTTGTGTAATATACCTTACTGGCATACCAGACCACTAGTAGTGCAATTATTTCCATTAGACTATTCTATCACATCAAGATTAACTGGTTGGATATCATCATCCATAGCACCGCATACAGCACAGGTCACCTGGCCATCAAGGTCTAATTGGTAGTCGCATCCATACTTTGTACATGTCATATATACATCATACCATTCGGCGAAAAAATTGTCAAGTCTTTAAAGTTCGGCGAAAATAGAGGTAATAAACCTCCCTATGCCCTAGACGGGCACTATTGGTTAGCATTCTCCTTTTTCCAGATGACTAAACATCTATCACATTGAATGCCATTTTCACGCATATACCACTTATGTTCACATCTAACAACGTAATCCTTGCCCATGCCTTTACGCTTTAGTTGTTGTCTGAACTTTCCGTTAGGATCGTGGATATGGCAGAAATGTGTATGGTCAGTTACCTTTGCAAAGCAGGTTTTACCGTTGTTCTTTTTAGCATAACATTTAGTCATGGTCATCCATCTCAACCACACCTTTAGTATTAAGGCATAGTTTACATATCTCAAAGAACATCGTGCCAGAAGAATCTATCCTGTAGTCGTAATCACATTCATGAGGGGTATTACGCATCTCATTAAACTTTTTCCAAGGGTCCTTCATAAACTCATCAATATCCACCTAAGCACTCATTTCTTGTATGGTATAGCCTTATCTTAGTCATAGTCTTACGGTTTGGAGCATTGAGTGGTTCACCACAACAGCCACATTCCATGTCCCATTCGCCAGAAAAGAAGTCATATCGTAATCCTTTTGTGCGGTTGTATTTGTCTATCCTGAACTGAGTAAACGGGTCAGGTATCTCCATATTTATCATACCTTAAGTATAGCGATTTTGGCGGGGTATGTCAAGTATAATAGACCTATGACCCTACTATACATACTCTACAGCCCCAT
>Ga0209500_10000894_pt1 | contig 23785 bp, 10 predicted proteins | sample S_140212_EF_Meta_FD_187323 | JGI IMG/M metagenome (GOLD analysis project Ga0209500, IMG submission 187323) | Freshwater microbial communities from Lake Simoncouche, Canada to study carbon cycling - S_140212_EF_MetaG (SPAdes) (version 2) | ecosystem: Environmental > Aquatic > Freshwater > Lake ...
AACTGCCTTCAGATTGTTTGATAACTATAATATTATTAAAAGTTGATATACCTACTGGAAGATAAGGAATACCCATATCCTGCAAAATACCACTTGAACCAACTTCTGTAATATGAGTATGTACTGGATTTGCAGGAGAACTTGCAACACTTACAGTTGTTGGAATTGTAATGCTTCCATTAATTGTAATACTTGAACTTCCAAGAGATACTGGAAATGGGTTAGCATAAGTAACTAATGATGTTCCAGCACCTGTAAGAACTACGGATTGTGCTGGTTGTGGAAGAGGATTATAAGACATATTAGATTAAGAACCAATTAGAACCATTGTAAAAATAAGTAAAACTTTGATGATTGATAGTCATAATAACTGAACTATCATTCTCTACACTTGTTCCAGCACCTGCCTGGACTGTTATATTGTATGTAGCAATCTTATTACCCTCGTCTTTTACGATTAACTTCTTACCATAAGAAGGAATTTGGGGTAATACAATTGTTACTGGAACATTTGCATTTACACCAATATAATCGTCAACATTTGATGCCTGATAGTAAGTGGTAATACCAGAGATATTTACAATTGTTGTGCCACCAACATCATTTGGATCAACAAACTCTGCTTGATTTGTTGTGGAATTCCATTGTAAAAATTTATTATTATAAGCACCAGAATTAGTTGCGATGCCTACAATATCATCCAAGTATCTTAATCTGGTTTCTCCTCCTCCACCAACTGTTGATAGTTGTTGTTGAATACGAGAAAGGAAAGTGCTGTAATGCTTTTGTAAATCATCAAGTGTTGCGAACTTTTGATCCAGTGGAGTTAATGGATCATTTTGTTGCTTAACATCACTTGGTTCGGCAAGAAGTCCTAATGATTTTTCAATCAGTTCCTCTTTGGGTTCTTCCTTATGGTCTTCCAATACCTCAAGAACTTCATCCAAAGACTCTTCAATTACATCCTCAATAATTTGTTCTTGTTCCTTGGTTGTCTCTGAATACAACCATTTCTCAAAGGCTTTAACAGTTTTTTGTTCTTGTACCTTTTTCTTTTTAGTTTCCTTCTTTAGATTAGCAAATTCTCCAAAAAGAGAATCTAATCCCAAGTCTCCGACTACGGAATCAAATTCTTCTTTTTTCTTTTTCTTATCTTCTGCCAATAATTTAAAGAAATCATTCAAGTCTTGAGACATACTAACAATTCCACTTTCTTAATGATTTATTGATTCTTGAATTAGGATCATTCGCAGTTTTTGCCGATGTGAGTTTCTTTTTCATTCCACTCATACGGGAACAAAAAGACTTTCTGCGATTTGCTGATTTTGATCCTTTTTTTAATTCTGATGGTTTAGTTGTAACCGCAAGTGATAGGTTTGATCCAGGATTCTCTTTGCGGTAAGAAGCAATCCCTTTTTTGTTTAGACCACCCTCAGAATTCTTTCCCTCTTTTCTTTGCCAAGCAGGTGATGCTTCTGTCATAAATTTCGCAAATGTTTTTGGAGTATATGAGTTTGCAAGTGGAAGTGATGGCCCGGAGAGTTTTCCCAAAGCAACCTTCTTTTCATTAGGATTGCTAGTTCCTGTAGCAAGATTTCTAATTTTTGCTTGCTTCTGTGCTGCTTTATGTCCACCACCAATTTCAAAACTTAATTGTTCTGGAACGCAATTTGGAACAGTTTTTTTACCTTTTTTCTTCATACCCTCTTGCTTATAACCATCCCAGCAATCTTCTGATTTTGTCCCCCAATTTGCGGCACCAACTTTACGGCACTTAACAAGTGCTCCAGATGCATATGCACTAGGCCAAACATCATATCTAGACTTTACTTTACTGTAGCAGGCATCTTTTTTGCCACTACCCTTTCCCGGTTTATCCTTTACTTCTTGGATATTAATTTCTTCGGTTCTTACATTCGTTGGTTTTGCTCCACCAGATTTTTGTGGTTGATTTGGATCCAAACGATTTTTTCTAATTCTTGCTTTTTCTTCTTCTTCGGGTGAAAGATTTGCTGCCATTTTTGAACTACCACATTTTGGTGTAGAAGTTTGTCCTTCTTGACGGGCACAAGGTTCTCCTGCAAATTTTCCACCAAGTTGAACCCACCCTTTTTTTCCTGTGGATGATTTTGATTTTCCAAACCAATCACGAAGACCTTGATCACCAGACTTTGCTTCCTTTACAAGACGGTCTGCTTTGATGATATCAATAATCTGAACAAAAGTATTACCGTTTGCATCTTCAATCGTTACATCCTCATTAACTTTACTTTCTCCACCATCAATATAATCTGCCGCAGTATCAATATAATCTGCTGCCTTTGTAATCTTTGACTGAACCCAAGCTTCAATATTACCTTCACCCTTCATTTTTTTCTTTAGTCTTCTAGCAGCATTCATAATCGTGCTAAGTTCGGATCGAGCCATTGAATACTCGTAGTCCTTCTCCTCATTTGCGGGATGAGGTCTATTGGGATCATATTTCATTTGATTTTGAGTTAGCATTTCTTGGGGTCTTGTATACTTGCTCCACATATCTGGGCCATACTTGCAATCTTCTTGGGATTCTTCCTTTCTACAAAGACCACAATATCTCATTTCCGACTTTTGTTCCTTTACATCCTTAAACTTTTTATGTTCCCTCTTTGCATCTGCTTCCATTTTCTTTAGACGAGTATAATAGTCTGGAATTTCATCTAAATGCTGTAATGCAATCTCAACAGCAAGTTTTTGATTTTTTGTGTGCTCGTGTTCAATAGGAGCACCCATATCAAGTTGCTTCTGAATATCGGAGACATCCATACGATGTTTCTTTGCAATCTGCTCTACAGTTTTATATGGTTTCAGCTGCTCTTTCATTATTCGTAAAGACTAATCTTTACTATTTAGAAAACCTTGTTTGAGTATTTTTGAAAGTTCTGATGTTGACCCAACAAACAAAGCATTATTGGTCACACTGCTAGGTGATTTTACAGTATCTTCTTCGACATCTTTCAATTTCTTCTGCAAGTCAATTAACTTATCAGTTGTATCTGCAACACTCTTAATTAATTGACCGGCAACCTCATATGCTCTTGGAGAACCACCTTCTCCTGCAAGTTCCATAATTCCGTTGATTGCCTCTTGACCCTTCTCAATTAATGAATATAGATTTGCTCTTGTATATTCATAGTCTTTTCTAATATCATCGGGTTTTGATGGTACAATATCAATCTTTTCTACAGATTTCTCTACTTCAACTATACTGCTCTCGATATTGAGTGCTTTATCAATATCTTCATAATTATTGTTCATAAGTCATCAAATATCAGTCTGTTGTGTTGGACTATAAGTCTTGGAATCATTAAAGAACTCCCAATTCTCATTGAATCCGAAGTCATCATCTGGTACAGCATTAATAGGATCTGGAGTTACAGTATATCTCATTTCACGTTTAGCAGTTGTAGTATCAGTACTGGAATACATATCAACCTGAACCTTACGGATGAGACCGTCTGTAGTATTTGCAATAGGACCAAACAGATATGTTTTTGCCGTAAATTGTAAAGTATATATTAAGGATCTTCTTGTGGAAAAATCTCCCTCATAATCATCTTGAAATGATACTGAGTCTAAAACAATTGGAATATCTCTCTTTTCTCCAATAGAATCAATTAGATCTACTGTTAAGTTAAATGATGGTTGAAAATATGGAAGAATTTGTTCGACAATCTGTAAGGCATCGTCATTTAATTTTGTAAGAATATTAAGTTCAAATCCAATGTTGTATGGAACAGGCATAAAAACCTTCTTTAGATTTGTTCCGTCAGATGCCTTAAAAGTTTGAGTAACTCCTGCCTTTCTTGTTGAATCATATTGAATAGAAGTCATCTCAAATGACATTCTGGGCAATGTCATTGCAATTGGTTTATTTAATTCTGGTTGCTGCTCAATTCTTGCCAAAAACTTCTGCACTGGTCCATATGCCAGTGGAACCCTCATATCACTGATTACACTATCATTGGAATTTTGATGTTGAATGTGAATTTCGTTAAAGACTGTTCCAAAAGCAATAATTGTCTTTCTTATAATTTGATGGTAGTAATAAGTTCCTAACATTAATAGTTACCAAATGGATTTGATTCTGAGAAATCTACAATAAGATCTGCTTCTGTTTCGATTTCATCATTTTCTTCATATTTATCATGTAATGAAGTCATATTGTGTGTTTTAACCGAATATCTTGCCGAAGAAGCGGATCCTACAACTAGTTCTCCAGGATAGAATTGTCCATTATTGATCGATATTTCTAAAATATTAGTATCTTTATCCCAAGATTTAACTCTTGCAACAGTTCCTGATGTAGATCCAACTACTTCTTCATTAAAAATAAAATTGCCAGTGCCAGAAATAATCGGAGGAGCACCTAATGTAATTGTCGGTGCTACAGTAAATCCTGCTCCAGCATTTGAAACATATATTTTAGAAATATTTGTACCTTGAAGAGTTGCAAATGCGGAAGCTGCAATTCCAGGTCCGGTTGTTGGAGCACTGATTGAAATGGTGGGTGGATTCACGTATCCAGATCCACTATTCCCAATACTAATAACTCTTATACCATTATATGCAGTCTGTATTCCACAGGTTGCAGCTGCTCCAGATCCACCTCCTCCACTGATCACAATTGATGGTGCAATAGAATATCCAGCACCAGCATTTGTTAAAACTATATCTCTAATAGAATAAACACCACCAACACTAGTAGTAATAGCAACAGCACTCGCATTTATACCTCCTGCCGGAGCAGTTGATATTGCAACAATCGGAGTCGAAGTATATCCAGAACCATCATTAGTTAAATATATTTTTTGAACATATCCGGTGGATAATACAGATGATGCAGTTGCAGTAGAACCCATCGATACCAACTCTAAAGATGTAATGTATCCCTGATCCTGTATTGTCTGATCAACTTCGTCAAGAGTTGTATCAAGAACTTCATCTTCATATTCGAAGAGTTCACATTTTAATTCATAAACATAAGTTTTACCCAACTGGTAGAATGGTTGCTCGTGCTCGACAAATTTAATTTCAAATAGTCTTCTACCTAAAGGAAAATAAACAATATCACCTTCTCTTGGACGAGATGCCAGTACAATCTCATCATCATCCATTGCCACTAAGAATGGTGATATGAAATCCTCAAATCTTTCTTTTGAAACAATTAAAGTAAGTTCATCCTTTAAACTCATTCCAAACTTTGTTAAAATATCTCCAGATCCACTATATCCCTCATAGTTTGCAACATATGCTTCAAGGGCAAAATTATCATCAAATTTTGACGAGGTTACTTCTTTTATTATAGTTTCTTTTCTTACAAATTTTCTTGGAATATAAGTGACTTCAACTCCATATATTTTCAATTGCTCATTTATGAGTTCTTGAATTAATCTTTGTTCGTTTGCTGAACCTTGTAGAAAAAAGGGATTAAGTGCCATAATTATCCAATAAAGTCATAAGGTGGTAGTTCATATTCAAGTGACATTCTCTGCTTAATATCTTCCAATTCCTTTTCAGCATCTTCATATATTTCTCTACCATTCAATTCAACTCCACCAGGAAGTTTGACACCCCTAAATTTAATTAAATTTTGTCCCCACTGCTTTTTGATTAATGCAGTAAGGTATTTTTTAATAAAACTATCGTTATAAACATTCGTAAATTGGTTTGGATCAAGTATTCTATAGCAATCAATGACAATATATTGATCTGTTTTTTGTGATGCCCAATCAAGATCCAAATATAATCTATTTTGCCTTTTATTAAATCTAAGTTGTTTATCTGTAGTCAATAGAAAATCAATATCTTCGAGATATGATTTAACCATAGCATATTGTAAAAGTTCAACTGAGTTAAAATAATATAAATCATTTAAAAACAACTGATATTTGATACTAAACATTCCACCAGAAATGGAACTAGTATCGAATTTAAATATTTTTTCAATACCTATAACTGAATCTGGTATTTGGATATAATTTGAAGTTTCATAAAAATTATATGTTACAGTGCCAATACCAGTAACATTTGATGTTGCTGTAGTTGTGGTTACTCCTACACCATTTGTATTTCTACCTCTACCCCTATCAAGATCTGCTTGAGTAATTTTATATTTCAAATACATTCTCTCAACGCCATCAAAATGCCTCTCTTGAAAGTACTGAAGGGCATCATCGACTAAATCATCTATCTGGTCATCATCAACGTTAATCTCTAATACAGGGGCACCTAGGCGTCTTAGACAATAATCTATTAGTCCTTGTCTACTTGCTGGTTTTGCCATTAGTATGATCCTCCATCTATTACACTGGACCAGGTTGGTATTCCAGAATTGTTCGTTGTAAGTATATAGTTTGTATAATTAATTGCAGAACTGGTTGATCCAGTAGAGACCATAAGACCAGAAGAATTGAAATATGCAACTCCTCCAGTATTATATTGTCCATAATAGAAAGCACCAGAAACAGTTGCAATTCCCGTTATATTTGCATTTCTGGCAGTAAATTCATCAAATCTTAAATCATCTTTTATATAAAGGTTTCCACCAATATAAACATCATTTCTAAAAGTTGCTATTCCAACAAATGTCGATAACCCACTCACATAAACCTGAGAGGCATTGACATTTCCACCAATTACATTTATTGCATTTACCGCATTTTCGGAAAATGCATTCCCACCAGAAACACTAGCAAGTATTTTTACTGAATTTTGTTGACCAACTCTTACCTTTATGTCAGACATTATCGAGTAACTCCCTCCCTTACGAGAACCATTCCTTCAACTACTCGTGTTTTAACTCCATAACTATCATTAAGTACTATATCATACACATATCTTCCTGGTTTCAGTGACGATGTATTTTGTGAAGATAATGTTAAATATATTTGACCTAAAGTTGGTGGATTAGTTATTGAAGTGCCAAAACTTACCGAAGTTGAACTACCCGACCATTTTCTAAATTGAGCATTAACAGCATATCCTGTTAAATTTAATGCAGAATTGTTGTCAGTACCTTCCAAGGTAAAAGACTGTGAAAAATCTGCACCAGAATTTATTACTAGATTAGTGACATATACTGCTGCCATTTAACCATATTTAAGATCTACTTTCTATTTATGTTTATAGAGAACCTAGAACTGATATTACTTCTTGTTGCTTTAGGTATAATTTGCAATATGATTTTGCAAATATTTTTAATTCTTCTTGATCTAATTGGTCTATTACTCTAGAATGTTTTTCATATTCAAATAATTTGTCGATGCTTTCCAGATCAATACTATTTGGATCCATTTAATAACTCCTTAAGAAGGTTTTTAATCTCATCAATATCTCTTCTCATTTCATTTAATTCTCTTTTTTGAGAATCTCTAATAGACAATGAATTCAAATATTGATTATATGCGGCAGAGTCGCAATTTACAATTGCCCCCGACCTTTCATCTCTATAGAGATTCTGATGCCCTTCTACTCGTATCATCTTACAGCAAGTGTTCTAAGTTCTTTGATCCTTGGTGGATATGCCTGATTAGTTCCGGACATTACAATTTTAATTGTATATCCACTAAACAAATCAAGATTGTCAGCAGTAAATTGATACTCAAGGAATTGATTATCCAAACTGGGACTTACAAAAGTATCTGGCAATCCACTATTTTTTGATTTATCTAAAACTTTATAACCTTGGATAGTAGTATATGCCAAATTGTCATATCCGGGGAATAGTTCAAATGATTGATCAACTTCACTAGAATCTGGTCTAATTAAACTATAAAGAACTCTAAAATCAGCAGAAGAATGACGATATGCAGATAAAATAACTTTTAATGTAGTTGCCTGTTGGGACAAATTAACAGTATTTGATACATATACTGCAGCATGTGGGTCATTTAATACTGAATTAACTCTTCCATCTAATGCATAATCTGAAATTGGGTTATTTAAACGACTAGAGATAAATTCGGTAAATGTAGTATCCAAATAGATAATTGGTGATAAATTACTATCTGATGTATTTAATGTTATTCCAGTAGTGAATGATTTATTTCTGGGCAGATTGCTAAGATATTCAGTTTCGTTCTCCTTAGAGCATACAAGTCTTACTGATTTTAAAGAATTTAATGTATTTAATTGAATTGGTTCAAATCCATTGTCGAGGAATGATACCTCATTGCCACTAACACTAGTTCCAGAAGTAGTTCTAATTATGGCAGTAGCAGAAGTAGAAGATCCTGGGGTAATAATATCATAATTTGGTACTATTGAACTATATTGAATATTTTCAGTTGCAAGTACTTTAGAACCTCCTAGATTTGCCTCTGAAGTAAATGATAACTGAGGCATAGTTGATGATGCACCGTCAACACTTCTATTGGATCCATTTGAAGATCTATCAATTTCAATGTAATATTCATCTAGTCCAATATTAACATCACTAATATCGTGAGTTTTATTAATTCTCCTCAATGAAACTCCATTTAATTCATACTTATATACTAAACTATTGATATCATGGGGAATTACAATAGTAGAATCCATTCCTCTCCCATTAGATGCAAGTGTTAACGTACCATTCCCAACGTTATTGTATGCAATAATTTCATTCTCAATTTTTACATATCCAGTATTTGCTGCACCTACTGCAACTCCCTCAAAGGTTCCAAAATTTGCTGTGTCTCCAATACTAATGGTAGATACTTGTTGTGCAGTTAAAGTTGCAGAAAGAATAGTTGGTGACAGACTTGACTCAATATTACTTAATGTTAATTTGTTATTTTTTGCATACATTCCGTGATTAAAATGTCCTACTTTTATAAAATTACCAGAATTTTGATTTCCAGAACTTGAAGAACTTCTAATAAAAGTACTTGCAAGGGATACCAATGTACCGGCATCATTATAATAGCTTAATCCAGCTCCAACAGTAAAGGATTCTCCCTGAACATTTGATAGGTATAATGTATCAAGACTGCTGCCAATTGCTCCAATAGTAATTCTTGCATTTTTTCCAGTATTGCTTGATACTGTAGATGTTACTATTCCAACAACATCTCCAATAGCATATCCATTTCCTGGATTTACTATAGTTGGTGTTCCTGTAATTGAACCACTGGTTGCAGTGATATTCAATACAAGACCAGAACCACTTCCAGTAATATTGTAGGTATCTACAGAAGTATCAGTAACATAATTACTTCCACCTGTAGTAAGTCCTACAGATGAAACTGAACTTCCAGTTCCAACAATATACCCATATACGTAATTTTTTGATCCATCGGCAATTTTTCTGCCTTTAGACAAATTGGCAATTAGTGGTGCATTTGTTGTTGTAGTGATTCCAACTGTAATTGTTTTTGGTAAAGTTGTTAATGGATTATTGTCTAATCTTTGAACATATCCATTACTTTCATCTAATGTTGGATTGTAGAAGAAAGCGGTTCCTGTTGATGATGTAAATTGTGCTTTATAAAGTTTAAATTTAAGATCTTGGTATTGATTTGCTGTCCATATGGATCCATTTTGAGACTTAAACAAACTTCCCATAGAGAACTGTTTGGAATAAGTAACACTATCAACATCTGGAAGTGATTTGGTATTTACTGTTTTTTCACCCATAACTGCAGTCCATAATTCATATTGATCACTATTTTCTGAAATAATTACAACTGCATATTCTCTTCCGGGTGGAAGATAAATTGGTTCACTAAAAGTAACTTTAGTTGCAGTTTCTCCATCACTGGAGACATTAACTTCATCTGGTCTCAATGTAACTGGAGTTCCAATTACAACTCTTGTTGGTGTTCCTAGTTCAACAGTTCTTATTTCAACTTTTACTGGTGCATTACCACTATCTTTACTTGCAAAGAATAAATCAACCGCAGTTAAGAATGCTCCATTAACATCATCATTTGTTGATGTTGGTGAAGGTGCTTCAACATTTCCACCAACAACAAATGATTGTGCAAGAGGGTCAACATATCTTTGAATTGTTGTTGTTGTATGAGTGTTTATTGTCGTAACTGATTGTGTTGTATTTGTTGTTAAGTTAGTTACTGTTTTCGTTGTTAAGTTAGTTGTAGTTGCAGTAACAGTGTTCTCCCACTGCTCAAGAGTTCCATCTGCATTATAATTTGTTTCTGCAGATGAAATTGAATTGCTACCAGGAAGACCCAAATCATTTGTTGAACTTGATGTCAACTTAAAGGTCTTAGTTCCTGTATTAATCCTAACAGTTGGAGTTGGATTTGCATTTGGATCTCTTAAGTAGAATGCTCCAATCAAATCTCCATAATTATCGGAGATTAGTCTCAAATCTTTCACATACGCAACTGCACCACTAGTTTGTCCGACTAATTTCATTCCAGCAACTAAATATCCAGAATATTTTCCTTGGTCTTCGTGTGATAGTGAAGATGTATCAACATTCAGAACTTTTGATGATTGACTATATGCTGATGGTATGGATTCACCCTTAATATATGGATTTATTGTATATGTTGTAGATGGTGAATTAAACTTTCCATACTTATGATTTGAGGTAGCAACTCTAAATGTAATTAAATTGCTGTTTGCATATGTTCCAACAATAGTTTCACCAACTATAAATGCACCAGAAGCACCATAATTTGCTAATGTTGAATCATTTGCAATTTCAACTAATTTTGGAATAAAATCAACACCACTATTTCCATCAAGGAATTGATAAAATTGTGTTCCTGGTTTTAAATTTGATGCAGAAAATTCAGTATTTCTGGATCTCATATAAGATTCATTGGATGAAGAAATTAAAACATTTCTAATAGTAGTATCAGTATTACTTACTGTGTCATAATCAATACTTTGTGTTGTATTGGATGTGGTACTGGTAGCAGTTGATGAAGTTTGTGTATTTTCAACCCCAACTACCCTGTTATTTCCTCGACCACGTATCTCAGGAAGATTGACCGTGCTGCTACTCGTAGTTTGAATGGGGGTTAGAGTAACAAAAGCATTGCTTACTAGATTTTTCTCAAGAGTTCTTGTAGAATTTAATGTTACACTAACATTTTTATCTGGAAGTTGAACAGTTCTTACCCAAGTATCAATTTCTGGATTTAATTTAAGATCTCCACTATAAACAATAACATTAAATGGGTTCACATTCTCAACTGTTGTTGCAAATGCTTGCTCAATCCATCCTATCGATTCATATTTTAAAGTTACGGATTTTCCTGTTTTTTGAATATTTGGATCCAACAGTTCAAAGTTTTCTGATAAATCTAAATCTTCATCATTAATTGCAATTGCTGGTGCAATTTGTGATTTTAATGAATTTCTACTGCTAATTGGTGTTAATTCATTTGCTACAGTATTAACTCTGATATTAGATAACTGTTTATTGATTAATGAATAGTTTTTAAAATCATCGACAAAAAATCCAGTCTTAAATCTATTCCTACCCTCAGAATCTTGAATTTGAAGAGTTTGTGTGTTTATTTCAAGTAATGATAATGAAGTAACTCTTTCTAAATTCTCAACCCTATCCTCAATTAACCCAATATCCCTCATTGTATATCTTCTATTGTCAACCAATGAAAGAATGGCATCAGATGGGTTGTAAAGATATGGTGGCAGTTTAATTGTTGCAATTTCCATTACAGCATCATTTTTATTTGGTGCCTTTGGATCTCTTGCTGATACACCTTTTTCCAGAATAAAACTCCCAAATTTATCAAGATATAACTTATCAATTCTTGGTAAATAATACTCATATCCAATTAAAGAACTTTCATTTGCGGAAAGAATTAATTTTGGTTCAGTAGTAAAATTTCTAGAATTGAAATCAAATGGTGATGAAGTATTTGTTGAGAATATTGAGACTCTTGGTCTAAAATCTAAAGTATCGGAAGATCTTACTGATCTTGGCCCAATAGTGGGGATATCGGTTGCAAATCTATCCTGATTATAACTCAATACCGTAAATACATCACCATTATCATTGGAGGGCACAGAATAATAATCAAATACTATTAAAAGTTGTTTAGAAGGTTCTGCTGTATTTTTATTTCTGACAATCCTGGAATAATCGTAATATTGATTTTTTTGTGCTTTATCCAACGTATATGAATTTGTTATGTCCTTATACTTCCCAAAAGTAATTGATTCAATTTCCGTAGTTATATTTGAATCTTTAAATGTTACAGTTTCTCCTACCAACAATCTTTCTGGATTTAAGTATACGATACCCAAAACATTTGCTGATGGTTTTGAAACAATCCTTGCAATTGCTTTACTGTTATTTCCTAATATATTTTCACCAATAATTGCATTTGTTGTTACATTGGCACTAGATGTAAATTGTACTTGATCTAATGTTGGTGCTGAAGAATCGAATGATTCATATACTGATATTACTTTTACTACATCTGGATAATTTAGTGATATTTCTTCATCTTGAACTCTTAGTCCATAATACTGATTGTACGTAAGTCCATCACCAATTGAAGAACTAATTCCACTTCCAGATTGTGAGTATTTTGATAGTGATACTGATAAAGTTTGACTTCTATTATATTCCTTTATTTTACTTTGAATTCCATTTTTAATTAAAGTTGTATTTACAGTAATATTGCTCTGGCTAGCGGTTAATCCGCTGATGGTTACAGTATTTCCATTAAGAGAGAATTGATCAGATGTTATTGTTCCAATTCCACCTCCTGAATAATGGACAGAGTATCTTTCCTGATCAAATGTAGCAAAAAATGAGCTAGTAATTCCAGTAATTGCGGATAAATCAAAGGTTAATACCCCAGAAGGACTTGTAGTTTCTCCTGTTATTTGACTAGAAACTGTTAATAATGAATCTGAAAGATTTACTGAAGAAATATTGGAATCTGGAAGTTGAGCATATAGATATCCAGCACCTTCATTTCTTATAATTGCTGAACCAAGTAAAACTGTTGGTTGAATTGTACTTGAAGGTAACGCTCCATCAAATATACCAGAAACAGTATTGATGCCAGAAACAGTAATTGATAATCCATCTGCTGCAACAGAAGATACTCTATTATAAGTTTCAGTACTAAATCCAACTCTTTGATATCTGATGATACTTCCTACCTTTACCCCAGTAAATACATTGCCTGCAGTAGCAGTGGTTACGGTTCCTCCAGAGGTGATACTTAATTGATTTAAACCATTTGGAAGTTTAAATCTTTCAAGTAAACAATCTGCATTGAAATTTACAGGAAGTCCTGATACACCAGTTCCCTGATATACGGACTTAATATCTTCGGTGGAATATGCAGTTACAGTTCTAATGGTTCTTGCAAAATCAATTCCATTAATAATTAACTGTTCTCCAACTAAAAATGTTCCAGAGGTCTGTCTCAAACTAATTGTAGTAGATGCACCACCAGCAGAAACTGCATATCCACTAGCACCACTACTCTTACCCTTTACAAATGATGTTGCAGGTAATTCTGAATTTGAAATAGAAGAATTTAAACCTAATGAGATGTAAGTTTGAATATCATAAAGATATAAATCCCAATTAGTTACTCCGTTAGTATATGCCGCATCAGTTAAACTAAAATTGTATACTCTAGCATCACCAATTTTAGATCCTGCTCCACCAAATTGATTATACAATTCTATTGGATATTTTTGTTTTGGAGCTCCAGATACGTTATTAACTCTTATAATATTCCCCATTTCAAAAGGAATATTAACATTACTTATAGATTTAGTATCTCTTGGTTTTTCAACATCAATAATAGTTGTCGAGATTTTTTCTACATCATATCCCCTTACATAAGCCTTTCCTGGAGAAACTTTTATACACATTAAGTCATCTGAAGGAGTATTACCCTGCTCGGTTGTTTCTGTATCAAAGAATAGTCCATTATTGCCCAATCTATCATTTAATGAATTGTGTATTGATGGATTAAATTGAGTTACTGCATAATCTCCAGATTCATCATATGTTCTTTCTGCTAGATAATCACGAATTATATTATATTGTGTTTTAGTTTCAATTTTTTTAATTTTTCCATCCTGAACCCTTAATAGCTCAACAAAATCTGTATCATTAGTATCAGATATTAATTTTTTACTTAGTGTTAAATTAATTTTAAGTCTATCTGCACCAGGAGCAGCATAATTTGTAAAACCTTTAGCATTATCATATAATGAACTATCATCCTTTGCACTAATGATTAATTCACTAATTTGCAATCCAACTCTATATGAAGGAGTATTTGTATAATTATCAAGGATTATAGTTTGTTTAGATACATTTGCAAAATATCCTCTAATAAAATATACACCATCTCCAATAGATGCTGCAGATCCTATTGAGGTTGCATTTAATGAGATTAAAGATGCAAAAGGGGTACCAGCATTAATAGTGGTATTTCCGTAAGTTACATTCTCTTCAGCAATTAATGATTCACCATCTTGGAATGGATTGAATTGGAAATTATTATCAGAATCTAAGTATTTTACATATATTGTCAAATCTTCTACATTAATACCATCTGGAAGAGCAACATATTGAATCGTTGCTGTTGTTCCTGATATTTGACCTGTTACTTTTTTACCTATAAAATCATTAATATAGAGTGAAATATCAACTCCAAAATTTGTTGAATTAAGTTTTACTGAATAAAATTGTCCATCATAGGCAATATTGCCAGGGATCACCACTGATCCTTCTTTAAATATATGACTTCCAAAAGATTCTACTTGATTTTGTAGAATGGATTGTAAACTTGTTAGTTCTCTTGCCTGAACTGGTCTCCCCGGATTAAATAAGACTTTATAAAAATTCTTTTCAGAATCAAAATCATCATAGTATGGGCTAATGTTTAAATCTGTTTTTTGTGCCATTTTTGTTAGAATTCCAGAATAATTTTAACGTCTTCTTTTTGTCTGATGTCTCTTACAACCAGGGGTCTATTATCAATATAAATTATGTCTCCTGTCTTTTTATTTATCTCTGGATTTGCAAGTCCATTTGAAAAAGTTACACCCAAATCTATAATTTTACTTCCAATCGTAACCTTATTGTCATTAAATGAGGTATCAATAGATCCTGCAAATGGTGCAATGCTATTTGCAGATGATTCAAAATCATAAACATTAGAATCTGTAGTAACTGTATTATAATCGGTTTGATCTTTACTATTGCCAAAATACAAAGATCTATCTCTAAAATATTTTAAAACCCTAGTTTCAGTATCATATGAAGCTACATATCCCTTTGCAATTTTTCCATCTGTTCTTGTTTGTGTAATTTCTCCTCCAATCACTGGAGTTCCACTAAATGATGAAGTAAGTTTTATCGAATAGAGTGATGAATATTGATTTTGAGTAAAAACAGTAGTATTTGAAGTAAATGTGGTTGGATTTTTTATAATTCCAACTTGAGAAAATTGAGTATCTGTTGGAAAATCTTTAGTTGAATCGTCAAATCTTGCATATACTAATACTTTATCAGTACCTAATTCCGAATAAATGTCATATCCGTGTCCTTTAGATGGTGGAATAATTGGTATTAATTTTGCTGGATTTGGAATACTTCCAGATGGTTGAAGATTTCCTAAATCAACAATCCCATAAGTATACCCACTACCACCAGAAGTCACAACAGCAGAAGTTATTACTCCACCAGTAGCAGTAATTGATACTCTAGCACCACTACCATCACCAAGAATATCAACTGTTCCAGAACTATAACCAGTTCCACCGTCTTCAATATATACTTTTTTAATTTGATTAAAGTTTACGTTAGAATTTCCAGCCTCTCTAACAGAAACAATTTGAGAATCTGTTGATGTTGCCCAATCATTGGGAACAACAACGTACTCAGTTGAATCAAATTTTATAATATCACTTGGAGAAACTGAAAAAAGATATTTCCAAACGTATCCATCCCCACTTACTCCTGCTGCAGATGGTTCTAAATCCGTAAATGTTGGTTCATCCTGAGATTTATTTCCTTTTGGACTTTCTCCAGAAGATCCATTATCAATGCAAATATAAACCCTATAATCACTATTAACTACGTAGTAGTTTGAATCATATAATCTACTTGAATTTGAATTTGGGGTTGGATTTGAAATATTGTAATCATCTCTATACATATCATAAGATGTATTTGAAGTCCAAGTAACCTTTCTTATGAGTTTTCTAATGTTGCTACTGGTAATTTTTTTACCAAATAGGGCAGTATCTCTATAATGTGTAGAATATTGAAAATTGTCAGTCGGATTTGGGATATTAGAATCCCAATCAGTGGTTCTTCCAAATCCTACTGTCGTTGGATTATCTAAACCCAAGAAAACATAATAAGAATTATTGCCAGATATTACAGAATCTACGAAATTGCTCGCATTTAATATTCTAAATTGGTCTGTTACAACGGCTGACATATTAATAGTTTTTTAGATATTTATAATAGTTTAGGAAGTGCTCCAGTATATCTCAAACCATTACCCCTTCTCTGAATTGTTGGGAAAGTTGATAATCCAACATCTATGGTATTTCCAGTTACTCCTATAGAAATTGGAGAACTAGACCTAGTGAATCCTGACAACCTTCCCCAAGAGAATTTGCCTACTGGATTTGATACACTACCTGTAGATGTAAGTCCAACTACAGATGTATTAGATTTTATATTGCAAGTAATAATTCCAGTAGTACCACTATAAGAGAATTGGTGAATATAGTAAATATTATCTAAGAATGTCGATCCAACACCAACAACTGCAGTATCTGAACTATCAATTGAAGTTACTCCCCTTCCAATACGTGTGTCAAAGATATAAATTGGATATCCAGTTTGTAATCCGGTATAAGATGCTGCATTTAAATTAAATTTAAGTGCCAATGAATTTCCACCACTACCCGTTGTGGTTCCAATTCCTGTAATAGTGCCAGAAAATCCATTCACTAAAGAAATATTTGAAATATTTTCATAGGTTGGGTCTGGTAGTGGGACAATAACTGCTGGTGGTATACCAATACTATACCCCAATCCAGGATTTGTAATTGTAATTGGTGTTGTTAGAGATCCTGCAGCAGAGACTGCAATAGTTGCTGTTGCAGTATTTCCAATACCAATACCAATTCCCATAGGTAATGAAGTTGAAATACCTACTGTTAATGGAGCAGCAATTTTAACATTAACCGATGATCCAGTATATCCACTTCCAGGATTAGTAATCGATAATGATTGAATAGTACCAGCAACAGAGACTATTGCAGTAACTGCTGCAGATACTGGATCAGTAGTTCCAGAAACAATTAAAGCATTAAAATTGACTGGAGATTCTTCCTCATAATTGAAGAAATCTGCATTATCAACAAATATTTGAGTATCTGTGGATGAGAAATTTTTAATAATTTTTGCTGTTGGATATACTAAAGATTCAATAGAATCTCTAGTTTTATAAACATTCTCTCCATTAATTTTTCTATCAACTTTCTGTTTAATCCAACTTAATGGTTTATAATTTTCAGTATCAATTCCATTATCGGAATACAAATTAGTTTCAAATTTATCCGAGAAAGATAAATCAAATACCGTTCTCTTGTCCTGTGCTATTGTACCAAAAATGCTATTATTTTTAAGTACTTGTACAGTATCTCCTCTTTTTATAGTTTCATTTATAGTTGTAACTAAACTACTATCATCACCTTTGGTTCCTCTGTAGAAAAAGATTGCAACTTTATCTTCTGGTTTTGGTGCAGTTGTGAATACAAAAGATGTTCCACCATCAAACTCGTATGCTACTCCAGGATTTTGGATTACACCATTAACAAAGATTAATAATATATTGGAAAGATTTATTTGAGTATCTGCCTGAGACTCAAAACTTAATAGTTCGTTATTATAGTATAATGGGAATCTAGTTCTAAATCCATCTTGGTAATTTACAATAGAATCAATATAATCAAATTCTCCAAATTGCCAAGCAGCAAAGGAATCGGTAAATGTATCAAGAACTGTTAGTTTAAATTCTGATAATGGAGATCCCAATCTAGAATCAGTGACTAAACCAACCGGTTTAAATATATCTCCACGTTGGAAATTATACCCTTGTCTAGAAATATTAAATTTATTTACTTGATAATATGTTGATCCTATTCCAGTAGTTGAACTTGCACCAACTTCAACATTTAATAAAAGTCCGGTTCCAGTAGATGTTGTTGTACCTATACCCAATCTAGATACTCCCGTTACACTAAGATTTTCATATGAAGGTTCGGATACAAATATCTTAGGATTGGTATATCCAGTTCCACCATTAATGATACTAAATGATAATGTTCCTCCTGCCCCAACGGATGCTCTTACAGATGCTGCTGTACCTGTATGCCCACTTTCATATACACTAACTCCTATAGAAACAATACCGTTGTATCCAGAACCAAGATTATCGGTAGTTCCCAAACCAACAGATCTAATTGAACCACCTGCCCCTACTACAGCAGTCACAGCTGCTCCAACAAGAGGTGCATATCCCAATCCAGCAGATGATCCTAGAGAAATGATTATTCCACCTCTAGGAATTTGATTTTGATTTACATCAAATTGAGAAGTAAAAATATCTAAAGTATTTGCTGAAGTAATACCAGAAAATACTACACTACTTACTCCAACAATAGAATTTTCAACAATTTTAAAATTATTTGATGGATTATTATCTGTTGTTGGTGTTTGAAAAATACCATTTATAAACAAAATACCATTACCGCCAGTTGAACCCAATCCAACAGTATTTGCTCCACCAACAGTTAATGTAAAAGTTCTACCAATACCTGTAAATCTGCTAGAAATATCATCATATATTTGATTAGTTGTATAATTATTCCTTAAATATACTCTTCCAGCAAAATCAGATGTTTCAAAAATTAAATTACTAGAATCTCTTATTATTTGAGGATTTCCTCTAGGTGGTTCAGTAAAGAAAATGCTATTTCCAACAATATTATAAGAACCTTTATAAATTCTTGCTTGTGTTGAATCAGTATGTGTTGTTGAAGATGATCCAACAAATCCTCTAGAAACCTCAACGAGTGGAATTGATCCACTGTTCGTAATTGGCCCTACGTTAGTTGTTCCCAAACCAACACTAACGACTGCCATATACTCATTATCTATTTTAAGAATATTTTTTGGTGCAATTGTGCTTATTCCACTCAAAGCAAATATTGATGTTCCTATACTAATTTGTCCACCATTCCCCGATAAAGTATGTGATATTGGGGTATATGATAATGGATATTGAACTAGGTTATCAATAGTAATAATTGCCTTTTCATTTTTTTTGTACATTTCAAGCATATGTGCATTTCCTTCTCCAACAGAAGTAAATGTTACTCCAATACCACTTTGAGCATTGTTTTTAGTTGTTGCCAATCTAAATGTATTATTATCAACCTTAATTACAAAAACTGTAGAAGGCAAAACATTGGTTGGACTAATCATCATTGCAGTAGAACCAATTCCCAAAAATGTTGATTTTGGGGTATAAATTAGTTGCTCAGTATTGCTAAAAAAGTGATTTGGTATAGTAAATGTTCCCGTAGTTCTGTTCAATTCGGAAGTATTGGATGGATCAAATGTTTTTGCAAAAATTGGATATCCATCAGATGTTAAATTAAATTCTGTTCTATTAATTCTATCCCCATTGATTGCATTGTAATAATTAACATCGATAGATTCTGAAATTGATCCATATACAAGATCTGGTGGAATATTTACATTATCTAAAATTGTATACATGCACTGACTAAATGCAGAAATATTAATTTGTGATGTTATTGTTGAATCTGGGTAGAATTTTAGTACAAAATTATTCCCAGAGTATTCTCCACCAAAAGTTCCAATTCCAGTAGTACTTCCAACAGAAAGGAAAGCACCTTGTTGAATATAGAAATTATTAGAATCTTGCACTAACATAATTTGATGCAGTGCATTTGTAGACCCTGAACCAACTTTAACTAAAGATTTGACTGCTGTAAAATCATTTTTGTTTATTGTTATTACTTCCGTAGATGCTGCAGAAACTGTTGATGAATAATTTGATTTGTATATTGCAGTTCTTTCAAATCCATTTGATTGCCCAGGCAATTTAAAACGATATGTTCCAGTACCAATTGCTGTTGTACCAAATCCAACAACTCTTGATCTAATAATATTATTATTAGACGAATTATTTGTATAATTTAAAGATAATACTCCAGAAGAAATATTGGCACCAAATGTTCCTATAAAATTTCCAGAGTAATTATTAGTTGAGAATTCAGAATCAAAATAATATTCGGAAATATAAGTATCTGTTCCATCATGAGTCACGTATAACTCAACAAAATTCATATCATTTGTTGTGTTATTGATAACTTGAGTATTAACATAAAGTGAATTAAACTTATTAGCGTCTAAAGATATAATAGATGTTATTATTCCAGACGCTGCATTAATATAAGATCCAGTTAAATTAACAAAACCAATAGATGTAGTTCCAACTCCAGTAGAAGATGAATTAAATTCGTTAGTAATTAATTTTAAATCATAATCAATATTATATGGGTCAACAGGTGTAAACTGCAAATAACTATCATTCAAATTATCCACATATATTGAGAATGATCCAATCTCTTCTCCAGAAGTATGTGTAAGTCCAGATCCTACGTTAACTAATGTTCCCTTGTTCAATAAGAAATTGTCCGTACCATCATTTAATAAAACTAATTCTGTTAGTTGAATTTGGGAATTATTGGAGCTAGAAATTCTTATTAATAAGTTGTAATAAGATACTCCAGAAGTTAATTTAATAACATTTAAGAAATTACTTGGTTCCCTGTTTAAGTTGGAAAACTGTCTGCTTATGTCATCTATCGATAGAACTACATTAGTTCTAGATTGAATATAATCAGTAAGTTTTTTATTTTTTAATTTTAAGAATTTAGAAGAGGTTCCAACAGTATCGATATCTACTACTAAATCAAAATCATAAATGGTGTCCACTCTATTTTCTTCAATTATGTCACAAATTATTGTTGTAGCATTTGATGAAGAAATTCCGGAAGTTGCGGTTGATGTAATTCCAGTATCTGCAAAGTTTTTTAATCCACTGGTATGAAGTAAACTATTTACAGGAGTCTTTAAATTTTGATATGTAATAGGACTCTTTACAGTGTAAGATAGATTTTGATAATAATCATTATTTGGAATTACTTGATCATCATAATCAAGTTTTCCAATATCATCAACCCATCCAAGATCTTTTCTAATAGAATAATTAATCTTAAATCTTCCAAAATTATCTTTAATTGAATCTATAGATGCAATATTCCCAGATTCTTTACCTTTTATGACTTCTCCAACGGATAATTCATAGGATCCAAGTACTTTAATGAATGAATTATTATAATCAGTAATAATCAAATCCCTTTCAATACCATCTGAAATAATATTTTCACCAATAATAAATGACGATGATTTTTGAATAACTTCAAAAGTTGGATAATCAGTAATATTTACAATATTTGCAACTGAATCTTGAATTGTTTTTGCTATCCCAGTATTTGTTGTTAATCCAATAGAACCAAGATCAAGTACAACCTTATCAAGAACACCTGTATAATATCCACTAACGGTAAAAAACTGATATCCATACTCTTCTGAATTAAATCCAGATCCACCAACACCAATGTTTTGAATACCTTCCACAAATACTTTATCACCTACAGTGAATGGTAAATTGGTTGTTGAGAAACCAAGTACTGGTGTAGTAATGAAACAAGTAAAAATTCCACTAGAGGAAGACTCCACTTTTTGAATACTAATTCCATTCGTGTTATTAGTTGCAAATAAATGTACTGTTGTTTCTGGAAGACCTTTTGGTTCACTTATAATATTTACTGAAGATATTGAATTTCCTGATAATACTGATTCTAAAATTCCACTATCAATTTTTTCTCCAGTATTTGTATCTACAACTACAATTGATGGTGGATTAGTATATCCCTTCCCACCATCAGTAACTGAAATACTATCTATCGTATTTGAATTTTTTATTGTAATTATGGGTGATATAAATGCAGTTGGTTGTAAAGTTTTATCCGAAGAATATTCAAATTCATCGTTAATAATTCGGACTTCTTTTACATTACCTATTGTTGATGATTTTGCAATAATATAAGCATCTTTCCCCTCAATAGAGTCAGATCCTACAAATACAGGAAGTTTTTTATATCCCACTCCACCAGAGATAATATTGATTTTATTAATAGATCCTTTTTCTGATATGGAGCTGGTAGAATATTCTAAAGCATCACATTCATTTTGAGAATAGTTTAACTTTTCTGGAATTTTATTTAAGGAAATATTAAATGTAGTTTGCCCAATACCTGAAATAACATAATCTGAATTATAATAACTATCTTTAAATAATATTTCTGAATAATTATTTACTTCTACATCAGAAATACTAATATATCCAGATTTTTCCAAATTGTAATATAATTTATTTGGCAAATTAGAATCATAATTAATAGTAAGTGAAGCGTTAGTAGAATTTCCAATAGTTCCTACACCAGAAAGTGTAAATCCACTTGTTGCTCCAGTAGAAACAAATTCATTATTAAAGTTTTGGTCATAATATATTTTGAAATTATAACCAGAAAGTGAACTATCCGATAAATTAAATACTACATTGTTATTTTTAATTGTTTCAATTTGTGGGTTTATTAATGAAATGCTTTGATTTGATCCACCAGTACTAGCAATACTTACTACAACAGGTGGAATAGTATTAACATCAATATAAGTTTTTGAAAGTTTGATATTGTTATCATCAACTTTATATGCATAATAAGATCCTGTTGACAATCCAGATGCGACTAAGTTTGCAGAATATAAAACCTTATCTCCAGTATTTAAATTGTGTGAATTAATTGTGATTGTATTGGTTGTTGTATTAATTCCAGTGGAATTAAATGTAATAGGATTAATTAAAATATTTCCAGTAGTTGCATCCCTCTTAACATAAATTGAAGTTGAAGTTCCAATACCAACTGAAAGATTCGGTTTAACATTTAAACTAACAATATCTCCAGCAGTTAATTCGTGGTATGTTGAAACTGAAACTGTAGATTTAATTTTTTGAACTTTTCCTAGTTTTTGAGTATATACGCTTTCAAATGAATACCTCTCATTGTCACTTCCATTCGTAATGAAGAATACTTCGGATGAACTAAGAGTAGTCTTGATTCCAATAGTATTTTTATTCTTACTTGTTAAGTATACATTTTGTGGCAAATTAAATAGACTTCCAGTTGGTGAAGTTGAAATTGCAATATTTGAACCACTAGTTGTAAAAATAACTTGTTGATTATTTGTAAATGGATGATTTTCAATATAAATCCCTTGTGTTGGAATATTTCTTGTAATAGTAGAATCCCCAAATTGTAAAGTTATTGAATTTGTAATTCCACTTGTAGTCCCAACACCTACAGATTTTTTTGGATTAAAATATACTTTATTGTTAACTTTAGACTCAAAATAATCTATATTTTGAGAAATTGTAAATGAATTGGGAATAAAGGTTATTTGTGAAGTTGCAGTATGAGATATTCCAGTTGATCCCCTGGATACTCTAAGTATATTGGAATTTTCAAATACTTCCAATACTGACATTGTTTCTGTTCCAATTCCAATACTACTTCCAACAGATACTGATGGTGGAAGTTGAGT
>Ga0209500_10000895_pt1 | contig 23778 bp, 35 predicted proteins | sample S_140212_EF_Meta_FD_187323 | JGI IMG/M metagenome (GOLD analysis project Ga0209500, IMG submission 187323) | Freshwater microbial communities from Lake Simoncouche, Canada to study carbon cycling - S_140212_EF_MetaG (SPAdes) (version 2) | ecosystem: Environmental > Aquatic > Freshwater > Lake ...
TTAGGAGTACCAGCCGGCGCATACAAACCATACCAAATTGGAACGTCCACTCCAGGAACACGATCAGCAATACTTACAAGATTGGCCTGAGGTGTATCCTTCTTGACAATAGCCGTACCACGGCGATCTAGTGCAGCAATGATTTTGACATTACCAGCACGATAGTGCGGTGCCATAGCAGTGTAGGTGTCAAACACAAACGGAATATGGCCGCCTAACACGTCTGCCACTTGCGGCGCTGATCCTTTGTAGAAAACAATGTTAGGACGTGGAAGGCCTTCCTTCTTGGCCCACTCGTAGAAAATATTACCAGTGTAAGTGTTCCAAAAGCCTAGGTTGAATTTTTCTGGATTTTTCTTTACATACTGTTTGAACTCTTCGTACGTGTTGACAGGAACATTCTTGCCTACTACTAACACTGCGGTGCCTGCTCCTAGCGGTAAGATTGGTTCAAAACTATTTTCAGTATATTCAATACCGGGTGCCTTTTGTTTAAAGGCAATGTTGGCGTCAATAAATCCATTACCACCAACATAGATTGTGTGACCATCGGGCTTGGCGGCCGCAACATAGTTACTACCAATCACAGTGTCTGCACCTGGCTTGTTTAACACAGCACTTTGCCAACCCTGAGACTTGAAGATTTCATCCAACACACGACCCCATTTGTCAGTGGCGCCGCCCGGCGGATATGGAACTACAATTTCAATCACTTTGCTCGTAGGGTTAAAACCCTGAGCATTAACAGCTACAGATGCCACGGTCAAAATACCGACCAAGGCAATTTTTACAAAACTAAACATGAAATTCTCTCCTAAATTTAAATTAAGAGCTTGCAGAAGAACTCTGCTACGGCCCGGCGTTATGTTATATTATAACAGTAAAGACATTGCTATGTCAAGCGTCAGTTTGAATGCCGACGTCGGAAGAACCCGGCGTTGCAGGAATTATTTATAATGTCAAATAAATTGTGGAATATTATTTTTATTAAGCCCAATGGCCAACACATACCGATATTGGTCACTGTTGTTGACCACAGCATGTGTAAAACGATCGGTGTTTACTATCATTGGTCCATCTTCCATACTCAAAATGCCGGCATTATTAAATTTAATATAGTTATCGTTGGGCCAATGTATTGGTATGTATAACTGTACGCATCCGACATAAGGTGAATTGTCTAAATCTTTATCGGTGGTATTGTCTGTGTGCGGATAGATAAATCCACCAGGTGGTAATACACCAACAAAAACAGACCAAATTTCCAAGCCCAACGAATCGATCAATTGCCAGGTTGCAGCAAATTGTTCTTGTTGATCTCTAGGCTTGCGTCGTCGTTTTAACCATACTCTTTTCCAAATCTTTTCGTCGGATAAATTAAATTCTTTTTGATTGTCAGCATGTTGCCCATACCCTGTGCCCTGAGTTAATACAATATCTGTATTGTTGATTATTTCAGTTGTGGCCTTTGCTAGTAACTCAGGGTCAATTTGATCTTGGAACTTTACATATGGCACACGGCGATGATCAAAATTCAATCGACTGACCATGGTAAAATCAAAATTGTAATTAAAAAAATCTCTGACAGTTTGGGGAAAGTGGTCTGGAAGTTCTAAAGAATCTGGGTACCAAATGCAAAAATGTTCTGCTAGGTCTTTTCCATAATAATCATTGGGTATTTTTGTTTCAGTAACTGAAATCCAATGGCTAAGTGGATTCCCAAACGGCAAAATCCAACACTGATCACGTTCCCATAGTTCTGTGCAAGGTTGAATGACTTGACCTGATGCGGTAGTTGCCCAACTTAGATATAGTAATTTTCTTAAACTAGCACCGTTGATTGACGCCTGGTCAAATGCAATTCTGTTATCAGAGCGGTTGGCTATTTTTAATTTGTGTAACCCAAACTTGCCGGGTTCGCTTATTTTAATTGTATTATCAACAAGTTCAAAGTCAACTGGGAGGTTGTCTATGCTGATTTCTAATTCAGACGCAACAACATCACTGGTGATACTAATTAAAATCATGTTACGATTATCTGCCTCGTCCAGCACTTCTAGTTGGTGGTTTCTTAGCTGGCCCTGCTGACGGTTTAATCTTGGCTTTTTTCTCTACTGTGGCATTAACTTCACTGCCGTCTACATGAGTCCGTCCTTGCTTCTTTGCCAGGGCCTTTGCTATGCTGTCGCTTAGTTTGCTCATTTCACGTTCCTTTTTCTTTGCGTCTAGTCTTGCTAGTAATGCTAATAACTCTTGTCGAGTCAACATCTTACCCCAGGTTGGGTTGGGTTGTTTTTGTACTTTTTTCTTTGTCATTGTTTGGTGCCCCTTGTCCGACTCGAACAGACCACCTACTGATTACAAATCAGTTGCTCTACCGGATGAGCTAAAGGGGCTGGATACTATGCTGTTACTGCTTCTACTGGAGCTCGGTAACTGGCTCGCCCTTTGATCACCGCAATCCTACGAGAGATTTTGGCCTGATTCTTTTTACGGGCACTGGTCAGTAATTTTTCTAACTGTGCTACATTCAATGGTCCCAAGCGTTCCCGACCGTTCTTGGTACGCATTGGATCACCTTTACGACTCTTTTGATTTCCACCTTTGGCTGCCATGATATTTCCTTATGTTATATTTTACTTATTTGGAGCCAATTATGTGATAAAAATTATGGCGGAAGCGGTGAGATTCGAACTCACGATACAGTTGCCCGTATGTCTGCTTAGTAGGCAGATGCCTTCGGCCACTCGGCCACGCTTCCTAACTGCTATAATAAAATCATTTATTCAGAATCTGAGCTTGTCGAAAGGCTTTAAGGCTAGCATGAGTTCGAACTCGACTGTCCATAATCTGACGACTGATATCAGCTCGCTTTTCACTTTTAGACCATTGCCCTGCCAGTGTGCGACTGAGGTCGCTTGCTGTTTGTTGTGGCTTTGCCATATTATCTTACCTTTCCTAAGCAATCTAATAGATTGGCTTTTCCTGTTTGAATTTCCAACAGCGCATCAATTGGAGTAATGTAAGCAGTGGTTTCCCGTGCTTTGCGGCGAAGTTCTCTAAGATGTTGTGATGCGGCAATAACTAGATCATAGCGTCCACCTGCCCAATCCACGCACACTTCGTTATCAATTTCGGTACTACGACTTTCGACTCTTGGTTTCATGATCTCTCCTGTAAAACTATATTGTACACTAAAAATTAAATTAAGTCAATTAAGACTTGAGGTATTGTTGCTTTATTTTTGTAAAATATTCTATTTCCTCACCAGTTAATTGAATTTGATCCATTTTTTGCCGGTATTCATCTGCTTGATTTTGTAGTACATTGATATCGTTACGATATTTAAAATTGTCAGTTTGGTGTTGAGTATCGTATGCATCCATAATGATATGATACCTATTTTCAGTTGACTTGTTTTGCACCTGATGCAATCGATTGACCCACAAGATATAAACCGAACCATCAGCTGGCATGTGTAAATCCGTACCGTCACAGTGGTGTATGCATTGTGCATTGGTCCAAAGTGGTATATGTATTCTGGCCATATAAATCGACGGAATTGCATCACTGTGTAACAATGTAGCACCGCCGGGTCGTAATAAACTAACACGAGCTCGACGAGGTGAAAATCCAAGACTATTAATTTGTTCAAGAACTTCGGCAATGTAACCTTGACATCCGGCGGTGGGGTTCACATGTTCAAAGCTATGACTGATGTTTAAAAATTTATGCACAGGGTAGTTGGGTCGACCGCCCGGGGAAACGATTTCTTCTCCTGGATGTCCTGTGTGCCCAATTTCCCATCCGTCTTGCCAATCAGCAGTGCGACTCAATAAACTCCAGCCACCAAAATTGTCGTACCCATATTCGTCACCCTGAAATATAGGAGCACCCAACGGAAACACATACTGTTCTACATCCTGCCGTAAACGGTCAATATCGATTGTAATTTTTAGTTTTTCGTAAAACATATAATTGTATTATATATTAAAAAATTTAGGAAGTCAACGACCTATAAATATTACCATGCAAGCAACTTTCCAAAAACAGAAAGATCACCTATACACTCTTTGTCTTGATTTGCCCTGGACCAATGCTGAAATTGTTGAAGAACTCAAACAAGAAACATGGGATCCAGATCAAGCTGGCTATAGCCAAAATAGTTTTCCAACAAGATTTCGCATTAGAAACGTCCAGCAACCTAAATTAAAAGACATTGAACAGTATGTAGAGCACGGTGGGTTCAAACAACAGATAATCGACACCTTGTGGGCCACCAATTTTCCATCTATTTGGGGAGTTGATGCTGACCGTATGGATCGCATGACCTTTATCTACGCGATGTTTACCAAAGACTGTCCAGGCTATTCAATTAGAATACACACAGATGATCGTATGCATGTGGTACAAGGAATGATCTATTTTATCGACGGTGATGATGCTGACCAAAGCACATGGTCTTACACGACTAAAAATGGAGATGATCCCTATCGTGTGCCCACTGGGCATGGCGCGGGATACTTTGCAGCCAATACCAACGACAGCTGGCACACTGGACAAAATGCCAGCACCCAAGATCGTTACAGTTTGGTATTCGGTATCAGACTAAACATTTAATGGTACCCCGGGAAGGTTTCGAACCTTCAACACCCTCCTTTTAAGAGAGGTGCGTCTACCTGTTGCGCCACCGGGGTAAGACTTGGCGGTCTCGACGAGAATCGAACTCGTCCCATCCCCGTGACAGGGGGATATTCTAACCAATAAACTACGAGACCAAAAACTGGAAGTAAGGGTCGGATTCGAACCGACGACTTTAGGGATTTGCAATCCCTTGCATTGGGCCTCTCTGCCACCTTACTACATGGAGCGGAATATCAGAATCGAACTGATAACAACAGATTGGAAATCTGTAGTTTTACCATTAAACTAATCCCGCCTACTACTGGCGCCTCTCCAGGGATTCGAACCCCGACGAGCGGTTTTGGAGACCGCCATGCTACCGTTAACATCAAAGAGGAATACTGGTACTCGGTAGGGGAATCGAACCCCTCTTCCTGCCGTGAAAGGGCAGTGTCCTAGACCGATAGACGAACCGAGCAAACTTGGTGGAGAACTCTGGGATCGAACCAGACGTGCCTGAAGGCGGCGGATTTACAGTCCACTGCATCACCATTGATGCTTCTTCTCCATTATTTCTTATCTACATCCTTTTCTAAATAGACTGGAAAAAACTTCCAACCAAAACTTTTCCAATACTTGTGAATAATATTATTAATAACAACAGCCGCTATTACAATAATAACAAACCCAAGTGCGGTCAAAATTGAACCTGCTAAAAATACTGCTGCTTGATCAATGTCCATACTTACTCCTTTACTGGTTGCGGGTGATGGAATCGAACCACCAACTAGAGCTTATGAGACTCTCGAGATACCGTTTCTCTAACCCGCGATATTTGGTGTAGGGCTTCCACCTACTCCCACCTCGCTTTAAAGTCTGCGTGTCCAAGACTTATTACATTGTAGGACCGTTGCCGTTCCTAAATCCAACTACACCACCTTCTGCTTCAATACGTGCAATGACGTCTTCAAACAAGATAGGCGCAAAGTCTGGAGTTTGTTCCACGCATACACAATGGTAGCGCACATCGTTCTCTTCGCTGTACAGAACTTCTCCAGACCTTGCATCTACTCCACGGGCCTTCTTCACACGATTTGCGTGAGTGTGTCCGTGTATATTAACTCCAAAACGACCCAATGACTCTGCGTGTACAGGTATGTGACTAAGAATCATTCCGTTCATCACGTGATATGCACGAAGTTCACGGAAGTACAAGCGATACTCGTCGTCTCTAAAGATATCATGATTACCACGGATAAGAACTTTATCCCCGTTGAGTCTAGCAAGTGTAGCAAGACTTCTACGATTGATAACCACGTCACCCAAGTGATACACTTTATCTGTAGGCTTTACTCGCTCGTTCCAGGCCTTGACCATTGCTTCATCCATTTCTTCTGGAGTGTCAAATGGTCTCAACTTTGTAACACCGTCGTTGCGTGTGAAGTGGCAAACACCTTTGTGTCCAAAGTGCGTGTCGCTTACTAAAAATACACTAGGCATTGTGCCCTCCTTTCTTTAACTGTTGCACTATTATAGCAAATTAGCTATTTTGGGTCAACCAAATTATTTGTAATACTTTTGTATTACGATCAAGCAGTTAACCACTTTTCTTTTGATTCTAATACCAGGTTCTCAGCCCCGTCATATTCTTCTATGCGGAACCTTGCACCCACTGGTACCCAATCAACTGTTAAATCATCCAATCCTAACGTGGTATCGTCGGGGTATTTCAATTCTAAATAAGTTTTTATTTTATCCAAATCGCCTTGCTCTAACCATTCCACAATACTAGGATCGTAAAGTAATTCCTCGTTAGTGTGCCAGCTGTACCACCCAGCACCGTACCCAGGGCTTACCAACACTGCTACCCGACCATCACGAATCAATTTGTTCATTGCGTTTTACTTTCTTTACTGTTTCAATCTGTGCTATCATCAATTCAACTTGTTCCCGAGCACGTTCTACTTTACTTTCAATCAAAGCCACACGTTCTTCAGGATTTAAGAAAAATTTATTTTCTTTTTTGTTTTCCATTTTCTCTCTCCTTAAAATAAAAAACCCCGGAGTGTTTAGTTCCAGGGTTCTTAGATAAAATTTAAAATTTATTCTATTCAGAACCCCTACTCACATCTCCACATTCTAACATCCATAGATTGGCATAGCCGCCAATAATTGGAAGTGTTATGGAATCAAGATGTAATTTATTAGTCTTCATAGTAAGTATTATATACGGTTATTTATGATCTGTCAACCTGAAAGAGCAACAAAAAACCGGCCTAGGCCGGTTTTCTGAACAGTAATTGGATACTGTATGTTTTACTTCTGTGCTCGAATTTCCTGAATCAAACGGTCACTGAATGCATGTTTGAATTTGAAATAAGTCTTTTGTGACTGCTTTCTCAACTCATCACGATCTGATTTGGACATGTCGGTGATAGATATTCCACGCTCTTCTGCGGTAGCTTCGTACGTTGCGGAGTCTTCAATACTCCATTTGCGTTCTTGGCGTGAAGCTGCTAGTGCAGCCTTGCGGAAGGATTCTTGCTGAGTGGCTGTCAATGTGTTCCAGAACGTGTTGCTGACCACAATGGTAGTCATAAACATGCTGTGGTTGCTTTTGAGTATGTGTTTTGCACTGGTGTCATCAAAGCGCAGGTATGTCGTTTCAACTGCATCAGCTTGACCGTTAACCATTGGGTCTTGCTTCCACCAAAGCCCAACTGGCCTAGGCATGTACTTGCCACCCATAGTCTGTAGGGTTTCGCCTAATGACCACTGATTGAATACAGCTACAGTTTTAGACAACAAATCTTCCAAGGTAGTAATTGGCTCGCCTGAACCAATCACACGGAAGCCGCCACTGTAAGTGAATGCTAATCCAGTTATTCCGGTCTTTTCTCCCAGTTCTCGGCAGAGTTTTTGTCCAGTAGGACCTTCAACTACACGTTGCACATGATCATGATCTTCAAACATAAATGGCAAATCCAACGCCCAGAAATCTGAGCTCAACTCGCCAATGTTGTTGACCTGCATCTGACTCATTTCAACCTGGCCATCGAACAATGCATTCCAGTAAGCATCCAGACCAATTTTTCTTTTAGATTCATCAAAGATTTGATATTGCATTTCTTCCAATCCAGGAATTTCTGCATAGTTTTGTTTATAGTCTTCGTAAGTTAAAATCTCAATATCCAACTCGTCGCCGCAGTATTTGGCCAGTTCTTCTTTAAAAGCACGGGCAGTGCGAACAAACAATTCTTGTGGGTGATGGGCAATTAGCCATCTAATTTTACGTTTATTGGTCATGTATTTCTCCTGGATTTTGATAAACTTGTATAAATGTATTTATACCTGTAATGTGTTACTATAGTAAGTTGTATCCTTTTATTTATGCTATTACCCCTAACATTTGTTGCAGTTTGGTACGCACAGGGCCAGTGTGTTGATCAATGATGCTCAGGCACTGTGACTTGAAAAAGTTGGATTTCAACAGGCATAAGTTGTGCTCAAAGCGACTTTGATTTTCAATAACAAATTGATGTACCCGCTCAAAGTTGTCAAGCACTGCCAGATTATCGGCTACAGCACAACGCACACGTTCTGCAGGATCTAACAATGATTGATAACGGTGATCTACAATATCATCAAACGTGTCAAAACCCTGTGCTCGTAACCAATCAGCAATACGCCAACCTCCTACCCAAATTGGTATAGTTCCGCCCCATATGGCCATGAGTGTTTTTTCTGTAATTATAGTTTCATGTTCGTAAAACACAGGCTCAGTTACAAGACTCACACAGCTGGGTTCAAATACAGTTTGTTGTAGCAGGCCTTGATAAGTGTGTGCATTACGAAAACTGCCATTGCGTACTCCGCGGTCCATAACCACTTCTGGTCCAAAACAGTAATTGGTCACAGCAATATCATTCACAGTGTTGGTACGCCAAGCCAAAGAATGCCGGTAGTTGTTTAATCCAAACTGCTGTATCAATTTTAACAGTTGTATTCTGTGCGGCCTAGGCTTGTTGATCATGAAGTTAAACGTGGCGGTTTTGTTGCTCCAATTGGGTTGTATTTGTTGTTCAATAAACTGGCCGTTCTCTCGCGCCATAAAGCTGGGAAAATTTATCAGGTTATAATTTTGTAGTATATCATCGTGCTGTAACACATGATCAAGTATGATCACATGCTGGTGTGGATCACACGAGCTATTTTTTAACAATTGTTCAAGAGGAAAGCATTGATCAGTTTCGTTGTAATGATGATCTTGGACCACAATGATTTCAGGCTTGGCCAACTGTTCTCCTTGATAGCGATATGTGCTGCCAACAAATTCTATCATAGCTGTTGTATCTGGGTTAGTGTGTGATTTAATTTGCTGGGCCACGCCTGTGCAAACTTTTGTAATAGTTGACGATTGTGTTCTGCTGCCTGGGCAAAACGTAGATAATCCTGTGCTTGATACTGTCGATCAATAAATGTTTCAAGCTGGTCAAGAATAGACTGTAATCTAGTGCCGTGCGTTGTGATTTGATCATAACTGATGTCTACATAGTCCGCCAACACATCAAATCCGTGTGCTTGTAATAGTTCAATAGATCCTGGGCTGCAATACAGCAACCACGGTCTTGGCATTTGCAAGCATCTAAATAATTTTTCACTAAACACAATATGGCTGTCTGACACATAGGTTTCCAGTATCAAACTTATGCGAGAATCAATGATACACTGTTCAAGAGTTCCGTGTGATTCAACTGTGTTGTAGGGTATTAGCGATTTTCCATGTAGGTGTTGCGGTTGGTAAGCATCAAGCTCGGCCTTGACAAACTCTTGTTCATACTCATCCAAGGTACAATTGTAACTTACAATGCCTTGCGCCAGGATATTTCTTTTAATTAATTCGTAAAAGGTCAACGAACGATCGCCGCGAGGCCTATTCATAAAACAATTGTAACCACATGTGGCTGGACGGTCTGTGTAGTTGGGCTCAAAATGCCAAATTGACCAGAACTCAGGCAGTACAGATATCATCTGACCTGGCACCGGATTGATAGGATGATTGTCAGTGATGATGATTGTGTCAGGATCAGTCCATGCCTCTGGATTGGTAAAAAACACACTGTCAACTACACGGCAATCAACTTGCAAGTTGTTTCGGGCATACATGTACGGATATCCAAAATTGTCGTTGGTCTGGCATCTGGATTCAAATCCACTGGCCATCAACTGTTGACTTAGTTGTTTTACTATGTTTTTTTCTTGAATACTAGAAATCCAAATTCCGTCGGTGTGAGTTTTAACGTGTGAACTTTGCATGTGATAATTACTTATATGTATTGGAATAATCCTATTTTAGAATTTGTCTGGCCCACAGAACAAGATCCTGTAGCTGATAGTTTACACAATGGAACCCATTGTATATTTTATGATCCTGCGGTTGATAAAAATTCTATCCACACCAATCAACGTCTCGAAGACTTGTGCAATTGGGCCAATAGTGGTATTGCACAACAAGGTTGGCAGAGCTTTGTACAAGATGCCAACAATCACTATGATCTGGCCAATTTGGTCAAACTAAATTTATGGGTACACGACTTGCCCGTGCATGGCAGTATCAAGCCCATGCTGTTACAGTATGTAGGTGACCCAAAATATCAAACTGGCACTGGTGAAAGCCGTCTTCGTGCGCTGGAAAGAATTCCCAAAATGCAAACAGTGGCAGCGTTCATCAGCACACATCAACAATATCAATCTCGGTTTGCACATTTGGAGTCAGTGACTACCTTTGCCAGGTTTGCTGAAATATGTCAAGCCGAACCCGGTCAACAATTTTTATTTAGATCCACAGACTCCACTGCACCCTACGGACTAGATTGGTACGAGTATAACAGTAGTCGTACTGCACAAGTTACGCCAGGCACTGATGCGTGTGTCAGGGCAATAACCCGTTACTTCGAAGCTCACACCGAAATAGTTATTACGCCTGACTGGTTTGATCTGGTAATTGATTGGGAATTGTAAAAACTCTTGAGCACGACCTGGCGCCAATCCTGATTACGATCGCCAGTGGATTCTATCTCAACGTTTAACCACGGCAATGAATCATTACAATGCCCAGTGAATCCTTTTTTGGGCATGATATCTTTTTCCTTCCAGCGTTCTAAAAACATTCGACGTATCAATGGTTTTGGTGTGACACCTACTTTGTATTCAAACGGAAGGCTCAAGGCTAATTTCATTATGGGTGCGGCCAAGAAAGGACTACGCGGTTCAATACCCCAAGCGCCGGCAATCACATCAATACCGCGAGCATCACACCCGGCTATTTGATATAGATAATCGGCCAACAGCGTGGCCTGCCCGGCATGTTGATCATACACAGATAAACACCGTTGCCATACTGTGTCGTTACAACCCGTACTGTATGGACTAGCTGACTGCTCTACGCTGTAGTTTAATGTTTGATAAGCAGTGTAGCCGCCAAACAATTCATCAGCACCAACTCCGGTAAACAGTACTCGTTGTTTACAATGCTGACTAATGATCCATTGTCCAACAAAACTCCAACTTTGCACCGGTAACTGAGTACGCTCAATGACGTTGTTAAAGGCTTCGGCCCATTGCTGTTCGTTCACTGCAAGATTGTTTAATCTTAACCATTCGTTGTTGGTTAAAAACGCATTGATATGATCCACGATAGGATCTTTACCGGTCATGTTGGTGGTGTACAGTTCAAGATTGTCTATGTGACTCAGTATAATACTGCTGTCTAATCCACCCGAATAAGTCAATGCCGCTGGGCAAGTGGGAGTCATCAATTTGGTTACTGCGGCCCACTGACTGGCAAATTCTTCATAGGCTTCGTCGATATTGTTGTAATCAACAGGTTGAACCCACGACCATATGTTGTCAATATTTTTTATATTATGGCCATCTTGGTACAATTGTCCCGCAGCAATTCTAGTAATACCAGGATATGGTGTCTGATCCACAATGGCCCAATGCTTGCTGGTGTACTCATCGTGTGTTTTTGCCAAACCAACATAGTCCAGTATAGGAGCAATCTCGCTACACACAATTAAGATATTTGCGTCTTGATATTGATACAAACAGCGTTCGCCTTGCGGATCTGAAGCATAACGCACTGTGGTTCCATCTGTCCAAGCCCAAGCCCACGGACCCCATCCTTGAGCCAACAACTCAATGTCGTTTTCCACAGCATGATGTACAAACTCTATGTCGTTATCAAATGTGCCAAACTGTTTAAAATTATAAATTTCACCGTTGTAAGCTAGAAAGTTTTTGTGAACTGTGTGATAATATTCAGCTGAGCCAGTGATGTGTAATACTGCTTGGCCAATGAATATATTATTTTTGTAATCGTACCTACAGAAATCCGGACCGCGACTTTGTAGTTTAACAAAGGCTTCCAGATGTTGACGTAATGGAATTGAGGATTGACTTTTGACTAGGAGAATACCGCACATGAATTACTTACCATGAAAAAAGGCCCCGGAGGGCCTTTTTGTAAACTCTAATTGTTAATTAGAATGCTTTGGCTACGGAGAACACAACTGCGTTCTTGTAGTTTTTCTGACCATTAACAGTGTTGGCAGTTTGCAATGCAGAGTTCATACCAGTGTTGGTATAATACTTGGCAGACGCAACAAAGTTTTGTGGTAATACATAAGACAAACCAGCATTGTAATCACTATAGCCTAGGCTGTTGTGATTGGCAACCTGAGTGTGACCAGCATGAGCAACTGCGCTCAATTTGCCAACTACAGGAATTGCGGCATCAGCTTGGAAGTAGCGTGTATTTTGCGCATTGGTAGTACCGAAGTAACCATTGCCCAAAGTTTGGCTATACTTGGCACTGACCAAATCTTTGTAACCTACACCAGCAAATGCTTCGTATGTGTCAAAGTTTGAACCTGTACCTGCTGAGGTAGCACGTGGATAAAAGTAGTTGTAACTACCAATATCAATAGTGATGCCTTTGTACACGTCTTTCTTATATCCAGCATACAAGTCACTCTCTACACCAGAACCGTTTGTGTAAACTGATGAGCTTACACTACTATTCCAGTTACCAATATAGAAACCACTTGAGTGATTATAGTCAACACCGCCTTGAACGGCAGGAGCATTTTGGGATTGACTGATACCACGGAAGCGGTAGTCAGAAGTCAAACCTAAATTGCCAGTTACTTGTGCTTGCGCCAAAGTAAAGCCGGCCATAGCTAGAATTGCTAATAGTACTTTTTTCATTTAAATATTTCCTTTTAAGATACGGAACAGATTTGCGTCCGTGAATAATATTTAGTGGTTTTTACTGATGGCCAGTAATTTTTGCACGGTTTCTTGGTGCTTTTAGAGTAAACTGAGCATAAAAAGAAACCCGCCGAAGCGGGTTCTACTATTTTCTGTTACGAGGTATAATTACCCTATCGCGGTGATTAAACTGCGAAAGAATCGGCTTTCACTGTGCGAGCAGAGAACTTGACGTTCTTACCAGATACAGTTACTTCGCCTGTAGATGCGTTTGCATTTACGAGTTTTGCTTGATTTACGGTCATCGCCTACCGTGTTGCCTCTTTCGCTATCTCACCATGTCGAAACCGGTCGGGCCCATCAGAAGTATATTGTAACGCGAACAAGAGTGAGTCGTTCCAAGTCGCCAGATCAACAAACACATTTCTGCGTTGTTCTCGCACCTGCAATATACTTTTGGTGGACCCGGGGAGAATCGAACTCCCGTCCACGATGCCTTCACTACGAAGGAATTACAACAATTCTTTACTGTTGCGGAACAATGTTTGATGCTTGCTTGCCCTTGGGGCCTTGCACCACATCAAACATAACAGTTTGATTCTCTTTGAGTGTCTTAAATCCACCAGTGTTGATTGCTGAGAAATGTGCAAACAAATCGTCGCCACCACCATCGGGTGTAATAAATCCAAAACCTTTTGCATCATTGAACCATTTTACTTTACCAAACGCCATAGTACTTTACTTCCTTTTAAAATTTAACTATCATTACTTATGATCCGACCCACCACGAACTTTTATGCAAAAGTTCGAAAACTCTTACCGTTCGTTACTGTCTACCCAGTTTTTTAATTCGATTAACCCGTATACAAGTACACAGGCTAGAATAAGGTATGCAATCAATATCATAGCTTAATTATACCCTTTTACGACTTTGCCGTCAACCTTAGGATTACCTTTTGCATGGGCATCCAGATGTCGTTGGCTAACATCTCTTTCTTTGGGCAACGGACCACATCCTAATCGATCCCACTCTTTTTCAGAGTAGTAAAACTTATCAACGGGCGGTTTGTTGTGCATGTTGATATTTATTCTTTCTGACCAGCGCCATTAATTTGACTCGATATATGTTTTCAAACTTGGGTTTGGTTTTGGTGCGTATCTTGTGCCAATCCATGTGACTAGAACAGGTAGTACGCACCTGATCAAAATCCATGTCCATGGTTGTTAAATGCATGGCAGTGTGTCCGCTGACAAGATGATGTTGGCTGTTGTTACTTGCAACCATGTAGGCCGCACTCAACTGTGTGGCAGTTTCGTGATCAAGGTATTCATTACGCCAATTGATAAAACGGCCTTTGCTGTCGGCTAATCCAAGATTTTCGTAACCAAACTTTTCTGGAGTCAGGGTAATTTCGCTATTAAAAGCATTGTCCTCGGGCAGGAATATCTTTAACTCCTGAAAGATCCAACTGTCCAATGGTATGTGGCCTGACATGATCTGCCCGTAGGTTTTCTGTATACTTTCTACAGGTTCATAAGGAAGCCCTACAATAAAACTGCCGTGTTGGCTGATATCTGGATATTGATCTTTCATGCGTCGCATCATTTCAATCTGCTTGGTACTATCAAACCCTTTGCCAATGGCACGCCCTGTGGGCTGATGCAGAGTCTCTATACCAAAATACATGCTTCTCACGCCGATGCGATACAATAGATCTAGGGTTTCGGGGCGGGTACAGATCAAATCTAATCTGTGGTAAGCCCAAAACACAGGTTGAAAGTCCAGTCGCTCGACCATGCTGACCAGCGACTCTAATTTTTCTATATGATCATTAAGTGTATCGTCCACAATGATATAGTGCCGTATGCCGTACTGTTGATAGTTTTCTTGTAGTTCTTGATACAACGTGTCTGGTGTGCGTACAAAATCTAACTGTTGTTTGCCATTCATAGGATAGCTACAAAATTTGCAACGGAATATACAACCACGTGCAATTTCCAACGGCAACACCTTGTGATTTACTACATCTTCCGGCAACCATTTCATAGTACAACGTGGAAAATCATAATCTTTGGCATAACGATCATCTATGATCCAACGACCCCAGACGTTTTTTACAGCCTTGTTCAATGGCTCGTCTAGATCCAAATGACGTATAAGATTGACCACGCTGATTTCACTGTAGCCCAACAATACATAATCTATGTTGCGATTGCTGTAGTTGGGCCCAGTTTTGGTGCCACCTACCATGGTTTTTATGTTAGGATTCAGCTGACGCAGATGTTGAATAATTTCAGCTTCAAATTCTGGACCCTGAGGGAACACAGTACTCTGCCCAATGTCTTCAACAGAGAGTTGAAACCCGTCATTGTCGTGAATCATGCGGTTTAAAAATGTAGTGCTGAATCCAGCTAGATAAGTTTCTGGGCCTACTGCATCGTTCAATAACGCACACAGTTCGTCTTTGTTCCAGGAACTGAGATGGTTGACTACCAAGCAAGAGTAACCAGCTTGCCGTATGACATGGGCGCACTTGTAAGGCCCCAAGGCCAGTGTGGTAACTATAGGGTCAGTGACGTCGCTAAAGATTATAGAATTATACATGATATAAAATGGTGGGCCTTGAAAGAATTGAACTTTCACTCCATCGATTATGAGTCGATTGCTTTACCATTAAGCTAAAGGCCCTGATGTATAGTATAGCATCACGGCTCATAATTGTCAAGAAATTGCTGTAGGTTACCATACAGGTTGACCATCACTGCTTCTTTACTGCCAAAGAATATGATCTTTTTGGGTATGCCTTTGACTGCGTGAATATAATACGGCATTTGCATTTTACGATCCAACTTTAAAATGGTCTGTTGATTGAACATCAAAGGATTGTCAATGCTGTATGAATAATTTTCCAAATCCAAATCCTCAGCAAATGCATCATACCCTATGGCAGTCAATCTCATTCCTCCATTGCGACGAGTGTTGAACCACCAGGCATGCATTGTTGTAGTTAGATCGGTGCGGTGCTCTTCGGGTAGAAGTGCTAGTAGTTCTTCAGTCAGTTTCTTTTTATTGCGCACATCAAGGATAAATCTGGTCGCCTGACTTTAACAACACCACGGTAAACTTTTCAGTTTTAAATTGTGTGTTGAGTTTGCGAGCCAAGTTCTTGGCATGGCCTGGATTACTGAATGAAACTTTTTTGTATTTGGGTCCAGGATATTGGACCAACATGTTTGATGTTTTTAGGTTGATAGGTTTAGCGTCATAGAACACAGCCCAAACTCCTTCGGAAGCCAAAACCTGCTCAGTCTTATAGGTGGCCTTGTTTGTGTGCTCAATTAATACACTAGGTTTTGGTCGGCTCATTTCATTAAACTCCTATATTTTATTTATCTAGAAATATAGGTAGTTTTAGAATGTTCCACCATCCATTTGCACGGTAATCACTTCTTGTGGTGGAATTGCGGTCAATTGTTCACGTAGATTTTGAAGTTCTAACAATAATCTAGTGATATCAGCGTGTACATCCTTGGCATCAGCCATGCTCATAATAAAATCTTTAGAGCCACGCGATTCGTGACCACGCACACGATCAACGAACTTCTGTAGGTGCATAGTCATTGGCTTCGTCCTCGGAGTAAAAAGGTCCTTGGTAAGGATAGCGTTGAATCATGATTAATTTTGGTGCTAGTATAGTTTTCCAGACTCGACCTTTGCGTACTCGGTACCATCCGGCTGCAATCCAACTTTTACTTTTGTTGGTCTTGGTGTACACTGGTAACTGTTGACTAACGTCCCACATGGGATTGTACACTTGTCCTGAGACTGGATAACCATGCACATGTGTTGTTGTGGATTTTGGTCTGCTGATTTTAATTGCAGGTTCAAATTGAATGTTCACTCGCTGAGCGGCCATGCGTATGGTCTTGAACTGTACTATTTGATTATGGATCTTGACCTGATATCCGCCAGCACAAGCTTCTACATTGCCAATCTTACGATTGTTTTCTTGTAAGATCCAATACTGTTTATCTATAACTGGTTTTGCTACTATCATATATGATTCCTTTTTTTCTACATGCTTCAATGGCATCCGGAGGGAAGTCCGGATGCCAACTACCGATCAACAATGCACAATCGTATTTGACTGGCATCTGATTGTCTCGGTAACTGGTTAACACTATAATTGCTACAGCCGCAATTAAAAAAATACCAATGGTCAGAACGTTATGCATCAGTTTCATTTAATACGCCTTTGTATGTTTCATTCATCCAACGGCCAAAACTGTCGGCGCTTTCACTGCATTTGTTTAATTCATACTTGCCACAGAACTGCATAAAGCGTACACCGACCTGACCAATGTCCTTGTGACTGATCTGTTCACGGATGGCAGTGTCCACCACTTGTTTAATCTCGTCGGGCTGTGCTGTTAAATCTATTAGAGTTCTGTTGCGTTCGTAATCATCTAGCACACGATGTTCTTGACCATCTGGATCAGTCCAGCGTTGTAGCATCATGTTGTTCCAGTTGAACCCTTGTTTCGCTCGATCTTCAAACGCTTCCTGGAGTCCAACTTTGTTCTTAGTGCCCTTAGTTCTGACACCTGGGTACGCTGAGAAGACATTATCCGAACTATCTCCTCGCATACACTTTTCAAAGAGTAGCCATTCTGGGTTCGGCGTTGTTTTAGGTGCTTTAGTTTTCTTATCGATAACCGCTTTACCTTTGGCATCGAATATTCCTTCTATGGTGATTAGTTCGTCTGTGATACCATTATATTGTGTAACATTGGGTGCTATTAATTGAACAAAGTCAGTATCACTGCTGATAATAACGTGTTCGTCTTGGGGGTGTAGTGCTATCCAGCGAGCTATAATATCATCGCCTTCTGCTGTGGGACATCTAACAACTGAGCAATTGGTTCTTTCGGACAAGTATTTAGTCAAATTATCATAGGTTTCCCAAAACATTTTATCTTCATCTGCTTGGGCTTCTGTCAGTGCCGCACGGGCTACAGCACGGTTATTTTTGTAGGGTTTATAAGTGTCTTTGCGCCAGCTTCTGCCTTCCAGTGCAAACACCACGTGATCTGCGTCAAAGCGTCGGGCCACCTTGTTAGCACTCATCAGGGTTACATGGAGGGCAAATCCAATTTTCTCCCACGTGTCAGCGGCACGAAAAGCACCGTGTCTAGCACGAAAGAACATATTAGCCGTATCTATAAGAACATATTTCATACTACCAGTATAACAGAAGTTATCTATTTTGTCAAACAAATTTGTTGGCTATTAGATAATTGAGTATGCGTTTGAACCACCATGCGTGGGCATCTTTATCAAAATGATATGAATTGGGTGCCACTGTTTCAAATCCAGCTGTGCGAATTTGGGCGTCAAATGTACTGGCTGGATCATAAGGTCCTATGTAACTGAAACCCCAATCTTTTTGATTTTTAATCACGCTGAAATCATTGTTGCCATTGAAGAACACATGCGGTATATTTTGGGCAAGAAGTTCTTGATGAAATTGCCAAATTTCGTCATGTGCTTGGTGTGTCTTTTGTTGCCAATCGAGACCAATTATGTAATTGCGATATCTTTCTTGGGCTTCGGGTGGAACTTGGTCAATACCCGAACCGTTGACTTGATAGGTAATACCATTGTATTCCCATTCTTCGCGTTCCCAAGTTGACCATTGAATAATGACCAGAATGTCTTGTAGATTATTTTTTTGTTCTCCTAACCAGGCACGAGCAGTTCTCAGTATCCGGGCATTTGAACTGGCGCTTTCAGCTTCACACTGAAAACCACACCTCAACGACAGACTCAACAGTTTGCCCCAACTGGTCGCAAGATTTTCTGGGTGTGGTAATCGCCCTAGATAATATAATTTAGGATCATCTTCGGCAAACGCATGAGCATTTACGGCTTCGGCTGCCGCGGTGTGACTGTCACCATTAACATACAGAATCACGACTGTTTAAGAACCTTTATTGTTTCAGCTTCGGCCACACGTTTACGTAAACTGCTTGAACTAAACGAGTGATCACGTCCGTTAAAAATGGCCTTGATGCCACGGCGTTCACCTTCCTCACGTCCGGTAAAGGCCCTGTGTTCGTATTCCACACCCAACACACGGACATCCAACGGAAGGATCAGCAACAAGTCAATTAAGTCTTGTTCTGTTTGATAAACAACAACTTCATCTACATAGCGACAAGCGGCCAATTGTATTTGACGTTCTACAATACTTTGTACTGGTGGATTTTTACTGTCGGGACGGTCAATGGTAGGATCCGTTTGTAGTCCAGCAATCAGGTAATCACAGTGATTCTTAGCTTCGGCCAACATGGCAATATGACCTGCGTGTAACATATCAAAGGTACTGAAGGTGATGCCAATAGTTTTACCTTCTTCTTTGAGTTTACGGATATGATTGAAAATCATGATACTTCGGATCTGCCGTCGCCAATGTTGCGAGTCTTGACCACACGATCGCGTTCGGGATTCATAGCTTCGGCCTGCTCGTAGGTTTCTAATACTATGTTGCGACACACAGCAGTAAACCAACGATCTACAATGTCACTGTCGTGGTCTTTGGGGTTCATTTGATATCCAGCACGAACAAGATTGGCCACAAACTTGTCATTCCAGTCAAGTTCAAAAGCACCATTTTGTATATTCTCAGGATCAACTTCCATGCTGAGAATAGTCACAAAAGGCTCGCCTCGCTCAGTGGCCAATTCCTTGGCAGTTTTTTCTACCTTCTTGGGCTTGGGTTCGGGCTTGGGTTCAGACTTAACTTCAGGTTGTTTCTTTTTTAAAAATCGATCAAATATGCCCATAAAGGTCCTTGTTAGAGTCTGGTGTTACCATAGTGTACTACATTAATGCCTGGCATGTCAAGTGGTAATTTGCGCCACGGGTCAACTATTATGCTGCCGCCTTGTATTTGACAGTACGGTTGGGTGTCTAATTGGTCGCCGGTGTATTCGTATGTAATTTTACGATTGTGTGCCCACAAAAATACAGCAGGAGCATGTACCTCTAACACAACGTTGGTAGGATCGTCGGCAAGTGGGTCAACATAGGTGACTGTAAAACCTGCTTCTTTAATATAAAATCCAACCAGGGTAGAGTATGAACCAATACAATATTCAACGTCTGGCTTGTAGGCTTTACCGTGAATAACGATCGGCAAATTGTTTTCTCGAGCTTGGTCAACTAGGAACAAAGCCAAGTTCTTTGCTTGTATTTCTCTAGCATGCATGACTGTATCAAACAAGTCATAGCCCACTTGATATTCTTCAGCTAACCAACGTAGGGCAATGTTATCTCTTGGATGGCAAGCGCCTGCATCACCCATACCTGCGGTCATGTACTTGGGGCCCATGATACGCATGGTACTTTTGGCCAAGGCATCTGTGACCACGTCAACATTGATATTGCCAATCTTCATAGCAAAGTCTTGGACCATGTTAACCAGGCCAACTTTGGCACTGATAAATGTGTTGTAGAAAATTTTAATAGCTTCGCACTCGTCCCATGTGCCAACTTCGTAGCGTGGATTATTCTGCATGATAGTTTCATACAAGTCTCGAAGTTCGCCAGCAACACCAGTCAAGCTACCATCTTCTGTGCCCAACATAATCATTTCAGGATTGACCATGTCCCACTTTACACTGCCCATGGCAATCAAATAAGGATTGTAAACAAATTCATGTTTAGGATCTAATAATGGAATAAACTTTTTACGAGTAGTGCCTGGCAATACTGTACTAATTAATACTACTTTTTTAGGTGTAGTGGCAAATTGATTGACTTTGTTAATTGCGTCAATGACAGCATCGTGCCCAAAGTCTCGGGGAGTCATGTGACTTGATGGAACTGATCCATCATACCCTTCGGCATGCGGAGTTGGAACAGCGATAAAAATCCATTCGCTTTCGTTGACTAATTCGTCGATGTTGCATACTTTTACTGTGTCGCTGACACGTGGATAAATGTCGTAACCACGAACTTCGTGTTTTTCTGCAAATACTTCTGCACAGTCCAAGCCCAGCTTGCCAATGCCAACAAATCCTATTTTTTTCATTTCAATCCTTGAGATAATATTGAGTGCTACAGACTAATTTATCTGGGTTTTACGTCAGGCTCAAGATTTTTTAAACACTGGAATAGGATTCATTTTGTGTAGACTACGGCTACGAATAGCACGATATTTTAATAAGTTAGCTACCAATGAAGGCTCATCTGTTGTAATTTCGCCCTGGTCCATACGCATTGCAACCTCTAACTCAGCATAACTAAGTCCGCCAAGCTGGTCTTGATCAGTGCGGCCATCATCCCATAAGCCATCTGTAGGTGCGGCATTGATAATATCGTTGAGTATGCCGAGCTCACGGCCCATTTGCCACACTTCAGTTTTGTAACAGTCAGCAATAGGGCTAATGTCTACTCCTCCGTCACCATACTTGGTATAAAATCCCACACCAAAGTCTTCTACTTTGTTACCAGTACCAACCACAATACCATTTACTGATTGCGCAATTTGATACAAGGTAACCATACGTAGTCGACTACGACTGTTGGCCAGGCCCAACAAGTTGGGATATGTAGCCAGGTGTTGTTCAAATTCATCAAAGATCGAAGTTAAATCAATAATTTCGTGACGTATATTATCAAAGTTTTGTGCTAACCAAAATCCTTGGCGCATACTGAGATCATGTAGGTCTGGGCGTTGATGAATAGGCATAGTGACTGCAAACACATTTAATCCAGTTCTAGCACACAACGCACTGACCACAGCACTATCAATACCACCACTGATACCTACTACCAAAGATTTTATATTGGCTCTGTCAGCATAGTCTCGAATCCAAGTGGTGATACGATCTTGCAATGAGGTTCCAGCTGATAGTCGATCTTCAGTTGTAAAAGTTGTCATTGTTTTAAATTCCATATTAAATGTTCAATTCTTTCGTGATATCTAAATTCAAATACAGCCTCACCGGGCCCATGATACATTGCTATACCTTCGTACGCATGGCATAACCATAGCCAACGTCCTGTTATAGCACTACGCTTGGGCCACCAAATAAACTTTAGCCGCCATACTGCTTTGTGATAAAAATGATCATATGTATCCACACCGGGAGAATAGTAACCGGCACCCATCATTTGCCCCAGCCATTACCCCACAAGTCCACATGTAATCTAGGACTGTAGTTAAATCCACGCTCACAACAGATGTTGGCAATGTTTAGTTTGTTGCTTTCGTATGGATCAACTACACCACCTTGCGGCATTAGGTAAACAACACCTTTAAATCCACCGGCACGGAACGCATCTACAGCCTTGACTGCCTCGTCCACATGATCTTCAGTTTCCACAACAAATTTGAGATAGGTATGACCAAACGACTGATATTCAGCTACTACATCGGGGCAAATAGCATCTTCCCATGACTCGCCTGATGCTGACAATTTAGCACTTACACTAAATGTAATTTCTTTATTTTCACAACCGTAGGTCCAGAAATTGTCAATTAAAAATTGTTTAAAATCATCTGACAACGGTTGTGTGCCATTTGTTTCAAATGTGATATTTTTTAAGTCTGCCATGCGTGGATGACTCAATAACTCTCCATAGGCACGTTGCCAACCTAACAAGGGTTCGCCACCTGTAATAACCAAGTGAACATCGTTGCCATTATTCTGCCGCCACACACGATTAGGAGTAAGTGCCAGCATGCGTTCAACCAATTCATCTGTGGTCAATGTAGGGCTCAAATGTTTAAATGCAGGATGCCAACTTGCGTAACTATCGCAACCTGTTTCCACCAATGGTAAGTCTGTAAACTTATCGTACATGTGAACAACTTCTGCTACATCGTCTGCACCTGTGCTCTTTTCACCAGGCTTGCAACCAAACCCTGCACAGGTAAAGTTACAACCATAAGTGCGTAAGAACACGCTAGGCACGCCTACAAAGCGACCTTCGCCTTGTAAGCTATAAAATATTTCTGACACTTTAATTTTCATTTTTGACCTTTAATGGAATGCCTCTGAACATGTATTGCACGGAATTGTCTAGTAGAAATGATTTATCAAAAAAAGTAAAGTTACTATTAAATTCTTCTTGGGTCAGTTCAAAATGATCAATGGGTTCTTTGCTGGCAGCAATGGCCTGTCTCATTTCATCTAACAAATCGGGTTTTTTATAATGTATTTTCATCGCCACCAAGCCTCCCACGGGAACACAATCCACACGTCTTCTTCAGCTTTATTTAGATCTACAGCACTATAGCTGACATTTAATTCACTCTTACTAGATTCGTTGTCTACTAGTGTGGCAACACGAACATTTGCACCCCAAATTTCTTCGTCCCAGCGTGGGTCGCTAGGAAAGCAACTATCCTGCCAATCTCGTTTGATCCAGTTTAGTGTAGCACCCGAATCGTTTATATCATCTACAATAAGGATCTTCTTGCCTTCAAATGCATCTTCACTCATCCAGCAGTTGCTTTCACAGTCACCACCGCCACGTAGACTTACTTTTAAAGTTTCCATTCTAATTTCTAAATATTGACTAATTAGATTAGCTGGTACCAACCCACCACGTGTGAGCCCAACTACATAATTGGGCATCCATGCGTCACGTTGTAATTGACGTAGGATTTCCTGTGTTTGATTTTCAATATCTTGCCAGGTATAGTATATTTTCTTCATATGCTATTATACAATATTAATCAGAGTTTGTCAATTATCTTGCAAGCCATTCGGGATTGTTCTGAAACCAATTAACTGTTTGAGTTAACCGTTTTGTGTAGGAATCGGGTGCTTGCCACCCTAGCTCGTATAGTCGACCGGGATCAACAC
>Ga0209500_10000896_pt1 | contig 23750 bp, 30 predicted proteins | sample S_140212_EF_Meta_FD_187323 | JGI IMG/M metagenome (GOLD analysis project Ga0209500, IMG submission 187323) | Freshwater microbial communities from Lake Simoncouche, Canada to study carbon cycling - S_140212_EF_MetaG (SPAdes) (version 2) | ecosystem: Environmental > Aquatic > Freshwater > Lake ...
AAACAAAAACCCCCCGTATTACTACGAGGGGAAAAATGGAAAACAGAACCTATGAAAATTACAGAACAATCTTTTCTTTCGTTTCAACCAACTTATCAATCACATCAACCAATTCATCAAACATTATATCGTGGTTTTTAGTTTCCATAACATCAAAGTTTTGGGTTAATAACCTCACTTCGTAGTAGTCCATAAAATTCAAAGTAATCATAACATATTGTTTCCACTTAAACCCATTTACCTTGAATATAATACCCTTAACCCAACCATCACTTTCCTTACCAACAACTAATATCTTTCGTTCAACTCCCCAACTCCAATAGATATTAATATCTTGTGTTAAAACCTTCATTGTTTCGTTTGGGTCAAAAGGTCTTTGAGAACCATAAGTCAAAAGTTTTTCTTCGGTAGTCATAATATTATCATTTAGAACACAAAGATAAGGGAAATATCTTTATACTTTCTCATCTATTAAGAATTACTTGTTAAAATATTGTTAAAGAATAACCACCTGTCAACTCCATCCGGATATTGTTTGGCATGTATGACAAAACCACTTGGTTCCTGAGGTTACAGAAACTTGTGTGGCATATCCGATTATATCCGTAGATATCCTATACCATATCCGAATTTGCCAAACAATAATTTTTTCTACAACGACTCAAGATTCTCGTGTATGACAAATGCCAAACAACATTTTGGATTACGGAGATGAGTATGGTCAAAAAAAAACCACCCCTTTCGGAGTGGTCGGTTTGTAGGGGAACAAACCTTAAAGAATTGTGTAGTCCTCTTTGAGGATTTTAATTCTCTTAATGTTCTCTAATGAAGTTACCTTGAAATTCAAAGTATTCTCTAAACCATTTTGATACTTTGAGTAGTCCGTTTTCGTATCAATAAGGTATTGAAAGAATAATACCTTGTCAATAGAATTACCCTCAAAAACATACTTGGTTTCCAAATAACTACTTTCGTGGTCTTGATAACGGAAGTAAAAATTGTTAGGATTCTTCTTACTAACAACTAAACACTTTGAAACTTGGTTGAACCAACTTTCTTTTTTGTCCTCGTTCTCGGTAGGAACAATTCCCTCACTCTTGTACTTTCTTTCTAACTGACCTTCGTAATCAAAACCCGTTTGGATATTTGATAACCTTTGTTCAATGGAAACTAAATCGTAGTAAGGGTTAGGGTTACTCTTACCACTTGTCTTAAAGTCAAGGTACTTGTTCATCTTAACTTTTTTTAATGTTGTCAATCCCACATTAGGGACAAAGAACTCTATACCTGATAGAATGTCTTTTAGTTCTGTGATTGTAATATTCATTTTTTTTCTTTGTGGATACAAAGTTAATGAATATACCAATACAAAGTTAGTATATACAAATAAAGTTATCCACATACCCTTGTTAATAACTTGTTGATACCCATAGGTGAAACCTTCGGGAGGAATATTGTGTGGCAGGGGTGGTGGTAGTGATACACCCCCTCCCCCCTCCCGTATCCCCCCTTATATAGGGGGTATTTTGACTTCTCCACAGGGGGGTCAATACCTCGACTGAAATTTTTCCAGAAAAAAAGTCAAAAAATGGACTTTACCCCTAAAAGTGAAATAAAAATTTTCCAGATTTTTTCAGGAATATTTGGTGGTATAGAATATCTTTTTTATATTTGTTAAAACATTACTAATTTAAAAAAAATTTTATGGGTATTTTAAACCACTACAACACTACGGTATCAACCCCTACAGGGTTTTTACAAATCGACAGGGACATGGTCTCAATCGAAGAATTTTTAGAATCAAAATGTGTTCATTGTCAAAGGTTAGAGGAACCTCGTATAGAGAAACTTACATCTATCCTTTTAGAGAGACTATTACCTACCCATTTAGAAGTGGCGTATGTGATGGTACATTTTACAGATGAGTTTTATCAACAAAACATAATCTATTCTGTAGATGCCAATACAAGAAAAATTATATGGTCTTATGACGAGGACCTTCGTCCTAAAGTGGGGTTATATAGAAGGATTTACCATGCTTACAGTAAAGAGGATGTGGAAGCTATCTACAGGTCCATTGACTCTCAAGACTCTGTCGAGAAAACCGCACACTTACTAAGTGGTATTTTAAGATACTTCAAGGTGGATATTATCGATAAGAAGATTAAGAAGGGGGACTTTGTAAATGCTATCAAAATTGCTTATAATAATATACACGGTAAAACTAAGGATATTGAAACTAAGATTGAAAAGAAAAAGACGGATATTCCTTATAAGACTGAGGTGAATGAGTTTATTCATCAGTTGGTATATTTGGGTAATGAGGTATTCCCATTATTAAAAGGTAACAAAAGAAACAAGTTTTCAAGTAATAACATTATGGCATCATTTCTTATGTTACTTAAGAAATATAACCATGAACCATCTATGTTAAATAAGGTTAAAGAAGGTATATCAATTCTTATCTCTGAGAAGAGTATTGTAAATGAGGGGGATAATCTACCTAAGGATGGTATTACCGTTATATGGAAGGATATTCATTACAAGTATAATCTTACAACTAGTTGGTCCTCAGGATCTATTTCTGTTCATCCTGTGGTTGTTGGGGATATATTATATGCATTTGAATCATACTTACAGGATAAATTAATTACCACCAAAAAAGATGGTACATGTCTAACACCCTCTAAGGCCAAAAAATACTACGAAAGTTTTTGGTCCAAGTATTAAAATATTAAGACCCTCCTACTCGGAGGGTTTTTTATTTCAGGGATATTAGAACTATATTTCCAATTCATATCATATTCCCTATATATCGGGGGGTAAAAACCTGTAATTGGAAATATATATCCAAAAACTGATTTTAAAATTTTTTGGTATATTCATAAAACCTTATTAGTTTTGTAATATGAAGAACTATCCAATATTACTTTTTGTTTTATTTGTGGTCGGTTGTAACAAAGACATCCCCTTACAACAGGAACAAGTTATTAACAATCAACGTGTCGGAACAATTAAAAGTGTGGGTGTTAAGTTTGAGTCAACCTACTTCAAGAATGTTGTATCCTATAATGGAGACTTTAATGCTGTATCTAACATAGACATATTAGACTATACTAAAAACGATACAATTAAAATATCTAACGATACCTCCAACATTAGTATATGTTTCTTTTATAAGAAAGGTTTTAAATGGGTAATTGAAAAGAACCTATTATACATTAAGAATGGTATGGATAATATACTTGGACAATATACCATAAACTATAGAGATACTTTCATATATGGGAAAGATGCTGTTAATACATTCTTTATAAGTGATTATTATACGGGTAAGACTATGGGTACTGGTAGTGATAATATTTGGAAGTATAGTATAAAGGGTAATAATATCATCAGTATTCAAACCCCCGATATATCGTATGATTTAGATATTTGTGGAGTTTGGTATAAAAAAACGATTACACAACATACCGTCATTAATTTCTAAACCCTCCCTATGGAGGGTTCTTTATTTTAGGTATATTTATATCATATGAAAATCATCCTTACAGAATCTCAACTAAAGACAGTCATCAACGAAAGACCAATTAGATACTCCGAAGGTGAGGAGTATGGTATATCCGAACAAATTGATTGGTTGAATATGCAGAAGGAGTTTATGTTTATACATGGTGAAGCGGGACAAAAGGTAAGGTTGGTTAATAACATCATACATAATCTACAGAAACTACAGGGAATATGAACATCCTTATAACAGAATCTCAATACAAATTAATTGCTGAAGATACCACCCCAGGAAATCTTGGTATATTAGATAAGAATATTCATAAACCTAGAATTGTTTATTATAACTCACCAGATGGTCTTAGTGGTAAAGGTTATGAAGGTACACCAGAAGATCATAAGATGATTAAGAAGATGATTAATGTCTATAGAGCCCTTTCTAAGGGTCGTGGTTTGGTTCAGGTACACCACGGTACTAATTACCCTCCTTTGGATGTATCCTACGAATTGCCCCCTTTAAACACCGTTGCAATCCTTATTACATACCCCACCAGAAAAATGAAGAACGTGGTTGATTATATATTTGATGTTGTGGGTAAGGTGAAATATACCCTCCATAACTTTGAAACACAACGAGATACCGATATTGATAGATTTATGATGCATCGTGGTCATGAGATATCATTTGTCTATAAAAGGAAGTTTGATAACTTCGGCGTTAAAATCAGCAGTTCTTAAACCACCCGAGGAACTCTTGGTTTACAAGATATTTATATACAATGAAACTAATTAATACCCTATATGAGACCGCTGTTGACCTTTACACAGAAACAACCTACAGATATAGGGAAGGAAGGAATACGGTTCCAGATAGACTTGATTTTGACACACAGAAGTTAATTGATTGTGGTGCGATTGTTATTTGTAAGGGAATGAATGGTGATCCAGAATCCCCCGACTATAAGAAACATCTTGATGATGGTAGTACAAATCTTATTACATTATACAATATTAAACATGCCATAAAAAATAATCCCGATTCGTGGATATTGGAAGCAATTAAACACCCCATCACCATTGCCCCCATTGGTTGGAAAGATATGTCCCTTGAGACCTATGACGGTAAATACAATCAGATATTGTGGTCATTGAAAAAATTGGGTATTCCATATAAGGAAATGTTAAAACATAATTCCCTAAATGAGACCGTCTTAGACCTCCACGAACTACGTGGTGGATTATATAGGGAATTGAGAAAGGAACTTCCAGATGTACCAGAATGGGTCTTTAATGACCTTTATTATACCACCGCCAGATTTAATCCTGAGATGATGAACCCCACCCACCCTAATTACCAATACTTTCAAGACCTTAAGAAGATGAAATGGAAATTCTTTCCTAACCTTCACATTACCATGGATAAGTTGGATTCTGAGTCAAGACACAACATTGGACCTCGTATTAAGGGTGCAACCCTATTTGATGGTGATAAGGAACGTCATGAGAAACAATTGGAACTCCTTAAGTCCGGTAGTAGGAAACCATTGATTATGGCCATGAACCGTTCTGAAAAGGGCAAATTGGAAATGTGGGAGGGTTGGCACAGATTAATTCAGTTATTTATTATGAACCCTGATGGATTTGATTATCCTGTCTATGTGGGTATTCGTTAATTTCTAACCTCCGATAACCCCATTCACAATTTTTTGTTTTCACACGCCGGAACCCCCGTTGAAATTTGTCTCTCTCTTTTTGTGTCCGTTAATAAATGGGAGATATTTATATGTGTATATGAAATTATTAGATATTATATTGGAAGAAGAAAACACATCATTGGATGAAGGTTATAATGTGGTAACAAAGGAAGGTTTTTTAAATAAGATAAAAGAACTTTTTCCATATAAAGGAGGTTGTCTTTATGACTTTCCTAATTTAGAAGATTTTAGAAAAATAGCAACGGTAAATGCTCATTGTAATAAACATAACATTGATTTTCCTGTAAAGGCTGAAAATATCTCAAAAGGTAATATTGGTTCAGAAGGATGTGTTGAATGTAAAAAAGATAGAATCTTAAATAAAAGAAATTCAGAAGTAAATAATTATTATAGTAAGGCTGAGGAAATATGGAAAGATGAAAATGGAAATCCTTTATATATCTACAATAAATCGGGTTTAAGAAGATATACAGGTATTAAAAATGAATTTGATTTTTATTGTCCTAAACTTGGTTCAAATAAAAAACCTCACGGTAAACAAACTATTACAAATCCAGCAAGTCATATATATCGAGACTATAGATATGATAACTACCCATATGTTGGTTGTGAAAAATGTAGAGAAGAACAAGGAATAGTTAGACAATCATTGAGTAATCTTTCTCGTAGTGAATTCATTAAAAAAGTCAAAGAAAAGATGAAATTATACCATATCCCAATAAGTTGGTATGATTGGAAAAATATGGAATATGAAACCCCATTAAAAAATGGTAAAATAAAATGTGTAAAACATAATCAAGAAATTTCAAGGGAAAAAGCTCAAACTTTTTATACTGGTACACCTTTGTGTCCCGAATGTAATAGAATAGCGGTTAAAGAAAAAAAATTCATGGATAAAGTCCGCAAACTCTATAATGATAGATTTGTTTTATTATCGGATTATATTGGAGGAACTTCGCCCGTTACACTTGGTTGTACATTACACGGAAAAACCCCATATCCAATTGTATTTGCGAGCCCCTCATTAATTGGGAGTTCTACCAAAAAATACGGATCAATTGAATGTAAAGAATGTAAAAGAGTTAACCAACTAAATAAATTTAAAAATACAACTTATAATTTAAATAATGAAAGATTTAAAGATGAAAATGAAAAACCATATTCTTATCCAAATCTTGATAGTGAATTTAAAAGAATGACCGATGATATTCAAATTGTATGTCACAAAATAGGTTCAAATGGTAGAGAGCATGGAATATTTCTACAAACTCCCTCTAACCATTCTGCAGGACAAGGTTGCCCAATATGTCAAGAATCAAAAAATCAAATTCACATTAAAAATTTATTATCTGAAGAAGATTACGAATTTGAAACAGAAAAACAATTCAAAGAATTAGGTAATCAAAAGTTTGATTTTTATATACCTGAACCAGGATATGTTAATATCCTTATTGAATATGATGGTGAACAACATTTTGAACCTAGGTTTGCTAAATCAGAATACACCAGGCAATTAAATTATAATATACTATATGAAAGTGATAATTTAAAAAACCAATTTATTAAAACTAATAATCTTGGTTTGGGATTGATTCGTGTACCTTATACTTTGAAAAAGGGAACATATGATAAATTATTATTAGATGCATTAAAAAGTGTTGAAGCTAGGGAAATAAGACGTTTAGGTGATTATCCAGAAAGACAATTACCTAAAGAGGCTGTACATAAAGATAAAGTTGATTTAACTAAACCAATTCGTAGACCAATACGAACGAACGAATCCAAATTATCGTTAATTGACACGGTAAACCAATTATATAACGATAAGTAGATATTTATAATAAACACAGATATTTATATAACATATGAAAAGAATTATCAAATTAACAGAAGAACAATTAAGAAATATTGTTTCTAAAGTCATTAAAGAACAATCGGCACCAATGGGTAACCCTAATCAAATTACACCACAAAAAAGTCCAAACATAAGTTGTATCGGTTTAAAATCACCTCAAACATACAAAGTGATTAAAGGGATTAATGGAGAAGAGTTTACATTTTTCAACAACGGTAGATTTAAAGATGTAAGTGACGACAGTATGGGATTTTATGTATGTGGAGCTCAGGCTAATATCGTTAACTTAACCTACGATTCTAACCCAAAGGCCGTTAAATATTTCAACATGACCCCCCCACCAGTTGCAAAACCAAAAGTAAAATATGTTCCTAATGAGGTTGTACCACTTAAATTTGGTCAATCAGGAAACAATATTAAAATGATACAGGCTTCTCTTGGAGTTAAACCTGATGGTTTATTTTACACAAATACTGATGCTGCAGTTAAAAAGTATATTCCTGAATACAATAGACAAACAGGAGTTACCCAACAAATATTTGACAAGATATTGGGAGTTGTAGCAAAAAGAACACCAGTATCTCCAGTTAGTATGAAGGATATGCAAAATATGAATAATCCCGACACCGCATTAAGTAATAAAATATTGGGTAAAAACCAATTCAATTCATAATTAACATGGGAACAGCAGCACCAAAAAAACGAGCAATGAGAAGTGTCAAGTCTGGAGTTAAAACTTTTAAAAGAACATCCAAGAACACTGAAATAATTAATCGTTTGATGAGAGAACTTAAATAAAGGTACCGAAAGTACCTCTTAGGACCGGAATGGTTAACGTTCCGTTGGGATATGAATTCGCTACTCATATCCTTTTTTTTGTTATATTTATATGTGTATATGAAATTACAAGATATATTATTGGAAAAGTTAAGAGATATGGTATCAATACCTATCTATCATCATACAACTGAAGAACGTGCTTTGGGTATTATGAATGGTAATATGTTGGTAGGGTCAAAACAATATGAGGAGGTTATGAATTTGGATAGAACATTAAAACAATCCAAACATAAAACAATGGTTTCATTTACTCGTGATAAGAACTTTATACCGGATGGGTCTATTGGTAATTCTGGTGACGGTCCTCGTATTAAACCTGATATGTTGAACGTAATCTTCGTTGCAGACAGAAGTCGTCTTAAATCACGTTATAGGGTGGTTCCTTTTGATTATGGGACAATTGCTAATAAAGCTTGGATGGACCCTGTTCCACGTAGTCGTAAAAACCCTGAAGTAGAGGAAAGAGTATTGACGGATAGAATATATCCATTGAGACAATACCTTACAAATATCATTTATACAGGTCAAGATCCTGAGGTACAAAAGAAGATAGATGAATATCTATCTGGAATTAAGTAATATTTATATCTAATGAATATCCTCATAACAGAATCACAATATAAACTTATCACCGAAACTCGCCATGGGTTATTAAACTATTTGGTTAGAAAAAGTAAGGAATATACGGGGGTATTGTGGCCTGAATATGTTATTAGGGATTGGATGTATAAAAATACAAAGGAAGTGGGTCCTGATAATAATGTATATAAAAAACTTGGCCAAACATATTTTGATAATTGGATTCAAAGATTTGGTAAAGGGTATTGGGAATTTAGAGTGTTGGATGTTTCAATAGATATTTTCATTGATGGAGATCAACAAGGATTAAAGAGTAAAATTGGTGGTAGTATTAATCAACAAGTACCTAACGATTCTGAAAGACATAATACACAACAATCCAAACTTGATACAAATGGAATCTCTTCTGAACCTATTATTGTTTATTTAACAAAAGATGGTAAATACGATTTGGTTGAGGGGTGGCACAGAACGACAGCATCACTTAAGAAATATGATAGATATAAACAGAATGCTTGGGTCTACATTAATTTTTAATATTTATATCTAATGAAGCTTCAGGTAACAGAATCACAATTAAAACTTATTGAACAACAACAGTTAAATGAACTGAAGTGGATGGGTAATATTCAATCACATATTGATAGATTGGATATACCTTTAACTTCATCTATTGTAAACTACATATGGGGAAAACAAAGAGTAACAACATTTCATATAGGGGATGTTCATAGTATCAATAAGATTGCTAAAATGGTAGGTACAAGAAAGGCATTATCTACATTTAGATATATGAATAAAAAGATGGTTAATGGAATTAAGGGAATACAAACTAGTGGAGGTATTATATTTCAAATTGAAGGAGATTTACAATTTGAAGCTCCTGGTGATATTATGAGTACACCCGACGATTCGGGTAGAAGGTGGATTACTTTACATACATTACCAGATAAAATTAGAAATGAATATTATAAAGAATTTAAAGGACACAATGAATTTAATAATATAAACGAACCTAAAACCCTAATCAACTATTACAGATGGGTTGATAATTTTATTGAAGAACGTGCGAAAGAAATACGTGAATATTATTCAGATTTTAAAATACATAGAGAAGGTCTTTGGAATGAAACGGTTGTAAACAATATCCAAATTAAGGATATATTATGGAAAGAAGATATTGTGGGATTTTTAAATACATGGGAAACCGAAGAACAAAAAATAAAAGTACTTGAAGAAGTTGGTATAAAGTTAAGTTCAATATCAACGGGTACCGTTTATTTATCTGATGGTGGAAGTACATTTGGATTTAGAGATATTGACCCCGTTAGATGGGTCGAGAAAAGAGGAGGATTAACTGACTTTAAGAAATACGTAAATAAATTTCACAAAGAAAAAGAACCAAAAACAATATCCATATAATTTTTTTATATCAATTATTTTTCATATATTGGTATCATAAAATAAATTATTATGGCAAAGTACACCAAAAAATGGGACAAGGAGTTTACCAAGAAATATTCCGATTGTTTGAAAGAATTGGAATCTCTTGAAAAAGAATTCAAAACTATGGTCGATGATAATCCCGACGCATATATTTCAGTTTATCCTGATACTTCCAACATTGAATTAGGTCAAGAAAATGGTTTTATGGTTTATGACTTTGGAAACGATGAGACCCCACATGTTGATATTCAGTTATCAACACCTAACGGATCTTTTAATTTTACATTTACCGAAGTAAAAAAATTAATTGAATTTAGAGACGAATTAATGAAATCAATTGACACATTCAAGAGACCATTAGAAAAAGAAAAAAACATAATTGATTCAGATTGTGATGAGGATTTACCTGAAGACACTGAAGAAACAGAATGGGAAATTAAAGCTGAACAACCATTAGTTCAATCTTGGACTTACAGAGTTATGGCGAAAAGTGCGTGTGAAGCAATTAAGAAGATTGAAGAGGGAGAAGAAGACGGTGTGGAAAATAACGACGATAATGAATATTATGATTATGGTGATATTGAATATGAAGCAATTTAAATATAAGTATTATGGCAAGGAAACCAACGCAATATCCAAAAATTATTAGAGAATTAAAAAACTACATGAATAATGAAAATTTGACTATAACATTATCATTTGGTAAAAAATGTTTAACCGAAACACTATATGTTAGTGGTGATTGGGAGGGTAATAGTTACTCAATATCGGCAGATATTAATTGGAGAAGTGGTGAATTAAAAACAACCGAGATGGATGTTTTTCAATTAGTTAAATTATTGAGAAACAAAAACATATCCGAAATGATGCATAAAGATTTCAATGGATTAGAATTAATCGAAACTCGTGATGGTGATACAAGTTTTTATGACCTTGAATGGAGTTCTCCATTAACTGAAGAAGAACAAGAAGTTGCACCAAGTGAATGGGACATGTATAACGACGGAGACATCAACGATTCTTTTTATGAATTTGATGGTGGAATAGATTCGTTAACAATTGAAGTTGGAGATTATTTAGAAACAATAAGAGAATAAATTAACCCAGCATTAAACTAGTATTCTTTATATCTAGTTTTGCTTCTAGTGCTAGTATACTAGAATAAATACTGGAAAAAAACATAAAAAACAAAAAAATGAGCAAAGTAAAAATTTCAACAGTAAAAGGTGATATGATTGCAGAATTATATGACAATGAAACACCAATAACAACTGACAACTTCAAAAAATTAATTAATGAAGGTTTCTACAATGGGTTAAATTTCCATAGAGTATTGCCTGATTTTGTTATCCAAGGTGGATGTCCAAATGGTACGGGTGCTGGTGGACCAGGATATAACATTCCTTGTGAAGTAAATGCCGAAAAACAATACCACGACAGAGGTGTATTATCTATGGCACATGCTGGTAGAAACACAGGAGGTTCTCAATTCTTTATTTGCCATAGTCGTAATAACACTTCACATCTTGATAGAAATCATACTTGTTTTGGTAGAGTAATCGATGGATTAGACATCATTGATTTAATCCAACAAGGGGATAAAATAAATTCAATAGAAATAATTTAATTTAATGTTAGACGATAATTTTATATGGGGAGATGTTTCTGAAGTTTTTAAAAAATTAAATACGGAAGAATTTAATCTACATAACATTTACGAAAAATTTTTTACGGTTGAGGAAGGGGACATTGTTGTGGATATTGGAGCGTCAATTGGTCCATTTACATATTCAATATTGAAAAATAAACCAAAACATTGTTGGGTTGTGGAACCTTTAGATAATCAATTTGAAGTGCTGAAACAAAATCTAATGGGTGGCCCTGTTTCATTTATTAAAGCTGCAATTACAGATATTAAAAACGTAAAAATTGAATGGGACGGAAATATTGCATATCCAAGAACATTAACATTTAATGAGTTTATTACCGAAAATGGATTAAGTAAAATTGATTTTTTAAAAATTGATTGTGAGGGAGGTGAGTATGATATATTTTCAATTGAAAATTTTGAATTTCTAAAAACAATACCTAAAATTGTAACTGAATTTCACCTTGGTATGGAAAATGATATAAAATCTTCAACAATACTAAAAAGTAAATTTAGATATTTTAGAGATTATCTATTAAATAATTTTAATAATTTTGAGGTCTATTCAATTGATGGGGTTGATATAAAGTGGAATTTATATAATGAAGAATTTCTTGATTATTATACGGGTATAATTATTTATATTGATAATAGATAATAAATGTTTGAATTAGAAAATTACGAAATATATGTTGAGGATAACATGCATAAAATAAAATATTGGATTAGAAATAATTCAGATAAAGAGGTGGAAACTATCCTCAATTTTATTCAATTACCTTTTAGAACATACACCCGTTTATTCCCATTGAAACTTGGTCCAAATGGTAGTTATTGGGTAGCAACAACATTAAGGGAAATGATGCCCGACCCAAATTGTGCGAAATATTGGGGAATGTTTTGTGGAGTTGATTTAGAAATAAAAGTTAATGGTGAATGTTTATATAAAATTAGTTTACCTTGGACAATTACAAATAATTTTGTAAGAAAAGGTATTGATTTTAATTCAACAATTCATAAATCGAAGTTTTGGTTAATTGGAGATTCTCACGCTAATTATAATACCACGGCACCTTTAGAGCATGTAACCACCGAAAAGTATGACATTGTACCTGTATCAGTACAGGCTTTATCATTAAGTAGATTTTTAAATAGTGATTGGAAAATGTTTTTTAACACAATACCAATTTGGGAAAATGATGTAATTTCAATTGAATTGGGGGATGTTGATTTAAGAATAGCATTATTTAGAAAATCTAAAGAAAAGAACATTCCCATTGAAAAATTGGTAGGTGATTTAGTTAATGACTACTTTGAGTTTATTAAAGAATTAAAAAAATTATATAATAATAAAATCATTATTCAAATCCCAAATAGGACAATAAAAGATAATTGGGATAAAGATAATAGGATTATGTCCACAGTGGACGTTAGGGTCAAATTATGGGAGGATTTTAACGAGTTTATAAGAATATTAGGAAAAATCAATAACATTGAAATTTGGGACTATAAAACGATGTATAAGGATATTGACGGATCAACAATAAATGATGTCTTAATTGAGGGTGATCTTCACCTTAAAGTTCATGAACCAATGTTAATTGATTTAAAGAACAAAATAAATACCTACCTATAAATTAATAAATTTTTGGTAATAAATCATGGTCATCTAACGACGCCTGTTTTTTCCATGGAGTGGATACCCCTCTTTTAGAAACAACAATTGACGCCATTTTATTAGCGTAAATAATTGATTGTTTCACATCATTAGTTTCCAAATATTTTAATGTGAAAGACGCAGTGAATGTATCACCAGCTCCACTAACATCAATAGTTTCTTTAGGGTCAGGAGAAGGGAATATTTCACCCATATATTGAGCACCTTTAGAACCCAATGTAATTAATAACTTCTGTTCTGATTTTTCATTTAACTCTTGTTTATGGAATTCAGATTCATTTAATTTAATAAAATTAAAACAAGCTGTAATATCTGGACCAATTTTCTTCTTGGTATCCATTATGATAAATTTGGAGTGATAAGCAATTTCCTTTAAGATATTATAAGATAAAAAACCTTTATTGTAATCACTAATAATAACCGCATCAGATTCTTTAATTTGGTCAATAATATCATCAGTTAATATCAATTCATCTACATTGTTTTCACCCTCATCAATTCTAATAAACATGTGATTAGTTTTGTAATCCACGTACCTTGTTTTGGTAATTGGTTGTTTTTGATGGATAAAGTTAATCTCATTTTTATTATCAAATGGTTTCAAGTTCTCAACCGCATTTCCTGCCATACCTGGATTTTCATCTGTGAACAATGGATTAAAAACGGGGACAGGAGCCTCAGGACTCATCCTCTTAGTTTCACCATAAACGAACACATCTTTACCTAATTCTCCTATAACTGTTATCTTCATATTAAAATATACTCAAACTATTCTGGAAACTCAAGTATTTATATAAAAACAAAGCGATGACTAAGAAACTTAAAATCACAGAATCACAACTTAAAATGTTGGTTGAAAACAACAAAAAGACAGTTCAAGTGGAAAATGTGGTAGAACCTAAAAAAGAGGAATTACCTCAAGTAAACGAAGCAGTAGAGAAGATAAAGAGTGAGTTCAAGAGATACTTGTAACAATATTATTATAAAGTCGTAGATAAACCCTTCAGAAATGAGGGGTTTTTTATTATACATAAAGAGATATTTATATAGATATGAAGATTTTAGAAGTTTTATTGGAGGAATTATTACTTGAGTTAAGTGGTAAAGAGATATATCAAAAATATTACTCAAAAATACCATATGAGACTTTTTTAGATATTGTAATGGCCGACCCTAAGACCAATATTGATGGTACGGGTGAATTATTATCATTAGGAAAATATGCTAAAATGTTATTGTCTTTTTATCAAAAAGGAACATTAAGAGATGACGATTTAGTAAAGGCCGAAGAATACTTAGGTTATGTGTATCTACATAACGTTGCAGTGGAAGTTGGTAAAATAAGACAACTTGGTGACTTATACAATATTGTTAAACAATATATTATTGAGGATACGTTAGATTTTAAATTGATATTAGATTCGTTGATTTTAGGTACCGATTATAAATTATTACACACTGGTGAAGATTGGACATTTTACCAACCATTGACTGAGAAGGGTTCGGCTTATTTAGGTGTTAACACAGAGTGGTGTACCACTTGGGGGGAATATTGTTTGAATAAAAAATACAGAGATAGAACAAATTATTTTCCATCACACAATACTAAAGGACCTTTATTTATTATAATTAATAAAACCAATCCATTAGATAAATATCAATTCCATTTTGAGACAAATCAATATATGAATAAGGATGATAAGAGAATTAACTTAACTGAATTTTGGTTTGGTAAAGATGAGATTAAATATTATTTCTTTCCGTCATTAGTTAGAGAAACATCGGAACAAGAAGTAAAAAGTGAAATTGCAAGAATATCTATTTTACCAGATGAAGATGGAATGGAGGTAATTAAAAAATCAATAGGCACTATTGACAATCCATTAGTGGTAGCAATTTTAAATTTGGATAATGATGCGTTAGAAGATTTAATTAATGATGACACTAGAAATGGTTCTGTGGATGTATATAATGGAAGATTAGTAATACAAGTTGATGATATTAATATTGGTGAAGCCGCTGGTGTTAACTACAGTATTAACCAATATAGAGGTGAAGCTAGTAATGGTTGGGAATGGGTACATAATGATTTGGAAAACAAATATTATGAACAAGAAGAGTATTCTTCAGATATTGAGGGAATTTTTACAAATTATTATAATGAGAATAAAAATGAATTGTTAAATGAATTAGGGGTTCAAAGTATTGAGGAATTTACTAGTGATTATTTTCCGAATTATTCATCAAATGAAGAACTAAAAGATTATTTTGTTGATGATGTAACCGATTTAAGTTATAGAAGTTATGAAGAGGAAAATGATAGGGAAGCGGATGATATTGAAAAATATTTATCCTTCGGTAATGATGATGAATTTAATTTTTCTGTAGTTCATTTAGTTCGTTTTTTAATCAAAAAAGAAATTAAATATATTGGGGGAGATGAATGGCCACTACAAGATTTTTTAGATAGTTATATAAGTCAATATAATATAACCACAGAAATAGACGAGCCAGTTTATAATTTTGAAATAAAATATCCAAAATACGGTGACAATAATTATATAACAAGAGAAACTAAAAAGTATTTTGATAAAATAATATCTGACCCAAATACAAGTCGTCATTGTATTGAACTTAGAAAAAAATTAAACAACATTATTGATAAATTTTTTATTGGTACTGGTGGACAACAAGATAGATTTGAGAATGAACATGTGATTGTGAGAATTAAATCTATGTCAATTGATTGTGATAACGAATCAATTAAAATTGATTATGAGAACAAAGATAATAAACAAAATTTTTATAACAAATCAGTAAAAATAGATAATTTAGTTTCATACTTAACTAATCATCAATTGAATTTGAATGAAAATAAATTAAAGTTAATGTCTTTTATAAAATGAGAATATTAATATCAGAAGGTCAATTAGAGAATTTAAAGAAGTTGGTTAATGAAGGAGAAGATATCGACGAGAGAAGTAGAAGTTTTGCGTTTACAAGAAAGAAAAGATTATTTAGTAAATCAGAAAGAATGTCTAATCCTTTGAGATATAAATTCGCCGATAGACTTGAGGAAGAAAAACCTTTAACGGACAAACAAATTAAAAGTATTGAGGATTTAAATAAAGACTCTAAATTTTTAACTTGTAAAAACTGCAGAAAGAAGTTTACACAAACAACACATAAGGGTAAGAAATCGTTACCAATTTGTCCTTGGTGTGGAACTCACAATAATTAAATAATTGATTTATTCTTTTTATCTTCTTGTTGAAAATATTGTTCGTCCATTAAATTGTAGTTTGGAATTACAACGTTGTTGTAATTTAAAATATGTTCATATACAATATCACAAATTAGTTCGTGTCCTTTCTTTGTTGGATGTTGACATTTTGAAATCCAACCAAACTCGCTGGTTTTTTCAATGTTAAAATCTCTAAATCCATAATTTGGTATTAAGTCATCTCTATTTTCTAAATGTAATAACATATCAATCATAGAACCATATCCCATTGGTTGTATAATATTATACCAAGGTATTTTATTAATTAATTTACTTACAACATTTCTTCTTAAAACACTTTCATTACCTTTCATTAAGGTCTTGAAAAAATAATCACGATTTAATTCTGGAGTAAAACCACTTATTAATAATAATTTAGTGTGGTTTATTTCACACCAATTTATTAACATATACATATCTAATAAAAATTCTGATAGTACAAATTTTTCAGTGTATATACTTTCGCCAAAATGATTTTGTAATTCCGCATAACCCATTCTATTTTTTTCAGAATAACTTGGCCATAATGTTGTTGAGTGATGACTAACGTCGCAAATTTCATTTGCAACATCAAACCTTGAAAAATCTGACACCACAAAAACCAGTATTTTTTCATGTGCAATTTCAATGTTTAAGTTAGGGTTTAGGAATAATTCCCTAATTGCAAATCGATTTCCTTTACCTGCCATACCTAAATTTATTGGTGTGTACTCAGTTAAGTGTTTTTGACATATTTGATTTACAAATGAACCGACTCTCGCTTGAAGAAATACATCAGGATCATTTCTCATTTTCTCAACCTCCCAATTATTTTTTTCCCATAATTCATTAGATTCGGTACCAGTTCCAGCACAAAAACTATCACCAATACCGATTAATAATTTTGAACCTTCGTGTATTATTTTGTTAAAACCGTCTGTTGTTTTTGACATATCCATAGAAATAAATATATCTATTTTTTTTTGAAAAAAAAAGTAAGTATTTATAATAAAAGAGAAATTATGTTATTAAAATTAGGATCAGAAGGAGAAGATGTAAAAAAATTACAAAATAAGTTAGGGGTCGACCCTATAGGTAAGTTCGGACCTAAGACCGAGGCTGCGGTAAAAGATTGGCAATCTAAACATGGTTTAGGTGCTGATGGTATTGTGGGAGATGGAACATGGTCTAAAATGTTCTCTGAAGGAACTGTAAGCGCTCCTACAGTAATTACTGAACCTGCACCCGTTAAGAGTATCGGTGGATTAAAATTAGAGAAGTTAAAGGGACATATACCTGACGCTGTTATTGCTCAGATTCCTGATACTGCAGCTAAATTTGAAATTAATACTCCATTACGTTTGGCTCATTTCTTGGCTCAATGTGGTCATGAAAGTGGTGGATTTAGATTAACTAAAGAAAATCTAAACTATTCAGCTAAAGGTTTGAATGGAACGTTTAAGAAGTATTTCCCTACCGAAGCGGCCGCGAAACCTTATGAGAGACAACCTGCAAAAATTGCTAATAAGGTTTATGGGGGTAGAATGGGTAATGGTCCAGAATCAAGTGGTGAAGGGTCTAAGTTCTGTGGTCGCGGTTACATTCAATTAACGGGAAAAGATAACTACACAGCATTCGGTAAATCAATCAATGAGGACATGACCGCAAATCCCGATAAGGTAGCTTCGGATTATGCGTTATTATCGGCCGCTTGGTTCTTTAGTAAGAATGGACTACATAAAATGGCGGATGGTGGGGCAACTGATACGGTTGTAACATCTATAACTAAACGAGTTAATGGTGGGACAATTGGTTTACCTGACCGTATAAAACACTTTAAAGAATACTATTCATTACTATCATAAAAAAAGGGACTTAATGTCCCTTTTTTATTTAATTCATTTCTTTAATATCTACATCCGTTTCAGGGTCAAAATCACTAATTCTTACACTATCGTCTTCGTCATTTTCATCCTTAGGTTGTATTTTAGTTTTTAACATTTCAAATTTTGCCGCGGTAACAAAGTGACCACTTGCATTATCATTCTCTTCGATTGGAAATACACAGTATAAACTTGTATTATCTGGATTACCACCTGTTGTGTATGTCTCAACAATGTAAGTTTTACCTTCATTGTCATTATATAAATCAGTTCCCATTTGAACATAGTTAGGTTCAAAAACTATACTATCTTGTTTAACCCACGATGCTTTGTCGTTATAATATAAACCAAATTTTTTCGTTTTTTTACTTTCGTATAAAACTAAATTTTTGTTATCTATACTAACTCTAGCAACTATAAACTCATTCGACATTAAATGTTCATAGATATAACCGACTCCAACATCTCCCAATTTTTGATTAACAGCAGCACCTCTTTCATCTAATCTTAAACCTAAAGACCTAAGTGTGTTATCTAATAACTTAAATTCATTACCAACTTTTCTAATTTCACTCATCAACTCATATGATTGATATTTGTCAATCACATTTCTTGCCGTTGTTGAAATAATATATAATGTTCTAAGATCAGTATCCATTCGTTGCCAAGACTTTGCAGTTGAAATATTCCCACCTCTATCGATGTAAGCTTTTTTCAAATCTCTTCTAACCATTGCAAATTCTAATTTATTTCCTGGTGTTTCATTAAGTCTATTAACAATGTCCCTATCAAATAACTCACTCTCATCGTATTTTATATATTTGAATAAATCTCTATGTTCAGCAAGTTGTGGGTAAATTTGAGTAACTTCTTCCCATGTTTTAGGTTCATCACCATCATTTAACATACTGGTCATTTTAAACCCAGTATATGGATTACTTCTATAGTCTTTATCTCTTTCACAATATTGTAGTGCACATAAATAATATTTATGAACATTAGGATTTGGATTATCTATAGGATTTTTAGATTCATCAATAACAAACCAAAACGTTCTTACTGGTCTATATGTCCCCCATAAATTACCACGAGAATCATTAGTATTTCTACCTGTTACACACCATTGTGCTCCACCTAATTTTTTTGTTGTTGATTGTTGATAAAATCCGTATTTAATTGCTTCTCTAGCGTCAGAAACATAATGTACTTTAAATCCTTCTTCATTGACCACACTATTACGTTCACTTAACCATAATTTATATGATGCTTTAATTTTCTCAGGTGTGGAATCTAATTTACCTTTGAATTCATCTTCTTCATCATTACCATTTAAGGTTGCATCTCTAAATTCGTCAAGTAAATCTTCAAATTGTTCTAAAGTATAACGACCTGGGTCTTTAACGTCATCAAAATTAAACGGAACCAATTTGAACATAGGTTGTCCGTTATTTTGTTTTTGCACCCCATTATTGTCCAAATCTGGTACCTTAACACCTAAACCATGTACACCATCCCAACGATGTAGGAACGAAAGAACACCAGGATTGTTTAATGTTAACCCTTTTTGCTTTTCAAAAAATAACTGTAAATTCTCTTCCGCTCTTTTAATTTGTTGAGGGGTTGGTTCATCACCATACCATTTTTTTAATAGGAAAGCAAATTGCTTCTTATTTTTTACTTCCTCAACTAGTACGTCGTACACTAAATCGGTAATATTCATACTACATAAATATATAAAAAAACCAAAATTATTGAGATATGATGTTTTCTGATTTTATTACATTATTCTTTAAATTACTCAATTCAGTTGTAATTGAACCAATCATCTTTTCAATCATCATGATTTTCATTAAATTTTCAGCATTTACTGATACATTACCAATCGTATCACTATTCAAAAATGCCATTTTTAATAAGGTATCATTTTCAATTTTAGAGATTTTTAATTTCTTTCTTTGAAAATACTTTTTAGAATTTTCACGGGTACAGTCAATACAGTAGTTACTATGACCATCCAATACCAATTTGTTCTTGTAAAAACTATCAAGTGATTTAGGTGTTTTACAACCTGAACATCTCTTCTCATTTTTCTCTTCTGACATAAATCTATTTTTTGATTAAGACACAAAAGTAGGTATATTAAAAGAAAAACCCAAATATCATAAAAAATATTTGGGTATAACTTATATTAAATTATATTTTAATATTAATTGAATAAACTACTAAGGAAACTAGGTTGCATTTTATCCCATAGTTTATATAAATCAGGTCTTTTTGATTTCATAATATCTACAGTATTTGTACCCCAAACCCCATCTCTTGACATGTAATCAATACCTAATAAAGTTTGTAATTTAATAATTGCATCAGACGTTGATGAATTTCTACCTGTTTTACCATCAACAACTAATTGTGTAAATGACTTATCCCCTTTAAAAATTTCATTCAAAAATTTTTGAACTGTCATTGTGAGTTTTCTATTCTCATCTCCTTCTTGTATTTCTTTGGTTTCAGTAATTTGACTATCAATAATCTTCTTAATTTGACTTTCTGTGAATATAAATTTTTTCATAATATGTTATTTTGATTTAAGGTATACTGATAAATATCCAGCTAAACGACTACCTCTTTCAATAAGAAAATCTTTTTGTGTTTGTGTTAGTTTCTTTTTCTCTCTATAATCAATCCCCATAGTTCCAATACATCTGTCTGTTACAATATCAAATAACCCAATTGCATATGTTGCATTGGTTCCTGTCGCATCTGCTGCCGATTTCAAACCACAAGTTGCAACTGTTTCATCTTTAAAATCTGGAATCCATAAATGTTTATTTTCCATAATGTGATTCATTGCTCTTGAATATAACGATAATGGAATATCTGTGAATAAATGGATAACACTACCTATTCCAGGTTTAGTATCTTCATACGTAATTGAGAACTTTTGAATTGATTTGTTTGTATGAAGAAAATGACCACCATTGTGAAATTGAGTTATCCAAATCCTATCTGCATCTAACATATCTCTAATTTCTGATATTTCGTCAAAAATAACCAAATTTCTTTCAATATCATCTCTAACGATGTCTTTTGAGATAGGTTTAGATAGTTTAGCTTTTACATACTCAAGTCCCGCTGGACCAACTAATGCTGTAATGACAGCAACTAAAACCATACCAAGTAATTCCATTGTGTGTTGTTCCATAGTAATAATTATATAAATACCAATATATGAAATAAAAATTTAAATTTACTTAAGATAATAGTCCCTATAACCCAAATTAATTTTTTGATGACAAATAGACATCCTATTTTTGAGTGTTTTTACAATATATGGCTTATTTATTTTTGTTGTCGGGGGACAAAATAAACTTATATAAATTAATATACGGGAGATTTCACAAACTCCCTTTTTTTATGTATATTATATAAAGTATGAGTAAGATAATTAACTTTTTTGGTGGTCCTGGTATTGGTAAATCCACACAAGCGTCAGGTTTATTTACCGAGATGAAAAAACACCACATGAGTGTTGAATACACATATGAGTTCCCAAAAGAGGTTGCGTGGGAAGGAAATGTATCCCAATTGAAGGACCAATTCTTTATTACCGCAAATCAACATAGAAACATTAGTCGTCTTTATGGAAAAGTTGATTACATCATTGTCGATTCACCTATAGTGTTGGGGTGTTTTTACGAACAACGATACGGAGAGGGTTACCCTGCATCTCATTACGGAATGTCAGGTTTAGGTAATTTTCTTTGGACATTATTCAAACAATATGACAACATAAACATATTATTAAAAAGAAATGATGAAACATATGATACAAATGGTAGACTTCAGAACTTACAGGAAGCTATTGAAATTGATAATGATATTAAGGAAACATTGGATGTTAACAGCATACCTTATAGCGAATTTATTGTTAATAATAATACTGCTTTGGAGATTTACGAGTATTTAAAAGAAAGCAATTTATGAGGAAAAATTTAGGTTCTTACGTGGGGATTACATTAATGACTATTATGTTATTAACAATCACAGTGTTCACTTTCGCACAAGACGTGGTAGTGTTAAAACACACAAATTACACTTCACATTATTCAAAATCAAAGAAATATCCTGTGATGGTAGAGTGGTGGATTACAAAGGCAAAAATAGGTTGTCCCACCCCATTGGCAAGAAAAGACAATTTCAAACCCGACCCAAAATTACCAAATGAAACTGATTTAATTGAGGATTACAAGGGTTCAGGAACAGATAGAGGACATATGATGCCCGCAGCTGAGAACTTATGTCAAACACCTGCAGTTCAAGATGAGTGTTTTTATTTTTCAAATATGGCGGCACAATATCACTCATTAAACGCTGGAGATTGGAAAAGTGTCGAGATGTTGGAAAGACAAATATCGTTAGAAAATGACAGTGTTAAAGTTTGGTGTGGTAATTTTGGTGAAGCTAAACGTATAGGTAAAGTTGCTGTTCCAACTAATTGTTGGAAGGTTATATATGTGGTTAAAACTAAAGAATGGTTATGTTTTTTGTTTGACAATAATACATCAAAACCAGACGGTATTAATAACAATAAAGTTGATAAATCTGATATTGAAAAATTAACACATTTTAAATTTAAATAATGGTCCCTAAAGAATTGGTAAATTATCAAGACAAATTATACTATGTATATAAAAAAATGAAACCTCATCAAATTAAAGATGGGTACATTAATGATATAAAAGAACATTTAAGATGTGATGTTGTTGTTAGAAATAAACATAACAACGACGATACTTTCTTATTTTTAATTGAAATTCCTGAAGCGGAGATTGTAAAAGATTTGTTATAGTTACATGTTCTTCTTAATATGTTTTAAACATATATTGGTATATTTCTCCTCATTACGTTTAGCTTCTTTCTCCAATGGGTTTTGGGAATAATAATGTGTTTTTTCGTAATTCCTATATTTTGTACGAGATTGTAAATAATGTGTATATTCATGAATCATGGTAGCCACAATGTCATGTATGGTGGTGTTATTGGGTAGATACAATGTTATTGTATTTCTCCAAAAACAGTAGTTTCCGTAAATTTCAGAATTACCTGATTTTCTTTTCCATTCACTAACTTTAAAGATTAACTTTCTTTTCTTTCTATCACATAGACCAAAATACTTCTCACACCACTTCAATGTTTGTTTTGCGTAGTATGTTTTGGACCCTATGTCAATAGTTCTAGCCATTGTTAGTTTTGTCAGTTTTGTCTACTTTTATTGTCCTTGTTGTTTTTTTGGTTGTTTTGGTGAACTCATTAACTGCATCAAAATTTTGAGCG
>Ga0209500_10000897_pt1 | contig 23745 bp, 49 predicted proteins | sample S_140212_EF_Meta_FD_187323 | JGI IMG/M metagenome (GOLD analysis project Ga0209500, IMG submission 187323) | Freshwater microbial communities from Lake Simoncouche, Canada to study carbon cycling - S_140212_EF_MetaG (SPAdes) (version 2) | ecosystem: Environmental > Aquatic > Freshwater > Lake ...
AAAACTTAAGAGACGAATTGGAAAGAAAAATACTAGAAAAAACACAGGAAAAAAATGGTTAAAGAAATCTACCATAAATTAAATCTGAATGATTTGAAACAAATCTGTGAAAATATCTCACACACAAAACTTATTAAAGTGGAATTAATAATGATAGATAAAGAATCTTTCAAAATTATCTGCCGCACAAAACATTTAATATTTGAAATCAATAATCATGAAATCTATAAATACCTATCACCAAACAAATTTTGTATATCAAGAGGGTTTGAAGTGATGGAAAAGAGATATTTTCCATTTACAAAGAAAAAATTCTATAGCAGGGAGCGGGAGAACCCCACCCCTCGTGGGTGGGGTAGTTCACTACATCACTATCAAACAAAAAAATCTAAATGTGGAAATTAAAAAATATCCAGATTTAAACTAAAATGTGAATCGATTGTTCACAAACAATGTAACTACTCGATGAAGTGAGATCAAAACTAATACCTGCCCACTTGAAATCACTTAGCACAGAATTTTCGCAATCAAAAGCGAATGCGGCAGCCAATTCCTTGGCATCATGTAAACTTAACTTAACAAGCACGATATTATCCTTGTCCTTCAAAGCGTGTACGTTTTTTTCTAATTTTTTAATTATATTTCTTTTTTCCATAGTAAATTTTATACTCCATGTAGCCTTTCACTCACATGAAAAGTAGATTGAAAGAATGGAGGTAATTATCTGGAAAGAACCTGAACGTGAGAATCCGAATTGTTCAGATTTATGTATACCGAATGAACTACCATTCCACTCTGCAATAGTATTATACGATAAAAATATACAAAATGTTCTATTTTGTTAAAAAAACTTGAATATAAAGCAATATTAGTGTAAAATGCTATGGTACTCCGAACGGGATTCGAACCCGCGATCTTCGCCGTGAAAGAGCGATGTCCTAGACCGCTAGACGACCGGAGCTTGGGTGCGGGGGAGGGATTTGAACCCTCGACCTCCGAGTTATTAAAAGCCCCTTAAGGCACTTAATGAGCCCGACAAGCTACCACTGCTCTACCCCGCTATTAATATTATACGACAAAAAATTGTAAAAGTTTGTTTGTTTTCAAAAAAATCAATCGTTTAGTGCTAAATCTTTCAATTTTTCTACAATAAATTTCATGCCATCAACAATAGTTTCTCTTTGTTCATTTGTAAATCTTATTCCAAAATATTGCTCAAATATTTTAAGTCGATATATAATTTCTGAAAACACTTCTTTTATGTCATACACATATTGGTTCTGATCAGCTGTATTTTGAAATTCGTTGAACAAATTGATTATTTTTGTTATTGTGTCAAAAAACACAAGAACATCTTCAACATTTTCTCGATACATTTTATCACTATTTTGCTCATCTCTCACAATGTTATATATGTAATCACGTAAGCCCTCAAGTATTTCAAAATTAACAAAACCTGCTTTCAAACCTTGCATGAAAGGGGGTGGATCACTTTTGCCATATTGTGGTAATTCATCTTCAGCAAATTTTAATAACATTAGTTGAATTGATTTAGCTTCTTTAATGTTACCACACCTATCAAGAAGTGATGCCACATTTGCGATTTTTTTCATTAACCTTGTTTTGTGCATGTTAATTAATTAGTTTTGTGTGAGGTTGTGTCCTGCTTAAATGATCTTTGCGCCCACCAACATACACAAAACAAAAAATATAGCCACATAAATGCTGTGTAATTCTAAATCTGCAAAATACATGTCTTCCGCCTGCACTAGTGAACAATTGTTCTTAATTCTGTTTTGTGTGATGAGTGTGTCTTTGTTTGTGATAATCATTACATATGATAAATTTCTAATAACAACACAAATTTTGAATAGTAATAAAAGCATATGTATATATACGCAATATAAGAGGTACCTGTTCTAAAACCCCTACCCCCTAAATTGAGGTACCCCCCCACCCCTATGCCCCGAAAATAATTGTTCCAAAAAAAAAGCATATATAGTCGATAAAAAAGACCCCCTCTGATTTTTGATGGGGGGTCATTTCTGACACCACACAAACCACCCCCCCATAGCTATATACAGCCACACAAAACAAACATAAAATAAAATAAAGCCACCCTCTCAGAACTATAGCACTTTGCAAGTGCAGGGTGCTATAGGGTCTAGTGTCGCAGGAACGCAATATCGTGGTCACCTGTGAAACATAGTTTACACTTGCGACAGGTGACCGAATGGTTCTTGTTGCCATGATACGTGGCTTTATCGTATGGGCATAACACCTCGCCCGATTCTACTTCGGCAGGTGTCTCAATCACCCTAGCGGTTTTGAAGCCGTTAGCTTTTGCGATGTATTTCTGAACAGGTGTGTCGCATGATGCAACGATGACAAAGTTGCTAGGAAGCGAATCGGCGGTTATGCCATGGCGAATCAGTTCCTCTATGTCATGTGTATACGTGTAAATTGGTACTTTTGGATTCGCTTTAGCAAACGTTAGGATATCATTCCAATAGGCTAGGTCTAGGTCATAACCTTTGGCTGTGTCAGGTGCAGGTGCGAAAAAGTCGCCTGTAGTGTGCAGGCGGATCAGTTCCGCTTTTTTTAGTAGAAACCTGTTTATGGCATCATGGCGGTTTTTTGAGTTTTTTTGTTGCAGGTTAGTTCGGAATTTAGCCGTATAACAAAGCTCCGCAAGACCTGTACTCTGCGACAGTAACTTGCAACCGCTTGGGCAGGTTCCTAGCCCTCGTGCACTGTCGCCCACAGGGCGGTAATTGGTTGCCACGCCGAAGCCGAGTTTGGCATTTTGAGTTAGAGGTGAAATTAGATTTTGATACATAGTATCTCCATAGTATATGTGTCAGATTTCTGAAAAATAGGTAAGTTTTGTGTCACACAAAACTGAGGTTTTTTTAATATATGTGTCAGAATCCTGAAAAATAGGTAAGTTTTGTGTGTGTGTTTTTCTAGGGAACCTTGCGGTTCCCTAGAAAGTCAGTAGGCGTAGTTAGAATTTTGGCGAGACTCTTCTGGATGTTCGTGAAGCTCCTCCTCAGAGCATGAAAGATATTTCTTTGCGTTCTCAAAACATGTCTCAAGCACGTTTTGATGTTCAAGACATTCACCTATCTGAATGGCTTTCGGCTTTGTTTTTGAGGTGACGTAGATTGCGTGGAGAATCTTTGTTTCACCTCGGTAAAACTCATGTCCTCTTGCATAGACAACGTCAACTTGCTCGGGTTCAATCCCTAAGTATCTAGCACCCGCATGGGCGATGACCAAGGCTTTATCTTCCACTCTGTATGTAGCACCTCTCCAAAGTGTATATACAAATTCGGGGCAAGAATTTGAACACATGTTCAAATTCTCTTCATATTGAAATCCGTCTCCCTGTCGGTAGACTGCTGGTTTTTTAATTAAACTCATTGTTTCTAAGTTAAAGGTTGTCAGGCGAAATCGCCCTACAATGACGAATCGTGAAACTTATTCAGTTTTCAAAGTGCAAACCCTTTTGAGGCTCACTATCTATGTAACAGATTCCTGAAAAATAGGTAAGTTTTGTGTCACACAAAACTGAGGTTTTTTTAATATATGTGTCAGAATCCTGAAAAATAGGTAAGTTTTGTGTGTGCACTCAAAGCCCTCTAAAGTATATGTCACACAAAACTGAAAAATAGGTAAGTTTTGTGTGTGCAGGGCTTTCGCCCTACCCTCTAGCGTTTGCCCATTGCTCCGTGACTTTGTGCCACCTCGCCTCCGCCACCTCAAATGACATTCCAAGCAGTTCGCCAATCTGTTCAAAGTTGTATCCGTGCATTGCTCTGAGAGCAACCACTTCTCTGTCTCTCTCGTCAGGAATCTGGTTGATTCGGTCATTTAGTCTTTGGAGCAATGCGTCCTTGATAACAAGTGTGATTTCTTGATTTGTCATTTTAAGAACCTCGCCTTTCGGCTTACATTATATATGTGTTGGCTTCCTGAAAAATAGGTAAGTTTTGTGTGAACACTCAAACCATTCCTCGAAAATCTATTCCTCGAAAATTTATGTCTCGATTTCTCGAAAAATAGGTAAGTTTTGTGTGGGCACTCAAAGCCCTCTAAAGTATATGTCACACAAAACTGAAAAATAGGTAAGTTTTGTGTGTGGGTTTTGTGTGGGAGCCTTTCGGCTCCCTGTGATTAACTGTGTTCAAAATGGGGCAAAAACTGGAAAGGAATTTCGTACCACATTGTCTTGTCAGTCTCGCTCTTAAACGTGGTCACGGTGTTTAATAACTCGGGGTATTTTTTGATTATTGAGGTGGTTTTGTCGTTGATTGGAACATATAGATCCGACTGCCAGTTTTCAATCGGCACTTGTGCCTCTAGCATCGCTGAGTAAATTGACTTTATTGATTCCATTTCTTTCCTTTGCCCTTTCGGGGCTTACATTATATATGTGTGAGATTTCTGAAAAATAGGTAAGTTTTGTGTGGGCACTTAAACCATTTCTCGAAAATTTATGTCTCGATTTCTCGAAAAATAGGTAAGTTTTGTGTGGAAGGCTGGGAGGGTTGCCCCTCCCTTTCGTCCCTACCTCTCGAAGTAAATAATCTTTCCTCCTTCCTCTTTCACATCCCAGCCCTTGTTCAGCTTCATTACTGGTGTGCTACCTTCCACGCACATGAAGGAAGCAGTAAGCCCATTCACCTTTTCAAAGCATAGCATATAATCTCTGGTTCCCTTCATTTTTTTGGTGACAATGGTGCTTTTGAGCGTTCCTTGCACATCTAGTGCAATTCGGTCGCCCTCTTTCAGTCGTCCTACGGTGGTTTCTTTGAAATGCATTTTTTTTCTCTTGCCCTTTCGGGGCTTACATAATATATGTGTGAGCTTCCTGAAAAATAGGTAAGTTTTGTGTAGGTTTGTACACACACAAAACAGACAAAGGATATGTTTTCATTTTATGAAAAATAGGTAAGTTTTGTGTGGAAGGCTGGGAGGGTTGCCCCTCCCATATCTACTTCAGGTTCAGTCCAGAGAAGGGCTCAAGGCTGATTTTAGCACTAGAAGGGTTTAGAAAGTGCGATACGTGGTCGCTGAAAACGGTCTTGCCCTCGTACTCATATATCACCCCATTGGAGACCTTGACATAATTGCACGTCACGGGGTACGAGCGTGTGAGCCCTAGCATGGCGGCGACAAAGCATAGCATAAGTGCTCCACTCCAGATTGTAGTCACTTTGCGATTGACGTCCAGCGTTCCGACAACCATCAGGATTGACAGTGCTATCCCGATGCAGGACAGAATTACCATTGTTTCGATATAGGTTATTGTTTGAACCATACTGTATATGTCTCGAATTTCTGAAAAATAGGTAAGTTTTGTGTGGTGAGTTTAGTCCCCTCGCAATCAAGCAAGGGGAATGGATAAGGGTTTTACGCTTCTTTCCAAACAAAATCCGTAGGATATTTTATATCTTCCCAGCCATCGTATTCATTAATGATGAACTTTGTAAATTCTGGTATCCAAACAACGTTGCTAGTTTCACCAAACCAACTACCCGGTTTCCACTTTTCTTCGGCAATCTTTTCGTGGTTTCTTTCACCGCTAAGAATTGACCTCACACAATCTGGGTCAAATAGACATTGGGGATATTGTTTATTCCATGTAGACCAACCAGCCCCGTAGTTTGTGTTGATGATAACTGCCACCTCATTTTTTTCGTTGTAGATTCTTCCGTTTTTTTCTGTAAGTTCCATGTTTGTTATCCTACGATTATTATGTCTCGAATTCCTGAAAAATAGGTAAGTTTTGTGTGAGGGGGAAAATCAAAACCAACCCATTTAAGTGTAAAAATATGATTCTCATATTCAGGAAATGGGTTGGTGATGGTCTAGCTTAGTTGAGGTTGCCTGTTAGGATACCTCCTTGAAAGATTTGTTCGTTGGACACGGTAATTTCGGGGTCGGAGGAGGTAATGATGTTGATTGCGTCTAGGATATTCATTGTTCGTTCCTTACACTATATATGTTCTAAGAATCTGAAAAATAGGTAAGTTTTGTGTGACGGTTTGGGGGCTTTCGCCCCTAGTAGATTACTACGCAATCTTCAGTCTTTTCAGCTTGAATGTAATGAGAGCGGTTCACCGTGTATCTGTTAGACGAGAATCGCAGCGAACCATCTCGCTCAATCTTGTAGTTACCCTTTGGATTCTGGGTGACTTTAATCACGCTTCGACCTTCATACGAGTCGAACTGAACGTTCACTCTCTCTCCAGGCTTGAATCCCACCTTTCTCATGCACTTTGTGGTGATTCTGCATCGCTGTCTACTAACTAAATTGCTTTTAGTGACAATAGCATCAGCGACAAGTTTGTGATTTCGGGTTTGGTTATTTCCTTTCATTTGTTTCTCTTACCCTTGCGGGCTTACATTATTTATGTCTCGATTTCCTGAAAAATAGGTAAGTTTTGTGTGAGGAAATAAACTATTCCTATAAAATTTATGCCTCGATTTCTCGAAAAATAGGTAAGTTTTGTGAGGAGGTTTAGGGGCTTTCGCCCCTAGTCTTCGTCCTCCTCGCCATCATCGTCCACGCAATCAAAAACAGGCAAACCGTCAGCGTCAATGCCTACTGATGAAGCTGTTTCTACGGCTTTTGTGACCCATGCAGGGTCATACTGCTCCATGTTATCGTGATATTTGCTGACAGCTTCTTCTACTGATTCAGCTTCCACGCATACCGAGTAGGAAATGCTACCAAAGTCTTGAGTGAAATTTAGTTTGAACTTTTTCATTGGTGTTTCGTCCATGTATATTATGTGGTTGATTACTGAAAAATAGGTAAGTTTTGTGTGAGAAGGGGATTCCCCCTTAGAACGCTAGAGTACGCTCGATTTTCATGGAATGGAATTTGTTGTTCCCGCAGATTACATGGTCTAAAACTTGTATTCTTAAAATTTCCCCAGCTTGAATCAGATTTTTAGTGCAAATAATATCTGCGTCTGATGGTGTTGGGTCACCTGAAGGGTGATTGTGTGCCACAATGATTGAACATGAATTCGTTAAAATCGCTGACTTAAATACCTCTCTAGGGGTTACTATGGCTGATTCTGAATCGCCAATGCATATCGTGTGAATTCCATTCACGTTGAGTTTAGTGTCAAGTAGAAGAGCGACAAAATGCTCTCTATCTTCATACTTGAGATATTGCATGAGAATGTTATTCACGTCATCAGGATTTGAGATGGAGTAAGGATTTACGGTTTCTCGAATTAGTTGAATCTTGACAACTGGGGGCATTAAGTAATTGTCCACAATGTCTATGCTTCCAAGATCTGAAAAATAGGTAAGTTTTGTGTGGAGGATTGGGGGCTTTCGCCCCCAATTTCTTTAATCGGAATTCATTCTTTGAATTTGCTCAATGATTTCTTCATCAGATAGACCTTGGTTTTCAACCACCCAATACTTTTCATCTAGCCAATCAAGTCCTTCAGGGTCTTCATCCTTAATCAATCCCTGTATCATTTCATCCAAATCTTTAGTGATAATTGTATAAGAATGAAGCTCTATTTCATCTTCTACTTTGATAGGAACCTCAAGGTATCTACAAGGATATTTGTACCCCATAAAATCAATTGTTTCGGGGAACAATGAGACATGAAATAGAGGTTCATTGTAAGCATCAAAATCTTGAGACGAAACATAAAGACCAAACCGATTTGTTTCTGAATTATACTCGAAAATACCAGCGTGGATGCCATTGATACTAATATCTATCGAAGGATAAGGCGTGTCGCCACCAAAGGTAGCTGTGATTGCTCCTGCTGGAGTTTCTCGGACGATTTGTGTAACTGTGTCGTTTGACATATCATTTATATCACACAAAACTGAAAAATAGGTAAGTTTTGTGTAAGTAAGGGCTTTCGCCCCTACTCTCCATCCTCATTATTTTCATCATCCTCCAACACAATAGCCCAGAGTACCATATCTGCACCTTCATCGTCAATAGGTGGCATTGCATTAAATGAAGCCCAATCTATGTCTACCTTACACCATTCACCTTCGCTGTATGGTAAATCGGTTTCAGGGTTGATGTATGCATCTTCTTTGACAAAGATATATTTTGGAAGTTTTGAGTAAAATTCATTGTGTTGTTTTGTTCTTAGTTTCATTTTTTTACGTCATAGATTATGTTATGTTTTCTTGAAAAATAGGTAAGTTTTGTGTGGGGATTTTAGAATATCACAACTAAAATTTTAGTTGTGATATTTATGTTATAAAACTAAACTTTTATAACAAACCCCGAAGTATCTTTTCTCGCTTTACCTTTAGCTTTTAAGCCCACAATAACGTTTTTAGGGTCTAAGAAGCGTAGGTCAGATTTATCGCCGTCTATAACTTGATAACCGAGATAGGTATCAGGTACTTTATCAAATACGGCGGCGATATTTCCGCCATTATTAAGCACATCTAAACATTTATCCCAATTGTTTTCAGACTTGCTAAAGGTTAAATGATAGTTACTAGGCAACTTACCTTGAAGATAACGCATCATTCTAGATTGAATTTTAGTATAGTCATACCATTGAACGGTACTATACTCTTTTATCAGGTCTCTTGCAATACCTTCCCATCCAAGGTCAGAAGTACCATTAAGCCTTATGCATGGAATTAAACCTTGCTTTTCAGCTTTAGTGACTAAAGCGATAACATCTTTTCGCAATGCTTCTAGAAAAGACTTTCTATCTTGGAATAACCATTGAGTTTTACGAATTCTTGCCTCTTTAACAGACGAAAAACTGCCATGTCCTGCTGTGTAAAGACAACCTTCTGTGCAACCTGGCGAACGTCCAACACAAACCTCAAACCCTGATTCATCAGCAGGTGCAAGATAGAGAATCCCTGTAAGGTAGCCATACTTGGTTCCCTTGGAAGTTTTAGCGTCTGAATTCACTCCTAATAGCTTCATACATCTAATATGGCACAGATTCCTGAAAAATAGGTAAGTTTTGTGTATCACACAAAACAAAAAATGATGTTTTTTTAATCTATGTTTTCAAATCCTGAAAAATAGGTAAGTTTTGTGTGATGGAATGGGGGCTTTCGCCCCTATTACCTATCACTTTCAGGTACGTTCGCCTCCAATGTATCTTTCCATTCTTCAAAGTCAAACCATTTACCATGAATTTTAATACCTGTTTTAGCATAATAATGGTCAATGATGCATTGAAACAACTCAGAATTATATTCTGAAGTTTTAATGACAGAAGTAAGTAGTTCCATAGGGTTTTCTGCATCAGTTTCGTCCTGTAAGTTAAGTTGGAAACTTGCGTAGTCGTCATGCACTTGAATTTCTGAGAGCATGCCCAGAGCCTCGTACATTGTGTCGTACCTAACTGTGTAATCTCTAACGCTGATTGATAATATGTTTCCCATACGTTTTATATATCTCGAAATCCTGAAAAATAGGTAAGTTTTGTGTAATGGAGGGGATTTCCCCCTCGAAATTGTTCAATCATCAAAGCCAAGTCTTGCTCGTTTTTCTTGCATCTTACGGTTTCTTCGCTCTGCCTTACGATTCTTGCTCTCGTGATAGCCATAGCCAGAATATTCTGTATGACCCTTGGACGCAAATACATCCAATTCATAAGACATGGTTTTACCATTTAATGACACTTTGTTTTTTTGTTTGAAACTTTTTTTCATTGTTAATCTCCTTTTAGATTACATTAAGTATTTTACACAAAACTGAAAAATAAGTAAGTTTTGTGTGAGTGGTGTTATAGAAAAAGTTCTGATTACGTTCCTAGAGTATTGTCCTTGTTGAAGGCAAAGTATGGGTGACCATCGTCCAATACGTCATTCTCATCTGAATCCGAAATTTCAAGTGCTAACTCCATACCGTAAAATTCGTCAGTCCACAAATCATGGAATGTAAGGTCATTAGCAAGTTGCTCTTCGTTTAACGATTGTAGTGATTTGAGTAAATCTTTATATGTCTTGAGTTTCATACACTTTATATGTCACATAAAACTGAAAAATAGGTAAGTTTTGTGTGATGGATTGGGGGCTTTCGCCCCTAGTAGATTACCACAGCATTCATGGTATTGTCAGCTTGGGTGAAATGCCCCTTTTGTCGAACTGGAAAGAGGTTTGACGAGAATCGCAAAGAGCCATCTCGTTCCACTTTATAGTTGCCCTTTGGATTTGAAGTTACCTTGATACAATTCACTCCATCCACATAAGTTTGTTCCACTTGCACCCGTTGAGCAGGTTTGATACCTAGCTTTCGCATTGCGTTTACAGTGATTCGGCATCGGCTTCTTGATACCGTGTTTGAGCGATAAACGACACAGTCTGCTTCGAGTTTGTGATTTCTGGCTTGGTTATTTCCTTGCATTTTATTTCCTGCCCTTGCGGGTCTTACATTAAATATGTCTCGAAATCCTGAAAAATAGGTAAGTTTTGTGTAGAATCAGGGGCTTTCGCCCCGATTTGTTTATCCAACCACATCCAATTTTAATTGTTCCACTTCGGAAATGATGTCATCCATGTCATATTCATCATACTCTGACATATCAAGCACAGATTCTCGTTGCAACTTGCCTGAATGCCAAAGATTGTAGCCAACATCTTCGCCTTCGTAGAAAAGATGGATTACAGCATTGGGGAACTTTTCAGCTAATGCTGATAATTCTTCCACCAGAGGCTCACTTTGAGTGTCTGCACCGTAGAACAAATGGCAATAACGCATCTCTACTGATTCGCCATTTCTGTCGCCCAAGAAAGTGTCTTTTAATTGAATAGTTGTTCTATTAGGAACATCCTCAAACCGATTTTCAAAACCAATCTTAGTGAAATCTAATACCAAATTATCATTTTGAAGAAAATCAGAGATTTCTTGAGTGGTGAATTGGTCTGCTTGAATTTTAATCTCGTTTACTGTTGTCATTTGTTTTTGCCCTCAGGCACATTAAATATGTCTCGAAATCCTGAAAAATAGGTAAGTTTTGTGTGATGGAGGGGATTTCTCCCCTCGAAATTTTTGGTGAATTTATTCGGGGAAAGTCACATCCCTTAACATTTGCACGTCAACATTCTCCTTCAAAAATTGAATCAGATTGTCAGAAAACAATACATCGTCTGGAGCATAGAAAAAAATATGCCGGTCAATTGTAAGTGCTTCATCAGATGTATATTCGTCTTGTTGAGTATCTGCATTGTGATTGAAGATTGCAGAACGGAGAGATTCTGTACCAATTAGGTAAGTAATGTCCTCACCAGAATCATTCACCTCTACTTCTCGCACAGGATACTTTACGCCATTTAACTCCATGAAATTTTCCATACACTTAATATATCACACAAAACTGAAAAATAGGTAAGTTTTGTGTAAGTTTTGTGTGGGCAAACCCCACACAAAACTGAAATCATTTCCTGAATTGTTCAAAATATGGATGAAGCTCAGTCCACAACTCACTAAAAGCATCTAAAACGATTTTGTCCATTTTAGCCTCGATTTCCTCACTTACTTCATCAAAACGATTATCGAAAGCCCTGCTTGATGTTTTCAAAATGTTTCGGATGTCATACTTGCGATTGCACCCACCATTATTATACAGGTCATAATAAGCATTCCATGCTCTTCTGAAGCGTTCTAGCTTAGGTCTGTGCTTTGGGCATTCCCCTTCTACAGGTACAATGTCATTAAGTGCGTAGACCGCGTATTGATGTTTTCCGTTGTTATTCCAATATGTGTTTTTCATTGTTTTTTTCTCGAAAATACTGATTGATGAATCTCTTTGATCGTTGTGCTAATCTCAAGTACTTCGCACTGAAAATTATCAGGACTAAGTATTAAACCATGTTTTTCAAATGACAATGCGGGATGTAATTCATCTCCAGCTTGTATGTCCTCAAGATAATATGGCAAACCATTGATGTCACGACCTAGTGTCATTCTATCTGGAATTTTAACGATTGCGGTGATAGTTATTTCAATTTCTGTCATTTTTGTTCCCTTCTGAACACTACGTGTAATATATCACACAAAACTGAAAAATAGGTAAGTTTTGTGTGAATTAAAATTGCCCGATTTTCATTCAGTTATTACTATCGGTTATTATCTTACTCCTTGTACGTAATTTTTTGAATGTTTTTTTCGTCTACTTCCTCTACAGTATCTTCTATAATAATTGATAACTGCACGACTATGAGTGATAGCACAGATAATGATAATAATAGGAACGCAGCACAATGACCTATTTCAAATACAAACTTTGGTGTATGAAACGCGAGCGGATTAAGAAATACTAAAACAATCTCTATAAGTAAACCAAGTGCAAATGAGAAAGCCCAAACACAACCAGCCTTGTTGATAATTTTTCGATAATCTGGTTTCCGCTTCATTTGGCACTCTCCTTGCCTTCATTGTAGCCTTCATTGTATGCTCTTGTTTGCTCATCTGTCCATCTTGGGTTTAGTTGTCTGCTCCATCCTTGGGAAGCATTCAATTTACCACAATATTTGCATAAATCAGGGGGTGTGTTTGCAGGGATGAGGTAGTAGGGGTACTTATTCATTCGCCCCCTTCCCAACCATAATCTGAACCCCATAATGCATCTGAGTACAATTCCAAAAATTTCTTTCTAGGCATTTCAAATTCATTACCATCAGGGTCTAAACCGTACACCTCTTCTTCACAGCAACCAAGATTGTATGAACGTTTCCATATCCCACCTATGAGAACAGCGTCTTGACAGTCTGGGTGATTTTGAATTCGATTGAGCATCTGCTCTGTGGTAAGTAATTCTTTCGTTTCCATTGTTTGATATGTATCTCTCGAAATTCTGAAAAATAGGTAAGTTTTGTGTGAGTAAGGGCTTTCACCCCTACTCTTCAGTATTAAAGTTTATCCTTGAATTCTTCTCGGAATTCATCAGAAAGTGTTTGGTAGTATGAAATATCATTCCAATTCACATAATCTGCAAATTCACGAATGAAATCCTCAGAGAGTGTTTGTTGAATTGAAATCCATCTCCAATCCACACGGTCTGCAAATTCTCTGATAAATTCCTCAGATAGTGTTTGGCGTTCTGTAATTTCCTCCCAATCCACACGCTCTTTGAACTCACGAATAAATTCTTCAGATAGTGTTTGGTAGTATGAAATACAATACCAATCCACACGGTCTGCAAATTCTCTGATGAAATTCTCAGATAATGTTTGGTGAGCTGAAATTTTAATCCAATCCAGATTACCTTGATGCTTTCTAATGAAATCCTCAGATAGTGTTTCGTTTTCACAAAGTTGTGCCCAATTTATATAAGTTGTAATTGTGTATTTTTCGATTAATTCTTGGTTTGTCATATCTATTATCTCTCGAAATTCTGAAAAATAGGTAAGTTTTGTGTGAGTAAGGGCTTTCACCCCTACTCCTCAAATGCTTCATCTACATCTTTAGAAATAAAATCAATCATCAGATTACTCCACATCCAGTTTGAGTCTTTTTACTTCAGCCCAAAGGTCATCCATGTCATATTCTTCCATGTCTTCCAAGTCCATCTCGAAAGTGTGCTTCAGTGTACCATTTTTCCAAAGGTAATACCCAACTTCAGAACCCTCATAAATCAATTCGATTTTGGCATTGGGGAACTTTTCTGCCACTGTGGTGAGTTCTTCAACAAGAGGGTCAGAATTTGTATCTGCGGCGTACCACAAAATGCTGGAACCGTTTTCATCAACAGTCCACTCTGAAATGGGTAATTCATGAAACCGAGGATTGTGGTTGCTCAATTTTGAAAAGTCAAGCACTAGTATGTTGCCAAAGTAATCCTCATTTTTGAGGAAGGCTTCAATTTCTAGGAGTTTTGATTTGTCTGCTGAAATTTTGATGTCGTTTACTGTTGTCATGTTTATTATAATTGGGGATTGTTAAATCTGGAAAAAATCGGGCGAAAATTGCCCGATTTTCATTCAGTTATTACTATCGGTTATTATCTTACTCCTTGTACGTAATTTTTTGAATGTTTTTTTCGTCTACTTCCTCTACAGTACCTCCTATAATAATTGATAACTGCATGACTATGAGTGATAGCACAGATAATGATAATAATAGGAACACAGCACAATTACCTATTTCAAATACAAACTTTGGTGTATGAAACAGGAGCGGATTAAGAAATACTAAAACAACCCCTATAAGTAAAGAAAGTGTAAATGAGAAAGCCCAAACACAACCAGCCTTGTTGGTAATTTTTTGATAATCTGGTTTCCACTTCATTTGGCACTCTCCTTGCCTTCATTATAGCCTTCATTGTATGCTCTTGTTTGCTCATCTGTCCATCTTGAGTTTAGTAGTCTGCCCCATCCTTGGGAAGCGTTCAATTTACCACAATATCGGCATATATCAGGGGGACAGTCTGCAGGGATGAGGTCGTTGGGGTACTTATTCATTTGGCACTCTCCTTGCCTTCATTATAGCCTTCATTGTATGCTCTTGTTTGCTCATCTGTCCATCTTGAGTTTAGTTGTCTGCTCCATCCTTGGAGAGCGTGAAATTTACCAAAATATCGGCATACTTCAATGGATGTGTTTGATTGGTCTCCGTTGTAAAATCTTTGTTCGAATGGGTTACTCATAACTATTATACTCTCAGATTGTGAAAAATGGAAAAAACGGCTGAAAGCCCCTGAAGGGGATTAAAGTAGTTTGTCCCTGAATTCTTTTCGGAACTTTGCAGACAATTTTTGGTGTTGTAAAATATCAACCCAATCCACACGGTCTGCAAATTCTCTGATGAAATTCTCAGATAGTGTTTGGTAGAATGAAATATAAGCCCAATTCACACAGTCTGCAAATTCACGAATGAACTCTTCAGACAATTTTTGGTATTCTGAAATACTCCTCCAATTCACACGGTCTGCAAATTCTCTGATGAAATTCTCAGATAGTGTTTGGTGACATGAAATATTCCTCCAATCCACACGGTTTGCATACTTTCTGATAAAATCTTCAGATAAACCTTTGTGGCATGAAATTCTATTCCAATTTACTGTTGTATATTTTTCGATTATTTTTTGTTCGTTCATGTTTATTATACCCAATCTGTGTGAAATCTGGAAAAACTGGCTGAAAACCCCTTGAAGGGGATTAAAGTTTGTCCCTGAATTCTTTTCGGAACTTTGCAGAAAGTGTTTGGTATTCTGAAATATAAACCCAATCCACACGGTCTGCAAATTCACGAATGAATTCTTCAGATAGTGTTTGGTAGTGTGAAATCTCATTCCAGTCCACACTGTCTTTGAATTCACGAATAAAATCCTCAGATAGTGTTTGGTATTCTGAAATATTCCTCCAATTCACACGGTCTTTGAATTCTCTGATGAACTCTTCAGAAAGTGTTTGGCAAGATGAAATCCAACGCCAATTTACCCTATCTTTGAATTCACGAATGAACTCTTCAGACAATTTTTGGTAGTGTGAAATCTCATTCCAGTCCACACTGTCTGCATATTTTCTAATAAAATCCTCAGATAGTGCTTGTCTAGCTGAAAGTCGTATCCAATCTATTTGGACTGGAATTGTGTATAAATCAAGTATTTCTTGCTCAGTCATGTTTATTATCTCTCGAAATTTTGAAAAATAGGTAAGTTTTGTGTGATTGTTTCACTTTCCTATGAATCTTGCGATTAAAGCGAAACATACAGCCAATAACAATGCCAGTATGATGACGATTATGTTAATAAAGATTTCCATTGTATCTATTATCTCACACAAAACTGAAAAATAGGTAAGTTTTGTGTGTAATCAGGGGTTTAACCCCCGATTTGTCTATTCGTCCTGCTTGCCTTGAAAGAAATCATACTCTTCATCTGAACGACATCCAAACAAAGACACATTTTTAATGACTTTATTGATTTCATCAACAGTCACTTTTTCGTCTGATGACGTTATTCCAAAGTCAGCCAAAACATCTTCAAGGCATCTATCGTTAAGGACACACTCTGAAAATTGTTTGCGACCATCAATCATATCCCAAATTTCATCGTAATAATACGTGATAGTGCCTTCCACTTCAACCATATTGGCAAGTTCGGAGCCAGTAAAAAATTGATAAATTCTACCCTCCTCGGTTATAAGGTCAAAATCAGGGCAACAATTATTTTCAATGATTGTTGTTTCGTCAAATAGTTGAATTGCATATTTCATCCAGTTTATATTCCTCGAATTTCTGAAAAATAGGTAAGTTTTGTGTGAGATGGTCACTTATCGTAACCATGCACATCCCTCGTAATCCTTTATGAATTGCTCTATATCGCAATCAAAAAAATCACCACTACCATCTGTACCAAAAATTTTGTCATCAATACACACTAAGGTAAATGAACGTGTAGCAAAGCTACCCACAAGCAAAGTGCAATTTGATGTGTCCTCTAAGCCTATCAGTTCATATACTAATTTCTCTGTACTCAATTATCGTACACCCAATAAGGGTCTGATTTATAAGACCGAAAATCTTCCTTGGCTCTTTCCCATCTTGACCAATCATCAGGATAACCTTGTTTGTCAAAAATTTCATAAGCCTCTTCCACTGCGGAGAGAACTTTCTTAGCATCCCCTGATTTTATTACTCTGGTTAGTTTAGCTCGTAATTTTGTTAATGTTGATTTCTTCAATGTGTATCTCATTTCATTTCTCCTCGAAAAACTATTTCTTGTTTATTGTGATGTATCCACCATCAGCAAGTAAATTTAAGACATCAACTATTTTACCACTGCAAAACACTCTAAAGCCTTCTACACAAGTAAGAATGTCCTCGCCTTCCATGTCTTCTAGAGGCTCCCAAGCATACTCTGAACAAATACTACTGAGTGATGATTCAAAATCTTCCTCATCATTTACCTCTTCCTCGAAAACACGGTCTACTAAGGGTTTCATTTCGCACAAAAATGGTGCAGAGCCCATTTCCCAAAACACTTTGTTGAGGTCTTCGTTCTCAAAAACAATATCACTGAATTCTTCTTTTGTTAGTTTCATGTCTATTATCTCACACAAAACTGAAAAATAGGTAAGTTTTGTGTGAAATCAATCGGGGATTTTTTCCCCGATTTTCTCATTTATCTGGCATCGGTAGTTCTACTACTATTATATCTACTTCATCAATCACCAAGAAATTTCTGCCCTCGATTTTGCCAAACTCAAGCTCGAAAATGTCCTTTTCACTTGTGAATTCGATATTTGGGTGGTAAAGCTCATAGTACTCTTCAATGTCGTCCCATCCTTCAATGGCATCCCATCTCTCTTGATTGATTGGTGTAATGCCATAGTATGCTACGAGGTCTCGTATGTCTTCAAATCTTCTTATGCTTATTACTTCTGTTATCATTGTCTATTATCTCACACAAAACTGAAAAATAGGTAAGTTTTGTGTGAAATCAGGGGCTTACCCCCCCGATTTCATCTATTGTACATTTGTCCATCATGAAACATGTAATTCCAAGTGGTATTGCCATCACCACTGTTCATGTAAATCATCAATTCAGGGAACTTTTCCGTAACCCAAAGCATTTCTTGTAAAGGTTTTTCCCATGCTGTTTCCACCTCGAAAACCAAAGAATTGTCTGTAAGTCTTTCAACTCTCGTTTCATCAGGGTCTAACCTAACAAAATTTGCATTGATGTTTTGAAAGTTGACCAGATTGTCTCCATCTCTGAGGAGATTCATCAATTCCTCGATTTTCTCATTATCACCGTAAATCGTAATATGATTAGAAACCCAATTAGGCATTTGCCACCTCTACATCGTCCACTTCTAAAATGTCACTGCTTCTACGGTTATAATTCCACTGTTCGTCATTCCACATTTCATTCTCGAAAACTTTGTTTTCAGCATCTTCCATGGAATCAGCTTCCACTTCCACATCTTGCGAAACAAATGCTACAGTACTTAACCTCACTTTGTATTTCATCACTGTGTATGTCACACAAAACTGAAAAATAGGTAAGTTTTGTGTGAATGATAAAAGGAGAGCATTTTTTTTGGTGTACTGGACTAATCTTGAAATAAACAATGTAGTCATTTCAATTTTGCTGTAATTATTACCAATCCGCCCCCAAGGGAGCTGTGTGAGAATTGAACTCACTAAATCCCAGAACTTAAATGCTCTTCCCATCATCCCACTCATTGCTGTTGGAATCATATGGGTGCTAATGATTCATTATTTTATGAATCATTAGCACCCAGTCAATGTTCATTCTTTGTTGGAGCGACCCCAAAGAATGAACATCCGTTTGTGTGATAAGGGTGGCGAACAAATTCACCATCAAGCCATCTCTTAAATGATATAGGGATAAACACTACACAATCTTCTTCAGGCGAAATTGGTCTCAGCGAAGAGTATAGCAGACATGACCAAATAGCCCCATCTGTAAAGTGAATTTCATCCCCAGTATACGGTACTCCATCTTCATATTCCTGATTGCTTAACAAAGTCTTGGAGGTGACTGGTCTATCCTTGAGACTATAACTGAAGCTGTCAGTTGCACTCACAATGGCATAAGTCTTGCTGCCATATTGGAATTCTTGCTGTCCCTCTGGCTTAGAGGATGCATCCATCATGTCACGACGAGCTTGCTTGTCTCCCAGAATCTTCTTTGCTAATTCGGATTTGTGTGCATCCATTCAATTCTCCTCCAATGCTTCAATGTTTAACACTTTTTTATGCAGCTTTCGTCTACTACAATTTTCCCGTTATACATGTAGTAGATACCCAATTCTCCGAAAAGTTCCACTTCACCATTCCTTACCTTTTGTAAAAATAGGTCGGTAGCCCATTGAAGTTGGTGTTCAAGAGAACCTGCTAATCCCTTGCAGATGTCCAAGCCCTGCATGTCGTTCAATCCATCAAAGTTGATGACCTTATTAATTTCATCGTAGCTAAGTTCGATAGTTACTGAGATAGGGTAGTTGAAGTTAGTTGTTTGCTCCATGTCTATTATCTCTAGAAATTCTGAAAAATAGGTAAGTTTTGTGTAGAAATTTACCGCGATTTTTTCGCAATAAACTTCCTAAACTTAGTTATTCACAAGCTGGGTGATTTGGATATACACCCAGAAATGACATTAAAGCCTCCAAGTTTCCGATGTCCCAATCACAACTTTCTCCATTTTTTAAGTGGTATTCAATGCCGTATTCGTCTTTGTCATGAACATGTATAGTTGTTTTTGTATCTGGCAAATAACACCATTGGTGGTGTTGATAAACGTATGTCTTTTGGTAAATTTCAAATTTGCAACCATTGCTATCTAATGATTGTAAAAGTTGTTTCCATCCATAAATTTCATTTTCTGGCATGTTTACAAATGTGTACTCTATTAGATTGACAGTCAAATAATCAATTTTAGCGTCAGTCAAAATCATTAGCTGTTTCTTAGTTCCTTCTCTGCCTCAGCCAATGATTTTTCACAAGCTCTTTCATACTCAAAGATCAAATCCAAATCTTCACCCATATCATTTTTTCCGTACACAATTGTATCAAACTCCCAGCCTCGTTTTGCCATTGATTTTACCCACAAATCTCTCAACTTCTCAGGAAAGCCATCACCATGCTCTGTTTCATTTCCAAAGTAACCATCATCTAACAATGTGTCCACATCTTGTTTTGTGTGATTTATTATCATATTATTTAGCCACCTCAATGATTACTCCTAATTGCGTTGTTAAGTTTATCGAGCAATTTTTGTGTACACTCCACTAGTTCTTCTTCCTCAGAACACGCAAGAGTTTCTTCGAGACTATGCACATCTTCCCAAATGCCATATGCACAGGAACCTTGATTATTAACTAATTTCCAAGCCTCATCCACAGCTTTATTAATTGCATCATCTACACTTAGGCTTGAATAAGAAATGACATGCTCTTTGCTTCCATATTTCATAGAGCATAAAATTTCATACAATGGGTATTCCAAATAGTCCTCATGCTTTATTACCATTCGAAAATTTGATGCCTCGTTGTCATCGCCATAAATTCTGCGAATCCAATCCCAGCTATTGGTCACCACTTCTCCATCGTGATTTATCACTGGCGAAAAGGAAACTTTGATTTCGGTGTCTATTAAAAGTGTTTTCATATTTTCTAGCGGCTTTTATCCGCATGATGTATACATACACAAAACTGAAAAATAGGTAAGTTTTGTGTGACACGAAATTTTGGAAAAAGTGAGCATTTTTTTTGGGCTATCGGACTAATCTCGAGCTGTCAATTTCTGAAGCTGAACCTATACTCGATTTTGCTAAGATTAACTCGGCCACACAAAGGAAGGTGGCCGTGTGAGAGTTGCACTCACTTAATCCCGAAAGCTTAAATGCTCACTTTGTGGGCTATCAACCGTGGCTAATTGCTCACGGTGATAGCCCAATCAACACAAAACTAATGCATTAACTTTGTATCTGTTTGTGGATTTTTTTGGCACTCCACTGAACTATAGCCATCACTACATAACACCGTGACCAGTGCGAGACAATTTCTATCTCATTTCTCAGTGCATATTTCACTGCACACTAATATATACGCTCGAAATTCTCAAAAGTTGTAAGTTTTGTGTGAAAAATAAAAAATAATTCTCTCACACAAAACAGTTTTACATCAAATTATATTTCTTGAATTCCTGAAAAATAGGTAAGTTTTGTGTAACACACAAAACAAAAAAAATAATGTTTTTTAGTATATGTTTCTAAATCCTGAAAAATAGGTAAGTTTTGTGTGAAATAGCTCTGCCTTTCACACAAAACAAATCATGTATGTTTTGGTATTTTTCACACAAAACAAATACTATAGTACTTGATATAAGCATATATAAACAGTCATAATATGGATTATCAGAAAAAATACACCACTTGTGACAAGTTTTGTGCCTGCAAGCGGATGTCTGTTTTGTGTGTGTTAACAATGTTAAAAAATAAAATTTAACACAAATTTAATATTGTTAAAAAAAACGAAAAAAATTTTGACAATAATAATATATGTTTTCAAATCCTGAAAAATAGGTAAGTTTTGTGTGACTCGAAATACTCGAAAAATTTAGTCTTTTTTTATATATGTTTTCAAAACCTGAAAAATAGGTAAGTTTTGTGTGAATTCTTTAACCTAAAAACTTCACGATTTCCTCAGACCTTATAACACCTTTCCTTAACTTATATTTACCGTTTGAAACAAATAGAGTGGTAGGCACGGACATTACATTGAACTCTATGGCAAAGTCTGGGTCTTCCTCAATGTCTACTCGAAATACTCGATTTTCTATAATTGGATCCTGTGTGATTGCTTTGCTTATCTCTAAGTCCATCACCTTACAAGGGTTGCACCATGATGCTCCCAATTTAACTATGAACTTTCTACCAGTCTTCATCTTATCGTAAAAATTCTCGATTTTCATTACTTTTTTATACAGGACTTTAGGCTCGAAAAAACGTATAAATATAATGTACTCACTGACGAGACACAAAACGTACATCGCTTGTGCAACAAAGGAGGTGAGTAGTATGAACTGGATGGAACAAATAGAAAAATTTTATTCTGATATGTTTAACGTGTTGTTTGGACACATAAAATATTTAGACGAGGACAACAAATGAAAATCACACAAAACGGACAATCAGAAAATAGCTTCATTACTAAAATGGCAATAGACATTTTAGCTCAACAAGAGAAAGTATTCAATGAAGAAGATTTTTCTCCTCGAAAAACAGAGACACATTATATCCAAATTAAAAAAATTGGATTGCTCGAAAATCTGCCAAGTGATGTGCCTGAATGGGTAACTGAAGAATCATGGGTTAACCCCGATACTGCTCAAAAATTACAACAATTTTGAATAGTATTAAAGTGATGCTCTGTTTTGTGTGAAAAAAGTGAGCGATTTTTTTTCCACACAAAACAGACACAAAACAGACACAAAACAGACACAAAACAGACACAAAACAGACACAAAACAGACATTTTATTTACACAAAACAGACAATTAATTCACTTAATTCACTTCATTCATTACACACCCACACAAAACAAATGCCTCAGCTTTTATTTTTTTTGAATTATTGCAGGTTTTGTAAATTCCCTATTTTTACCATTTTTTACCAAATACTACCATTTGAGTGTTTGGGCAGCGTGGCAATTTTCCCACATTTTACCCACTAATTCACCACTTTTTTTCTCGATTATGAAAACATAAAAATTTCTCAAAAATGTATTCAAAATTGTTCAAAAAAAACAAAAAAAAGAACTAAAAATACTAGGTGAAAAAGAGGGGTAATTTTAATAAAAATAGTGTAAGTAATTGATGATTTATTTTTCGAAATTCTTGTTATGAACACACAACAAAGCAGACAAATCTCAAATCACAAAACAGATGTTTTTTTTATCATGGATAACAATCATCGTTCTTACACAAAACAAATTTGGTATTAGAATCGCTCGATTTTGTCAACTTGCGCCCGAAATTCAATATCACACAATGAATTCAAATTCAAGATAATTTTGTGATATTTGGCTAAATGTTAGAGGGAGACAATCAGTTTACTTTTTAGAGATTATAAAATGAAATGAGATCATCAAGAAAGTGGGAATTGAAATACAAAATATAAGAGTTTGAAATGAATAGAAAAGCATATAAATTAGAATGTATAAAGGCTTGTTTTTGGTCTGGTGTTCAATACAAAAAAGGTGAAATCAAAGTGTTTTATTCTTCGTTAAAGAGAAGGCATTTTCTCGAAAAAGCACCTAACGGTTGTTTTGTAAAATTATGAATTTACATTAAGATTTTTTCGAAATTTCCATAACATTGTCATTCATCAAAGATTCAGTATTACGAAAAATTTTAGTGCGTAAATGAAAGTCAATATTTAACCCGAGATTATAATGGACATTATCCCTAACATTATCTTTGACATTATTCCTGACATTATTCCTGACATTTTGCCAGATATTATTCCTGACATTTTGCCAGATATTGATCCAGACATTGTTCGCGACATTAGACTGGACTTTATACCAAACTTTATGCTTTAAGTGTTTTTCAGTGTTTAGTTGTATCATATTTGTTTTGTGTGGGTGGTGAGATGTTTGTAGATATTAATCCAGACATTATTCCTGGCCTTACTCTCGACATTAATTTCGACATTAATTTTGACATTATACCAGACATTATTCCAGACATTATTCCAGACATTATACTCGACATTTTGCCAGACATTATCAAAGACATTATCCCTGACATTTAAATTTACGTTTTTTTTAGTATTTAGTTGTATCATATTTGTTTTGTGTGTTTGGTGAGATAAGTGTATACATTATCCCTGGCATTATTCCTGGCCTTACTCTCGACATTAATTTCGACATTAATTTTGACATTATACCAGACATTATACTCGACATTATTCCAGACATTATACCTGACATTATCCCTGACATTAAGGAGGACATTATCCCTGACATTATCCCTGACATTATCCCAGACATTAAGGAGGACATTATACTTTAAGTTTTTTTTAGTGTTTAGTTGTATCATTTTAGTTTTGTGTGATTGGTGAGATGTATCTTGAGATTATTCCTGACATTACTCTCGACATTGATCCAGACATTATCCCTGACATTATCCCAGACATTTTCATGGACATTATCCCTGACATTATCCCAGACATTAAGGAGGACATTATCCCAGACATTATATTTTAAGTTTTTTTTAGTGTTTAGTTGTATCAT
>Ga0209500_10000898_pt1 | contig 23740 bp, 18 predicted proteins | sample S_140212_EF_Meta_FD_187323 | JGI IMG/M metagenome (GOLD analysis project Ga0209500, IMG submission 187323) | Freshwater microbial communities from Lake Simoncouche, Canada to study carbon cycling - S_140212_EF_MetaG (SPAdes) (version 2) | ecosystem: Environmental > Aquatic > Freshwater > Lake ...
CGTCCTAATGCCATTCGCCGGGTTCCGTTGCAAGGAAATCTTCGCGAGTTGCTCCAATCCGGCAGCCTGTTTTGGGAGACGGCGCGATTCTCCGCCGCTGCTGCGGTCTGCGGATACTCGCTGAACTGGATTAGGGGCTGGTGTTCCCAAATGAGGATTTGGCCCGCAAAATGAAACAATCAAGAGTTTATCAACGTTTTCGATCAGGCAACAGTCAACGGGATATCGAACGGTTGAATGGTGTACGATTGATGAGCACCGACAACTCGGAAAAAGATGATCGGGTACTCGCCGATTCGCAAGTTTCTACCTGGGGTCGGTCGGAGCCGATTGCGGGGCTTTTTGTGCCTCGAATGCGCGCTTCATTGCCGAGTAGCGGCGTTCCAGGAAGACGATGATCAGAATAATGATCGGTATCCCGCCCCACTTGATGAAGATGTTGTCCTGCAGGTTCTCGGGCAAACTATCTTTGACCGCCACGACCAGAAATAACATCGCGGCATTCCCAACCACCGCACCAATCGTACTCCCCCAGAAGATGGCCCAGCGCGAGAGGCCCAGCAACCGACCAAAAATTGCACCACCAACACTTCCCGTTGCCGCCAGTGGAAAGGCAATAAAGGCGAGTAGTCCCAGGAACGTCATCCGCTTCATCCAGGGCTGGTGTGCCAGAATGAATTCACTGTCACTCGAAAGCGAAGCAATCTTGGGGCCGATCCAGGGGACCCGGAACATGAAACCGACGTGGAACGCAAAGAACAACGCGACCATGGCGTCCTGATAGGTCACCATCCAGAAGAGGTCATAGGGGGTTAAACCGGGAAATGGCGTAATGATCGAAAACCGACCCAGAAACGCGAAAGAAAATCCGGTCGCGACCAAAAGTTCCCAGCAAAACTTGGGTCCGGAAACAACATAAATCACGCTAAACAGAATCAGCGTGACGACCAACGGGCCTATCAGTGTTCCGAGCCAAAGTGGAAAGTAGTTCTTGTGAAAGTTCTTTTCGAACTTCAAAAAAGACTCTAACAGACGCTCGTGCTCGACGGCGTCTGGAACAACAATACTGTGATCGTGGGAGGTGGATTGATCGGACATGTCTGTGTCAAAAAACTCAGTCGGCATCCGAAAAGTAAGGAAAATTTCCATTCACGTGAGGCCCCTGTACGACCAGCGGGTCCTCACACAATTTTTGTATCGTCAACGATCCTAAGACCGATTGCAAGCGGCAAATCCCAGATTTCCATTCGAAGATTGCTACAAAACCACGGGCTACGGCATGATGCTTTGAATCGGACCCCAGATCCATCCAGGAAAGAAAAACAAGCCGATCGTCCCCATCAGGCAGATCCCCGCAGCAAACAGCGACGGAGCCTCGATCTGGATTTCAGTTTGACTTCGATCAACCGGTTCACGCAAGAACATCACGCCGATGATCTTCAAATAGTACCAGGCACCCAACGCCGCGTTGATCGCCAGCACGACTGCCAGCCAGCGACTCGATTCAAATCCCTGCGACCAGGCTGCGAAGAACAAGTTCAGCTTGCCCAGAAAGCCCGCCGTCGGGGGAAGCCCTGCCAGACTGAAGAGGAAAATCGCCAATACCAGCGCTAAACCAGGACGTGTGCGTGACAGTCCCGAGAGATCGTCATAGGTTTCGATCCGTTTGTTGACTCGACTGGCCGCAATCAAAACGGCGAACGTCCCGAGTGTCATGGAACCGTAGACCGCCAGATAGAATAACATCGCCCCAATGCCACTCACCGAATGAGAGACTGGCTGGCTCAGAACCTCTTTGGGAATCTCGTGCTCCATGCCAACAACCAACCCGACGATCATATATCCCGCATGAGAGACGCTTGAATAGGCGAGCAGGCGACGAATGTCAGTCTGCATCAGTGCCATCAAGTTTCCAACAAACATGGTGACGACCGCCAGCCACCAGAGCAGGGGAATGGCTGCCGGATTCATTGACCACGAAGTCGCTGCCTGTTCGGCACCGGTGGCGGGAACCATCAATCTGAGCAAGGCCACAAAGCCCGCAATCTTTGGCACGAACGATAACATCGCAGCCGCGGAAGTCGGAGCACCCTGGAAGACATCCGGTGCGTAAAAGTGAAACGGAACCGCCGTGAGACGGAAGCCGAGACCGGCGATCAGCATCACGGTTGCCACCGCCACTAAGGGGTTGACCTGGTGCGGGCCAGCCGAGAATGCGGCATGGATCCCCGCCAGGCTGGTGGTTCCCGTCGCTCCGTAGAGATAGCTCATCCCGAACAGCACGATTGCCGACGAAAAGATGCTCAGCAGGAAGTATTTAAGAGTCGCTTCCTGGGCGGGAGCGTCCCGGCGGGGGAGTAGCAGGAAGAGGTAAGTCGGAATACTGACCAGTTCCAGCGCCACGAACAACCCGATCAGGTCGTTGGAGGCTGCGATCAGATTGACCCCCGCGAGGATCGCCAGCAGGCAGGCGTGGCTTTCTGCCGAGCGGGAATCATCGGCTTGATTCCAGTGCAATAGCACCAGCACTGCCCCGAAAAAGAGTGTCAGGCCACGGATGTACCATGTCAATTCGTCCAGCACAAAGGGACCCATCGTCCGAGGGACGGGTGGACTTTGCCACCAGACACATCCGGCGATCACCAGGGTTAACAGGGAAAGGAATCCCCAACGGTGTCTCAAACCGACCGGCGCTTCGCCCCGCTCGTTCACCAAGAAAGGGGCTGCAAAGAAGATCAGGCAGACCCCCGCCAACATCACCGCTTCGGGGGCGATGAGCGACAAGGCTCCGTTTAATTGTTGGATGGCTTCGTTCACGGGCGGACCTCCGAGCCGAGAGCCACGCTCGGCGAATGCTTCAAGGGTTCATTGACCACGGCAGTTGCTTTAACCGCTTTCATTTCGTACAGACTGGCCACCGCTTCGACATCCGGTCGGATGAGATTCAGCAGTGGTTGCGGAAATAGACCTAACAACAAACATAACGTGAGTAGCGGAGCCAGTGCGACCACTTCGCGTGCATTCAGGTCGGTCACCGGTTCATGATCATGACCGTGACTCTCGGCAGGAACTTTCACCGGGCCGAAAAATGCGTGTTGGAGGACACCGAGCAGATACCAGGCACCGAGCACAACACCCAAGGCTCCCAGGGCGGAAAAGAGAACTCCGATCCCATCACCGGCACGAAACATCCCTGCCAGGCAGAGAAACTCACCCACAAACCCATTCAGGCCGGGGAGTCCAATACTGGCAAACGAGGTAAAGACCATTGCGACCGCCAGCAGCGGAAGTTTCGTGGCAAGCCCGCCAAGTTCATTCAACTGACGTGTGTGATAACGTTCGTAGAACATCCCGACGATGCAGAAGAGCGCCCCGGTCGAGAGGCCGTGATTGATCATCTGCAGGACCCCACCACTGATCCCTTCGATATTTAATGCGAACAAGCCCAGCATGCAAAAGCCAAGGTGTGCGACCGAACTGTAGGCGACCAGCTTCTTGATATCGTTCTGAGCCAAAGCACAAAAGGATCCATAGACAATGCCGATGGAAGCCATCGTGCCGATTACGGGCAAGCCGGTATTCAGACAGGCATCAGGCAACATCGGTAACAGCATCCGCAGGAAACCATAAGTTCCCAGTTTCAACAGCACACCCGCCAGCAAAATCGAGCCTGCAGTGGGTGCCTCAACGTGAGCCAGTGGCAGCCAGGTATGGAACGGAAAGAGGGGAACTTTGACCATAAACCCGGCAGCGATCATCAGGAACAGGATGAACTGGGTTTCGGCGGGCAACGGGTGTTCCGTGAGCGTTCTCGCGAGGTCAGGAATCGAGAATGGCGTGACCAGGGTCGGGTTCGCTTTGACCGTCGTGACCACCATGGAAACCAGACCAAGCAGCGTGATCAAGCTTCCCGCCAGGGTGTACACAAAAAACTTGCCAGCGGCATAACGCCGCAGCGGCCCACCCCAGATCCCAACCAGAAAGAACAGGGGGATCAGTGTGAATTCAAAAAAGACGTAAAACAGTAGAATGTCGAATGAACAAAAGACCCCAATCAAACCGGTTTCGAGAATCAGCAGACAGGCATAGAACTCGGCCGCCCGATCCTTGATGGCGGTCCACGAGACCAGCACGGATGAGATCGTCAGGATGGTGGTCAGCAGCACGAGTGCCAGACTGATTCCGTCCAGTCCCAGGAAGAACTCCATCTTGATTGCGGGGCTACCTGGTCCGGACGCCGAAAGGGGTCCCGCCACCGATAAATCGAGCCACGTCTGCCGCAGCACTAATTGCGGATGGACGGGGCCACGTTCATGGCTTTCAATCGCTGGCAAGGCCAGGTACTGGGCGGCAACTCCCCAGGAAACAAAGAACGTTGCGACCGTGGCGATCAGGGCCACCCAACGGGCGCGCACTGCCGACGCTTGCGGGTCGAGCAGCAACAAAGCTACCGCCGCAAGGGCTGGCAAAAAAATCATGACAACTAACAAACTGGGCATCGAAGAATCTTCCTCACATCGTTCCCGACGTCGTGACCGCCAACGCTCTGAGCACCGTGATCAGGCAAACCAAAAGCCCAATCATCATCACCATGGCGTAGTTCTGGACCATCCCGTTTTGGATCGGACGGAGCACACTGCCGAACAGGGCAGGAATGAATCCCACACAATCCACCAGTGTATCGATGACCCAACGATCGAACAGTTCACATATCTTTGCAAACCCACGCAGCGGACTGGCGATAAACTTGTACCCACACCGGTCAATAAATAGACCTTCGTTCGAAACCAAAAAGGGGATTGGTAAGCGATTTTTCAGGTTTTCGGCCGTTTTTGGTGATCGGACATACATCAAATAAGCGACGCCAATCCCACCGATCGCCAGAACCGAGCTCACCCCCATCATCAACCAGTCCATCGGGAACTCGTGTCCCTCGGGGAACCCTGGTGTGTGATGGAGATAGTGGGCATACAAATGGGTCGGACCTGAGATCAGTCCCACAACCAGAGCGGCACCGGCCAGAATGGCGAGCGGACCTGCCATCGCGGGTGGTGCATCATGCGGATGATGTCCCGCCTCTTCTGGAAACTTCTCGTCACCCCAAAAAGTCATAAAGTAAGCACGGAAGGTATAGAAGGCGGTCATCAACGAGGTCAGCAAGGCAATCCCAAGAATGACGCTGTAAAAGCCACCATGTTCGGATCCGCGGGACGCGGCAGCCAGCACGGCCAGGATTTCGTCTTTACTCCAGAACCCTGACAGCAAAGGGACACCAGCCAAGGCGAGTGCCCCGGCGAGAAACGTCCAATGCGTGATGGGCAACGCCTTCCGCAGTCCACTGAAGCGACGCATATCAATCACATCACCCATCGCATGCATCACGGAACCTGCGGAAAGAAACAAGACCGCCTTGAAGAAGGCGTGAGTAAACATGTGGAACATGGCAAACGTAACGGCAGGGACAGCCAATTCGGCACCACCACCGGCGGCGCCCAATGCCATGAACATGTAGCCGAGTTGACTCACGGTCGAATAGGCCAGGACTCGTTTCAAATCGTATTGCGTCAACGCCGTGATGGCGGCGATCAAGGCCGTCGCAGCCCCGATACCCGCGACGATCATTTGCACCTGAGGTGCATGGACGAAGAACGGTGTGCAACGGGCGACCAAATAGACCCCCGCAGTCACCATGGTGGCAGCGTGAATCAAAGCCGAAACAGGAGTCGGCCCTTCCATCGCGTCAGGCAACCAGACTTGCAGAGGAAATTGAGCCGATTTTCCGACCGCACCGACAAAGAGCAGCAGGCAAATCCAATGGAACATTTCGGGTTGGCTTTTCAAAACCTCGGCAATCCGTTGAGGTGATTCAAAGAGCGTCTGAAAATCGAGGGTCCCGAACGTTTGCCAGATCAGAAAAATGGCCAGAATAAAGCCGAAGTCCCCAATCCGATTGACCACAAACGCTTTCTTGGCTGCCGCAGCGGCACTCGGTTTGTGGAACCAGAATCCAATCAGCAAGTAACTGCAAAGCCCCACCGCTTCCCAGAAGACGAACAGTAATAAAAAATTTCCCGCAAGCACCAACATACACATCGAAAACACGAACAATGCCATCGCCGCAAAGAAGCGGGGATAGCCAGGATCCCCCTTCATATAGCTGCTGGCAAATATGGCGACGAGCAGGCTGACCGAAGTCACCATGGTCAACATCAGGGCAGACATGGCATCGGCACGCAGTTTGACGGGAATATCAATCGTGCCAATTTGAATCCACTGATACACCGTAGTGACAACCGAGTGACTCGGTTCATGCTCATGCCCGAAACCATGAGGCACGACGACGGTGAGCAAGTACAGCGATGCGGCCAATGCAACCGCGAGCCCGATCACCAGGGGGCGATGAGCGTATTGGCGACGGATGACATGTCCTACCAACACGATCCACAGACACGCCAGCAGCGGGGCGGCGGGGATCAGCCAGAGCACGTTTTCTTGTAACCAGTCAGTCACGGTCAACTCCGCGTTTGCGTTCGCACATTCAATCTTGGACCAAGCCCCAGGCGGTCAGGCCTAGGGCATTTTTCATCGAGCTGGTTCGGGTGCAATTTCATTGCACCCGAACCAGCTCAGTTAATTTATCATCAGGTTTTCGTCGGTGTTGTCGGCTGCGTTTTGGGCATGCGTCCGGATGGTGACAGATGCGGGTATTCCGCATTCGGATCAACCGGAACGTGTACCGTCGGGTTCGACGGGCTGGTAAAGACCGGCAAGTCGTCTTCACCCAGCTTACCCCAGAGCAGCACATCGAGCGACTTGCGTCGTTGATACAGCGACAGGATCAGCGACAGCCCCAGGCCCGCTTCACAGGCAGCGATCGTCAACACAAAGATCGTGAAGACTTGTCCCTGTGGGTTGCCGTGATAGCGACTGAACGCCGTCAAATTAATCGAAACACCATGCAGCATCAGCTCGGCCGAAAGCATGATCAGAATCAAATTGCGGCGCGTTAAAAAACCGATCACGCCCAATACGAACAAGGTCGCGCCGACGATCAGCTGACTCTCCAAAGCGGTAGCGGTCATCTCCGAAACTTGGGTCATAGTGTTCCTTGTGACCTCCGTGGTGCAATCGCGATCGCACCAATTGTGGCAATTAATAAAACCGTTCCCGCCAATTCCACTGCAAACAAATAATCACCAAACAGCGAACGTCCCAGCACGCGGAGCGAGCCGATTTCGTGTGGGTTATCGGCGGGAGGCTGACTGAGAGGATTCGGCTGAAGTTCCGCAGGAACGGTAATGAACTGACCCGGCATGGCATGCTGACTCGCGTCTGGCCTGCCGATGTGGCCCCATTCCTGTAAGGTGAATAACAAGGCACCCAGCAGAATGAAAGCCCCCAGGGAAGCCATCGCCGGCTGCAGTGGCTGCTGATCATAGTTTCCGATGGTTCCCGATTGTTGAGCCAGCATGATCACGAACAGGAAGGTGACGATGATCGCCCCCGCATAGACGATAATCGTCGCAGCGGCGAGGAACGGAGCACTGTTCAGCAGGAACAATCCACAAACCGATAACGTCACCAAGGCAAACCACAGAGCGGAATAGACTGGATTTCGATCGGTAATCATCAGTGCCGCACTGATTACACTTCCCGCAGCAAACAAGAAGAACAGCCCATTGCGCACGAAGTCTCCCGCTGGTGGAAGCAGCATCATTTGCATGATCAGGATTGCCGCCAATCCGGCGAGACCACCGAGGATTCGGGGGCGTTTCCGTTCGGATGGCATCAATAACCAAACGGCCAACCAGCCCAACCCCAACGGGATCAGCAGCAGTCCGTTTTCCTCAGTCCATTCCATCGCGATCAACCCTCTTTCCATTATTCAATCACGCCGGCCGAAACCGACTTTGCGGCCCGGTCGTCACCCCGCACCGAAGTCGCTGGTCCCAGCGTGTGCAATTCGGTGAAGTCACTGGCGTGACCGATTTTTCCTTTGTGTGTCCGGACGGGATCCTTGCCAGAATCCTTCGTCTGATCAAACACACTCAATAGTTTTTCCTTATCAAACAGCATTTCTTTTCGGGTCATTCCCGTCAGGTCAAAAATACTGGTCAATTCAATCGAATCAACCGGACAAGCTTCTTCGCACATACCGCAGTAAATGCATTTCAGTTCATCAATCACAAATGACTTCGGAAATTTGTCCCGATCAGCCCACAGAGGATCGTCTTTCGGAGCATCCTGGGCAACGATATCAATGCAATGTGCAGGACAGGCGGTCGCACACATCATACAGGCCACGCACTTCACGCGGCCCTTATCATCCCGATTCAGCCGATGCACCCCACGGTAATGGGTAGGCAGCGTCGGCTTTTGTTCAGGATAATACTCGGTGATCGGAGCAAAGTTCGCGACGTGCTGTCCCGTGGTCAGTAACCCGTCAAAAACTGCGGGAAGATAACTCGACTCCCAGAAGTTCATCGCTGGTTCTTCTACCCACTCAACTTCATTTGCATCAATTGGCATGATGGGTCCTCGTGATCTCCGCATCCGGCAGGGCCGGTAGTATTCTGATGATGCCCCTGTGACCCGATGTCTCTCAGGGAAGTGTCATTCGGGGTAAAACGTTCGCTGAGTTTCAATGGGCATGTGCAGGAGCATGATGCCCATGCGGCTTATCAACAGGGGGTGTGGCTCGACGCAAAAACGGGCGTTTCGCCTGCGTTCCGATCAGACCCGCCCCGAGACAAAGTAATGCGGACATCGGCAATAACCACCAGACATTCAAATGAAACTGTTTGACGATCATTACGCAGACCACATTCAGTGTTGCCAGCGGAATCAGAACTTTCCAGGCAAGGCCCATTAACTGGTCAAAGCGAAAGCGGGGAATCGTCCATCGCAACATCTGAATCACGACAATGAAGGCAAATGATTTGGTCATCAGCACCAGCATCTTCACCAGTGTCGAACCGAGATAGTTGCTACCAGACTCGGCAATCCCCGGAAAATGCCAGCCGCCGAAGAACAGAATACTCGTCAAAAAACTGATCGTGATGACGTGAGTGTATTCACCGAGGAAAAATAAAGCCCACTTCATTCCGCTGTATTCGGTATGCCAACCGCCGACCAATTCCTGTTCACATTCGGAAAGATCGAATGGTAATCGCTGTGCTTCGGCCATGGCCGCCGCGAAGAAAATCACACAGGCGAGCGGTTGGAACCAGATGTTCCAACCCCAAATTCCCGCGTTCGCCTGATGCAGCAAGATCTTTTCGATACTCATCGAGCCCGTTAACAGGGCCAGACCAATCACGGACATTCCGAGTGGGATTTCATAACTGACGACCTGAGCACTGGCACGCATCGCACCGAGAGCACTGTATTTGTTGTTCGAGGCCCAACCACCCAGGATAATCCCGTACACGGCCAGACTTCCCACGGCGAAGATAAAGACCATCCCCAGGTCGATTCCCGGTGCAATGATATACGGAAATTGACCATCGGTAGCACTCAGATTACTCGGAACAGGCCCGAAGGGGACGACCGCAAACGCCAGCATCGTGGTAAAAACCGAAATGCCAGGGGCAAGGACATATAGGAACTTATTGACATGACCTGGGATCACATCCTCCTTCATCAGCAGTTTTAGCATGTCTGCCAAGGGCTGCAGTAAACCCCACGGACCGACTCGGTTAGGACCGATGCGGTCTTGCATCCAAGCCGAAAGTTTTCGTTCCAGCAAAATCAAATACGAACAGACCCCCAGATTCACCTGCAGCACGATCACAATCGTGAGCATCGGCATGATGAACGGACGAGCCCATTCGGGAAACCAGTTGATGATTTGTTCAAGCATGTCTCAGGTCATTTTTCCTCCCTCGCCCCCGCCAAGCATTTCACCGGGCTGGTGTGAGGGATTTCGTAAAAAAAGTCACGAAGGACAACGGTTTGTCATTTCGTCGCTTAAACCACTTCATGCCGTCAAATCGCGACGGCAATCTTTGTTTCTTTCAGTACCCTTCCAGTGAACCGATGAAATATCAGTTCTTCATTCCTCGGCCTCAGATTTCCCGACAGGCCTTCGTCACCCACTTCAGGCCATCACCACAGGGCTCGATCCGACTTCGGTTTTTGCCGAACTCAGCAACACCCCATGTTCTCCCAGATCTCCCGCACCGATTGCTGCCAATGCCGGAATTTCCTTCGCAATTTCCTGACGCAACGAGGCCGCATGGAACAATCCGCCACGACCTAGCAATTCGAACAAAATCCGACCATCAGGACGTGATCCTTCTGGCCCCCGCAACCCACGATGGATCGCCTGGGCGAGTCCCTTGTGGTTGATAAATGTTCCCTCTTTTTCCGCCCAAGCGGAACCTGGCAGCACGAACTGGGCCTTGGCACTGGCCGGAGACGCGAGCAGATCTTGCACCACTAAGAGCTTCAATTTATCGAGTGTCGCGAGATCCTCGTCCCGAATCCAGCCCTCGGGATCCCCTCCCAGCACATACAGCGAATCAACTTCCCCTTTTTGGATCTGATCCAGGATCGTTAAGAAGGCCACGACCCCACCCGCAAAGTGACTCAGGACCGCCTCAACCCCTTGTCGATTCGGACATTTTTCCGCTCGAATCGTAAACTTGGTCGGCAGTGCGGGTTTCCCGTGGACGTCTTTCGGATAGAGATCATCTTCCCCGTCGACACGCACATTTCCCAAAGCCAGTTTTGCATTCGGATTGGCCTTTCTGGCGAATTTCGCCAGTAAATAAGCCTCTTCGACTGTCGCCCACGGAGAAATCACGACCGCAAATTGACCCGTTTTCTGTGTGGCGGTCGCTTTCACTGCGGTCTCAAGTGACGCCAGCACCGACTCCCAATCCTGGGCGATCGTCTCCCCTTTGGAACGAGCGATCGGCGATGTCAGACGTCGATCCGATTGGACATACTTCCACCCAAACCGTCCCTCATCGCACATAAAGCTTCCTTGAGCCGCAGGATTTTCACGCGGCTTCAGGCGATAGAGCACATCTTCATTCTGGTCGACCGTGATACTGCAACCAGTGCTGCAACCCGGACAGACGCTGTTCTTGGATTTGAGCCACCAGACGCGTTGCTTGTACAGAAAATCCTTGCTGCACAGAGCACCGACCGGGCAAAGATCAACCACATTTCCGGCAAGTTTGTTGTTGCAAGGATCGCCGGGGAAAATGTCGATTTCTTCGTGCGTTCCGCGGCTGATCACCTGCAGTTCCGCAGTACCGCTGATCTCGCGGGTGAATCGGACGCATCGGGTACACATGATACAGCGATCGGTGAATAACGTGATCTGATCGCCGATATGATCCTTATCGGGCTTGATATTCTTGGGTTCTTGTAACCGGCTGTAACCGCGACCGTATTTGTAGCTAAAATCCTGCAGGCCGCATTCACCCGCCTGGTCACAGACCGGGCAATCGAGCGGGTGATTGAGGAGCAGAAACTCGAGTGTCCCCTTCTGTGCGGCAAGCACCTTTTCGCTATTCGAGATGATCACCGTTCCGTCTTTGACCGGAGTCTGACAGCCGGGAAGCAGTTTGGGCTGCATGACGATCGTGCCGTCGGGCTTTTTGTCACCGACTTCGACCAGACACATACGGCAACTGGCCACGACCGACAAATCGTGGTGCCAGCAATAGCTCGGAATCTGATCCCCGGCTCGCTCTGCTGCCTGAATGCAGTTTAGCTTTTCGGAAGCTCCGATTTCGATCGGCTTGTTGTTTACGATGACTGTTGGCATGGGAAATCAGTAGTTATTCGATAGTGAAAATAAAACTCAGCCGCGTCGAATCGGAAATCAGGGATCTTTGATGACCAACCTCAGTGGGCCACCATCAAGGCTTCAGACGGTTTGACCGACTTGCGGCCGGTCTGAATATATTCTTCAAACTCGCTGCGGAACTTTTTGATCGCATTCTTGATCGGCCAGGCCGCTCCGTCAGACAGTCCGCAGATCGTCGTACCAGGGATAATCCCCATCGAACTGGCAACTTCGTTCAGCAGATCGAGGTCACGGAGTTGACCTTCACCCAGCCGAATTCGGGTCAGGATCTTGTGCATCCAGGCGGTCCCTTCTCGACAGGGGGTACACTGGCCACACGATTCATGGGCAAAAAAGCGAGCACAGTTGAACAGCACATCGACCATACTGGTCTGGTCGTCAATCACGGTGATTGCGGCCGTCCCCAAACCGAGACAACCGGCTTTACCGGGGCCATTAAAGTCGAGTGGCAGATCCAGTTCATCGGCAGACAAAAAGCCCATGCTGATCCCGCCAGGAACAACGGCTTTCGCCTTTCGGCCCTTCCAGACCCCACCCCCATGCTCATCAATGAGTTCCCGTACGGTAACCCCCATCGGCAATTCCACGCAACCTGGCTTGTTGACATGACCGCTGATGCAGTAGAGCTTCGGTCCATAGCTGCCAGCATCGCGCGGATTTTTCGGATCCGGCGGGACACCCATGCTCTTAAACCAATCTGCTCCCCGATCGAGAATTTGTTTGACACACGCCATGGTCTCGATGTTGTTGACGATGGTCGGCTTGCGGAACAGTCCTTCGATGGCCGGAAAGGGGGGCTTGATTCGTGGCCAAGCTCGTTTTCCTTCAAGGCTTTCGATCAGACCAGTCTCTTCGCCACAGATGTAGGCGGCAGCACCACGATGCAGCACCACATCGAGATCAAATCCGCTGCCGTGAATATTCTTGCCGAACAAACCCGCAGCATAGCATTCCTCAATCGCCTTTTTCAGGGCACGATAGCTTCGGCCGTACTCGTAGCGGAGGTAGATGTACGCCTTTTGCGATTTGATCGCATAACAACTGATTGCGATCCCTTCGAGCACCTGATGCGGATCCATCTCCATCAGGATTCGGTTGTTGAAGGTGGCGGGTTCGGATTCATCGGCGTTGATCGCCAGATAAATCGGCCCGGAATGATCCTTGGGAAGAAACGTCCACTTCAAGCCGGTGGGGAAACCCGCTCCCCCTCGTCCACGCAGTCCCGAATCTTTGACAAGGTTGACCACGTCAACGGGGGCCATTCCCAGAGCTTTTTTAAAGCCCTCGTAGCCACCGTCGCGTTGATAGGTTTCCAGCAGCTGACAATCGGGTTTGCCGATTCTCGCCAGAAGTGTAGGTTCAAAGGTAGACATGGTTTCGATCTGTTTTCACAGGGATTTCAAAAGTTCATCCGCTTTTTCAGGCGTGATGTTCATGTGTGCTTCGTCATCAACCAGAACGCAGGGGGCACCATCACATGCACCCAAACATTCTGCAAATTCCATCGTGACTTTACCGTCCGCAGAGGTCTGACCGGGGTGTACATGCAACTTTTCACACATGTGCTGCAGCAATTCTTCACCACCCCGCAGCATGCAGCTGATGCTGCGACAGACCCAGACGCGATGCTTCCCCAGCTTGTGTTTCTCGTCTTTGAAAAACTCGTAAAACGACATGGTGTCGTGGACTTCTGAAGGATGCAGCTCCAGCAATTCGGCAATTTCACGCACCGCCTCAATCGAAACATACCGCTGTGCATCCTGTACAAGATGCAGTGCGGGAAGCACGACCGCTCGTTTATTCGGGTAATTAGGAAACAGCGCCCGAATCTGGTCTCGCAGTTCCTCATTCAAGACGGCCATCGGTTCTCTCATTTCGAGACTAGGTTGAACAGTTTTCAGTTTTCAGTTTTCAGTTTTCAGTTTTCAGTGGCAGAACCGGATCCCGGTTAGGGCGAATTCCCTCGCAATACCATTCACCGGTCATTCGGCAAGGACCCTCGATCCCGCCTGCTGTTCCTCAATCCAACGATCATTCCATTTCGTGTCAACGATCCAATTCTGCTGCAATCACATTTAAACTTCCCAAAACGGCGACGACATCACTCAACTGATGATTCTTGATCAAATGCGGAAACAAGGCAAAATGGACGTAGCTTGGAGGTCGAGTCCGCGCCCGATACGCACGAGGACTTCCGTCGCCAACGATGTAATAGCCCAACTCACCGTTCGGCGATTCCGTCGCCGCATAGATTTCTTCCTTCGGCGTCGGAAATCCGCGATTTGGCATCATGACTTCAAAGTGTTGAATCAACCCCTCGATACTGCGGTAAACAGAGGGCTTGGCAGGGATCACCGCTTTACTTCCCGCGTCAACGTTGACAGGGCCCTCGGGGATATTCTCGATGCACTGCTCGATGATCTTGATGCTTTCGACCATTTCCTGCATGCGAACGAGATATCTTGCATAACAATCCCCTTCTTTGGCCGCGACGATCTTGAAATCGAGATCGCCATACGCCAGATACGGTTCGTCTTTACGCAGGTCTCGCAGCACACCGCTGGCACGTGCCAACGGCCCGGTGACACCCATGTTAATGCAATCTTCGGGGCTCAGATAACCGATTCCCTTCAAGCGATCGATGAAAATTCGATTTCGAGTCAGTAGCCGATGAACTTCTGCATGGACCGCCGCGAAACCTTTGACAAAGCTGCGAACTTTGTCCACCCAGGCGTTATTCACATCAAAGGCAACTCCACCAACACGGGTATAGCTGGTGTGAAATCGCTGTCCCGAGGCCGTTTCCACGATATCGTAGATCAGCTCACGCTGCTGGAAAAAGTAGAGGAACGCAGTGAAGCCACCCAAGTCGAGTGCACAGGTCCCGGTGTTCAACAGGTGATCCTGAATCCGCATCAATTCCGCCAGAATCGTACGGAGATATTTACAGCGGGGAGTCAGTTCGATCCCCAGCAGTTTTTCCACGGCGTGATGCCAGGAGATTTCGTTGTGCAACGGCGAAATATAATTCATGCGGTCGACGATGGTGACGTACTGGTTGAAGTCGAGATGCTCACCCAATTTTTCAAACCCGGAATGCAGGTAACCGATATGCGGTACGGCATTCACGACGGTTTCGCCATCCAGCGTCAACACCAGTCGCAGCGTCGTGTGCGTTGCTGGGTGCTGCGGGCCAAAATTGAGCGTCCAGAGATATTCCTTGTCAGGAGCATCCAGTTCAGCCAGATCGGAAACTTCAAAAGGCATGATCGTCTCTTGGACGGGTGTTGATAAAACAAACCAGTAACGAACTTCAGCAGATCAAACTGTTGCCAGTATTTTTAGCCCCGGCAACCTCAGGCCCCAGCGTCCTCAGCACAAAATTCAACTTTCGGCACGGGTGAGCACTGGAAAGTTGTGTCGTTCACCACGCCCCTTCAGGGGATAATCTTTTCGCAATGGATAGGCAGTGAACTCATCAGGAGTCAGGATCCGCCGCAGATCAGGATGCCCCGAAAATCGAATCCCAAACATGTCGTAAACTTCGCGTTCCAGCCAGTCTGCCGATTTCCACAGCGAATAGACCGAAGGGAGCAACGGTTCAGGATCATTCACGTGCGTCTTGATCACCAGCCTCGCACCATTCATGGTACTCACCAGCACGTAAACGACACCAAACCGATCCTTAGCCCCTTCGTATTCGAGGTAGTCCACGGCAGTCAGTTCGACCAGCATGTCAAAGTGATGCTCGTTCTTCAGAAACGCGAGAATGTCAAACAGCTTTTCGGCCGGAACCCCGATGCGGTGGTTATCCCGGAATTGACTGAACGACAATTCGTCACAGCTGAACTTCAATTTTAAAGCATCTTCAATAGTCATCATGATCAACCAACTGGAATTGTGTCTGTCGCAAACCGAATCGTAAGCCGACCGTCAACAAAAAGCCTAGCTCAGTGCAATCAGCTTTTCATTTCCTTCGCGAATCCGAATCAATTCATCAAGGTCAAAGGGAGTTGGCCCCATCGGCTGCGTCCGTTTACCAAATTCCGTCCCATTCAACGTGCCGCCATGCTTGATCTTGTCCTGCAAGGCGATGATTCCCGCCATGAGCTGCTCGGGACGGGGAGGACAGCCGGGAACGTAGAGGTCCACAGGGATAAAGCGATCAACCCCCTGAACCACTGCGTACGTATCAAAAACCCCGCCCGTACAGGCACAAGCGCCCATGCTGATACACCACTTCGGCTCGGGCATCTGCAACCAAATTCGCTGCAGCACCGGCAGCATCTTCATCACCACACGTCCGGCCACGATCATGAGATCGCACTGCCGAGGACTGAATCGCATCACTTCGGCCCCGAAGCGAGCCAGATCGAAGCGGGACGAAGCGGTCGCCATCAACTCGATGCCACAACACGCTGTCGCAAACGGCATTGGCCAAAGACTGTTGGACCGAGCCCAACTGGCCGCTGCATCAAGACTCGTCATAAAAACATTATCAGGAACATCTTTCATCGCCACTTGAAGACCCCTTTACGCCAGGCATAAACATAGGCAATGGCGAGCGTAGCCATGAAAACCAGCATCACCCCAAACACAGTCCCACGCAATTCCACCGGAACACCGACCGAGTTGCCACCCGCCGGGTCATCCAGATAAGCGGAGACTGCCCAAGGGTACAGAAACAGCAATTCCACGTCGAACACGAGGAACAGAATTGCCACAAGATAGAATTTGACATCAAACGGCTGACGCGCATCACCAATCGGATCCATCCCAGATTCGTACGGCATCTGCTTGACAACGGTCTGCTTCCGCGGGCCGACAATGTGGATAACGATCAGATTCGTAATCACGAATCCAACAAGTACTGTTGCGAACAGCAAAATCGGATAAGCACTGTCCATACGTTTCCGCCTCAGCCCTTTTCCCGTCGACTCACGAAAGAAAGTGGACAACACCCTCCTTCGTGAACCTCCCTGTCGTGAACCATACAGTCGTCAACACAGTCATCAACCATACTGTGAAGCAGTAGCAAATCGCAAGATTCACACCGCGACACTCGTTAAGTTCGGGATTCTAGGAGTGAACCTCTGAAACTGCAACGCAATTCGACTGGGGAAACCCGAACAACACAATTCCGTAAGGTTTCTTCACGAATCCGGCTCAGGGGTTTAAAGGGAGAATTGGCTCAAGAAACCAGGTTCCCGGCCCTGCTTCCGAGGCGATTGGGAGTGGGAGTTCTTCCCCCGTCAGTTCCCGAATGGCCCAGCGGCGGGCGAGCGACATTCGGTCGTTGGGAGTCTCTTTTTCGACAGGAACACGAAATTCCGCCGCGTATTTGACCCCCTTCATCCGTCCGATGGCAATGATGCAATGCTCTTTCACCAAAAAACTTTCCGGGGGCATCATCGACTGATCATTGATGCGTTCGACCAACAAGGTTCCCAATGATTCCTCGAGAGTTCCTGCATGAATCCAGCCCAAAGCCCAGATCGCCGCCGAACGCGAACGTTCACCCATGATCAAATCCTTTGGAATATACGTCCGCATCAACGGTTCCGCTTGCTTGGCCCCCATCCGCCCACAGGCTTCGAACAAATGAGCCACCTGGACATCAATCACTTCCAGAAAATTCTTTTTTCGAGCCACGGTCTGCCGCTGAATTTTGTCGATGATGGGATCAATCGTGAGTGGATCCGCGATTTTGCGAAGCCCCCACGCCGCATCCACCAGGACCTCGTTTCGAGGTGACTCGAGCAGCTCGACCAATCGCGATGCCGCAGGTTGGTGTTCGAGCATTCCAAGCAGCAATGCCCCCTGCTGTTGCCCGCGCCAACTCGTTTGATTTAGGATTTCCAACGCCGAGGACCGAACGACCGCATTCAGCTCGTCTTTTGCAGACAAATCCCAGAGGTCGCTACAAATCTGCCGTCGTAAACCGGGATGGGGATCATCCAGCAATCCGGCTAACGCCGGGATTCGCTCGACGGTCGGCAGCGAAACATACGCCCGAGCAGCCTGACGGCGAACATTGGCATCCGCATTTTTCAAGGCCGCGGGCACAAGTGGCAAGACCAAGGCGGGATCGATCTCGTTCAGACGCTGCAGCGAGGCGGCTGCCAGCGAAGGCTCGGTATCGGCCGCAAGTTCGGTGAAGAGTCGGATCGCGGTTGCATTCGAGTGCCGTGTGAGAAAACGAATGGCACAGTGGCAATTCACAAAACGGGAACCTCGCTTCTCGCGAATCAAACGTTCGGCATCCTCTTCAAGACCCGTTTCGGTCAATTGACCTGCCGCCGAGGCTGACTCGAGACGGAGATCCGAAATCTGCGTCAGATCCAGCGTCATCGCCTTTAAAAGCGGAAGTGCGGAGGTCTCCTTGACCTGTCCCAATCCGCGCAGGGCAAGGATCAGCTCACGCGTTCGAACGGTATTTTTGTCCTCCAGTCGCTTGCGCCAAATCGCTTTGATCGGGCCGAAATCCCAGTCGGCAAGTGCCGGCTCGACCAGTTGACGCAGTTCCGAACCCGAGGTTTGCGAGGCGGCAAATAACGCTGCTGCCGACGAACGGGCATCGAGCGCAATCAGAGCTCTCGCTGCGGAAAACCGGGCGGACGAATGCGTCGATTCCCCCTGCAGGATCTTTTCCAGACTGGGGATAGCGCTATTCAGGCCCGGGACTTCTTTGGCGGCAGCCAACGAAATCGATTCCGCCGACATCCGTTGTAAATCGACTTCCGGTCGACCCAGTGCCTGAATCCATAGCTCGCGATGTTGCCGCATCTCGTTTTTAAAACGAGGGAGCGGAGTACAGTCAGGATCGGTATCCATCAGGTAATCCGAGTGGATTTCGGCTTGCACGGGAGCTGCAGCCATCGTCAACAGCAGGGTCAAGCAAAGAAGCGAGCGACCGGACATGAAAAATCGTCTCGGGACAAAAGGAACTTTGCGAATGCGATCGAGGGAGCTCACACGAATCCCCACAGTAAAAAAGCAGCGTGAAAAATCCCCACCGTAAAAACGGCGGCAACAGCTCGGTACCCCGAATTCCTTCAACCGTGACGAGTTTAGCCCATTCCTATCGATCAGGCTTCTGCCGGTTTCGTGTCCCTCAACGGTGCCGATCAACGAGGCCGCGAAATCCGGTAAGTCTGGGTGAGCAGCACGAGCAGGCAGGCCACCGATGTCCCCCCCAGAAACCACCAATTCGCAGGAATCAAGGAATAATTCTGGAAGCCAGGCATGCGGATGACGGAAAGTGCCGCAGCGATCGGGTTAATCGACAGTGCCTTCTCGACCGTTCCGTGACCGAAGGGGGCGTCTCGTCCCAGCCAGAATAACAAAGGTACAGCACAAATGGACAACAAAACACCGTAGGCCGCTGCCGTCGCTGCTGCGGTTCGAGAGAAAAGACTCCCGACGGCAGCACTCAGCAACATTGCAAAAACCGCCGTGATGCCCAGACAAATCACCACTTTCCAGACTTGACCCGTCATCCCCGGCTCGATGTAAACCATCACCACATAACCAGGAAGTGTCGCACAGAGAATCAACATCAAAGGGAGAATCACGCTGAGAAGCTTCCCCCAGACAATGCGCGCCATCGACATGGGGGTCGTCTGCAATAGTTGCCAGCCGCGACTTTCCCGCTCACTACTGATCAACCCGGCAGACAGGCTGGGGGTGATCAATACCACCAACGCGACTTGCATCACCACCATGATCCCGCCGATGGTTTCCACACCCCAATCGAGGGTCCCCGCGGTGGTCGCGTAAGTCAGGCCCAGTGACAGCACCGCACAAATCGCAACCAGTCTGAGCAGCCAATGGAGGCGACCAAACCGGCGGCAGCGGAATTCCTTGACCATCACCGGATTGACGAGGGACGAGATCCCGCCGGACCGGCGCTGTGGATCAACGAGAAAAAAGAGTCGCCGAAAGAAGCGAACCCCCAGCGCCTGATCATCACTGATCGTACCCGCCGGGCGAGATGCGTCAAAAATCTTGTGATTCAGTCGCGAGATCGTCCAGAGACCTGCAATGGCCGAGATGATCAGCGACGACACGGTGAATCGACCCAACAGGTTGCTCTTGGAGATAATCCCCTGGCTTCCCACGTCACCGGCTCCGGTGAGCGACATCATCGCAGCAAACGGTGATACGCCCCTGAGAATTTCCCCCAGATCCGCCAGCGTCCCTTTTGTTCCCTGAAAAAAATAGTGTGGCCCCAGCGACAGAATGGAGAGGCAAAGGACCAGTCCGTAGGTTACCCGCACTGCCGAGTCGATGGAATTCGAGTAGCTGCTCACGAGCAACCCGAGCACGGAAAACAGCAAGGCAACCAGCAGCAGCAGTTGGTACATCCGCCATAAATCGCCATACAGAGAAAGGCCACCCATCGCATAGCAGGCACTCGCCGCAGGAAGACTCATTGCGAGAATAATTCCCGCGAGCGCCATGACAGCCAATAATTTACCGAAAAAGATCCGCCAGGACCCCATCGTGGTATTCAGCAGCAGTTCCAGTGTTCCCTGCTTTTTCTCCCGCACAATACTTGTCGCGGGAAAAACCGGCAGCAGCAGCAGCACGGTGGCAAGCAATCCATAGCCAAATAGCTGAAACACCTGTTGCGAGCGGGTTCCGGTGAGCGCCACCCGGGCATCAGTCGGCCAGCGAACCGCCACGAGGATCGCGAAAAAAATCACGAGTCCACATTGCAGCGCCATCATGCGTCGACGACGTAGCATGGTCGTCATTTCGCGCTGCGCCATCGCATTAAGCATGGGTCGTTCCCCCCGTCACAACGGGCTTGGCCGCAATCGCCTCCTGGGGGCGTGCGAACGACATAAAGGCTTCTTCCAGATCCGTTTGGACTTCGCGGAATTGGGTGACTTGAATCTGGCCCTGAATCAATCGGGTCAGCACCTGACACAATTCGGCTTCTGATTTCGCGGTTCGGAACCGAACTGTGGCTTCCGCAGGGACTTCGACGACATCCGCACCCGGTTCAATCGCCTGGCGAATGAGATTCGCAGCCGCCGGAACTTGCTCGGCAGAAACCAGCGTCGATTCAATCGTCCGCTGCTGACTGACCTGCCGACCGATTTCTTCCACGGTCCCGTAAGCCCGCAGCTTTCCGTGGGTCATAATCGCAATCCGATCACAGATCCGGGCCAGTTCCGGGAGAATATGACTGGTGACGAGCAGGGTTTTGCCCCGATCCGCTAACTGAATCAACAGATCTCGCATTTCGATTCGGGCCTGTGGATCCAGACCATTCACCGGTTCATCCAGGATCAGAACTTTGGGATCGTGCAGCATGGTGCGAGCGAGCCCCACACGCTGTTGCATCCCGTGACTCAGGCTTTCAACAAAGCGGTCTTTCATATAGGCCGTACCGGTCATCTCCATCACTTCTTCGATCCGTTTGGCACGGATTCGCGGGGCAATCCCAAAGGCCGCACCGAAAAAGTCGAGGTACTCGCGGACACGCATATTGTCGTACGAACCGAATGTATCGGGCATGTAGCCGACCATTCGCTTGATCTTGCTCGCATCCGAAACGCAATCCACGCCGGCGATGCTCGCCTTGCCGGAAGTCGGGCGAATCAATCCGACCAGGATTTTGATGGTGGTCGTTTTCCCGGCGCCGTTGGGCCCGATCAGACCCAGGATTTGCCCGGCATTCAGGGTCAGGTTCAGGTCGTTCAATGCCGTGAACGAGCCATACTGCTTGGTCAGGTTTTCAATCACCAGAACAGGGGCTCCCGCGGCCGCTGCAAGGGGTCGGTTCGATGTTGTCATTTAGTTATTCTCCCTCGGTTCGATCGTTTTGGCCCAAAGTTGCACTGTCAGCGATTCAATTCGCCAGTAATTGATCTTCGCATTTTGATCTTGTTTTATCGACGGGTATTCGGCCTCTTTGTCACCCGGCTTGTCAATCGTTTGCGTCAATTCGGGTCGTTTCGGATCCCCGGCACTGATCCCCAAAATCAAGCCACCATCCGAATTCACCGAAAGAACACTGGCATCGTTGATTTCAAATGCCAGCGCACCGACCGGATCCATCCGGGTTTCCAAACTGACGACTTCCCGATCCTTCAATCCCAGGACTTCCACCCGTCCGATCGGGCCCGAAACATTCATCTCAATTCGTAGTCGAGTCCCCTGGATTGGCAACAGTTCGCGTGGAATTTGGATATTCAGCCACGAGGTGGCCGGCACGGAACGCTCTTGCCATTCTTTCCGCGCATGATTCCACATGGTGGAAGGGGGACTGCCGTCAGGATTGCGCTGATTGCGATAAGCCAACAGGGGTGATGGGATCACGAATTCACTACCGATTGCGGGTCGTTCCAGGATGAGTGGGATCGCAACTAAGGTGGTTCCTTGCGGCTTCATGGTATCTCCGAACTGGAATCCATGTTTCCATTGATCGGACCAGAACATCAGTTGGGGGCGATCCGGATAGTCTTTGCGTTTGGGGTTCGCAAGAATTTTTTCCAGGGTGCGACGACGACGGTCTTGTTCATCGCTCACCAGACCTGCACCCAGAAATTGATCTTTGCTAAAAGCATCGTCGGCTCGGGCGGTAAACGAGCCATTCCCATTGAGCTGTACTCCCAGGCGGCCATCACGGGTGGCGATCAGGGCATCAGACCCCGGCGACAACCGACCGGAATAGGTTCCTACCATCCCCTGGGCATCAAACGAGGCACGGGCTTCCAGTCGATCGACGACGGTTTCTGCTCGTGTAAATGGGGTCGCACGCAAGCCGTGGGGCTGTGGAAGATTTTCCCAGTGCCAAGCCCCCAGGTCGGTCGTCACCATGCGGCGATTCGAGTTTTCCAAGCCGGACATGTCCGGCATCATCCGACCACCCCCGGTGACTTGAATTGGCGAGTCGCTTCTTTCAGATTGATAAACCGCAACGATTCCCTGGGTTCGGACATCGTCTGTTCCTGTCATCGCCTGAGCGACCTGGATGCTGGCCACGGTTGCCGGGATTCTGTCGCGGTACGAGCGGCCGATCGAGAGTAGGCCGATACTGACCGCGATGGCGAGCAATGAACCGATCCATCCCAGGGATTCAAGTCGCCCCGAGCGGAGTAGTGCCAGTGCGATCAGCACCAGTACCAGTGAAAAGCCAATCAGCGTGCCAACAATGAGACCCCATGAGGGAATGGTATACCCGACATATTCCCGAACCTGAGGCTCCATCGCCGAATGAGCGATCAATTCGGGCTCACGCATGGCGAAAAAGTCCGAGGCAATGTCATTCATGGATGCCAAGGGGATCCACTGCGAGGTAAAGGCGGGATCTTCGGATTGGCGTGAATTGGGGGGACGAGCTGTCATCCAGCCTCGCGGACCGAGAGTCGTAATCAAGACGCGACCATCCCCATACGCTTTTGTCATGGCGGCAGGCCAGCCATTGACCTGGTGTGTGACATCAATATTCGAGGTCACCATCCGGACAAATTCGACCGGTTCTTCATGATCCGTTGACTCGCCCACGTCTCCGTCGGGATTCGATAATGTCGGCCCTTTGTCGATCCGGACCGTCGTCAAACCGACGCGATCGACAACGTGTCCCTTAAAATCATCGCCGAACAGGCTTTCTAGCACAATTGGATCGACCTGATCCATCATGATCCAGAGTCGGCCTCCCTGGTGCAGCCAGTGCCGCAGCGCCGCCATCGCCGCCAAATCCTGCGTAATGCGGTTCTCCATCAGGACAATGTGATCCAGACTGCTCAGTTCACTTTCATCGGCAGGAAGAAATTGGTCCAGCAGCAACGAGTATCGATTGCTCAGTTGCTGGCTTACGCGGGTAGCAATAACCAGATCCGTCACTTCCGCAGAGGGAACATCCCGTTCAGTACCGGTGGTCCCGATCAAACCGGTGTTTCG
>Ga0209500_10000900_pt1 | contig 23725 bp, 19 predicted proteins | sample S_140212_EF_Meta_FD_187323 | JGI IMG/M metagenome (GOLD analysis project Ga0209500, IMG submission 187323) | Freshwater microbial communities from Lake Simoncouche, Canada to study carbon cycling - S_140212_EF_MetaG (SPAdes) (version 2) | ecosystem: Environmental > Aquatic > Freshwater > Lake ...
AAAATTAATTAATATAGAATGCGTTTTTTTTTACGTTGATAATATTAAGGAATATATACAACAGCATCGTACAACCACGGCATAGCATCTCGCGCAGGCTGACTAACTAACGTAAGAGCAGACAACACATAAAATGTTCCTAGCATTTTATTATCAATATCTACTGCCGACTTTACAAGATTTTCTATTATTTGTACATTATACTTTACAACTGTTTCATTGGAGAGATTGTTCAGTGTAGTATTGTTCACTATATTCGTAAAATAAGGAGTTCCTAAAAATGGACTACCATGCGGTGGACATATTTCCTGCTTCTTCGCCACCGTCAATAATGCTCTGTAATTCCATATATCTACCAACTCCCTCGCAAATCTTATGTGCAAATTTCTCGGAAGATCTATAAACCACTCAGAATTTGCATAGTTACCATACGAATTCATCGTCTGAAATAAATCCAATATTTTTAACTCCATCCTTTTAGCAGGATCCATTACCTCGTTCTTTAACTCTATCTCTATCGGAATTTTTAGCACCTTGGACAATCTTATCATATTTAATACATTTACTTTTACTTTATTATCAAATTCATTTCTATTATACGGATTCTTCGCTCTCGTTCCTTCCTTCTGTATTAAATTATGCAAAGAAACAATATTAAACCCATACACAAAGTCATCCTCGTCGCGATAACTATAAAACTGTGTCGTAGGTATTTCCACCATATCATCCATAGTAAAAAAATCCGTATCATTCGTGCATATCTTACGGTCCATCAGCGCAGGGCCTTGCATCTTGTGCAACTTTCTACATAAAAATCCTCTAAACACTTTTTGTATCTTTAAAGGACCAATCGAATTTTTACAATATTCGTATATCCTCTTTGTCAAATCATCCTTGTTACCACCTTTCGATATCTTATACCTTGTACACAGCTTCTTTAATTCATCCATTTTATATTTCACCACTAATAACGTACTATAATTATGAATAGATAACTCCTCACATTTTTTTACTGCTTTCCCCTTTTTTACATTATTTCGTTCTTCGCACTTACTAGACTCTTTTTCAGATTTTGAATTTAGCCCTGTATTCATTTTAGAATTTGATTTTATCATTTTCTCACGCTTCTCATTCTTCTCTACCTTTTTATCTACTATACTATTCATAATGCTCGCTATCTCCGTCAAGCTACTCGCTACAGTATCCTGATAATTCACTGATACAATTATTTCGTTTACATCATTTATATCGCCTCCAATAACAATTGACATTTTATTTTATACGTACACTTGTCTATATTTCTTATATATTAACAATATTTTTTTAATATCTTATCGTACAATACATTACTATAGTTATAATAAAATATATTACTATTTTTACACCCTATTACCATGATAAATAGTAGTGGACATTTTTACATATAAAACACTATGTTTTATGTACTATTCTTAAATAGCACAAAAATAATATTTTATACAAGGAGTTTGGATTTTTGAATTATCATTTATAACTGCGCCGAATTTCCCAAAACAGAAAATTGAAGACACTATAAACATTAATATTATATAGCACGAACAATCAGTTACAAAGCCAATCAACAAACCAACAATACAATGTCCACTCAATCCGCAACCGCACCCAACAAATCGTCCAAGCCTTCCGCTCCAAAGGAGATTCTTTCGGGCGAGACTTTTAATCCCGACAGAGACATCAAATATTCCAAGCCCAAGGTTAATGCCTCTGGTGGTAAGAGTGTCGGAATTCTCAATGCTACAACCAACGGAGCAACATATCTGTCCACTCCTCTCATGATGACGTGGGGTGTTTCAGCATTCGAAGACAAGAAAACCGGCGAAAAGTCGTACAGCATGTCGCTGCAGTTTCCGGGCGAGGAGTACAATACCGCCGCGATCACCAAGTTCCGCGCAAATATCGTGAAGTTTGAGCAAAAAATCAAAGCAGATGCCCTCGCAAACCAGAAGGAATGGTTCGGCAAGTCGACCATGACCAAAGACCACATCGACATGTTCTGGACTCCCATTCTCAAGTTCGCCAAGGGTGAAAACGGAGAACCCGACCATAACAAGAACCCTACCCTCAACGTCAAGATGCCCATCTGGGAGGGCGTATGGAACGTCGAGCTGTTTGACCCTCAGTCTCGCAAAATCTTCCCCGACGCCACAAACGACCATGTCACTCCCGTTGACCTTATCGCAAAGGGTTCGCATGTTGCTGTTGTTCTTCAGTGTGGAGGTGTGTGGTTCGCTGGTGGTAAGTTCGGTGTTACCTGGAAGCTGTTTCAAGCCGTCGTCAAACCCAAGACAACTCTTCGCGGCAAGTGTCACATCCAGCTTTCGGGCGATGACAAGAAGATCGTAGAGACGCAGGAACTCGACACTGTAAGCGATGATGACATTCCTGTTACTCAGACCGAGGATTCCGACAATGAAGAACAAGAGTATGATGATTGTGACGACACGCCATCTGCTACCCCTCCTGCTCCTGCGCCCGCACCTGCGCCTGCCCCTGCACCTGCTGCTACTCCTGCATCCGATGAGTCGAGTACCGGCGGTGGCGTCAAGAAGATTGTCAAGAAGGTTGTGAAGAAGTAAAAAACAATACTTACAATTGCATACAGGTTATAAAAGACAGTAAGTAATATCTAATCTCTCGGTGGTTAAAATAAATATACAGGTAAGTGAATACGAATATAAAATGTAATAATTTTAAATAACTATTGCTAACACATTTTGATATGCAGGTACCATATTTTTTTATGTGAATTTGACTACATAATCAAACTCAAATAAAATTAAAATTATGATTAAAATTATTATTACAATTATTATTACAATTATGATTAAAATTATTATTACAATTATTATTACAATTATGATTAAAATTATTATTACAATTATGATTAAAATTAAGCTTTATAATGCGTTTTTGCATACTCGGAATATTTTTTACCAAATGTGGTTTGTAACAATAAAATATAACTTTTAATAACTTCGTTGTAAGAAACATTATTTTTTTCGACCATACTCAATAATTCTGTAAAACCTTTTATTAAATTTTGTATAACATTATCATGCGATTTATCGTGTTGTTCGTTACGAAAAACAAGTGAAAGCATTCTTATAATACCTTTAAAAAAGGTAATGTAGTCTTGATTTTTGTCACTAAACCCTCTATACTTGCGCAACTCTCCGTCACCATAATCTATAATTTTTGCCGAGTAAGGATTCGTCAAAGAAATAGGATCTATAAGAAAGACGGAGTCAGTAGTAAGGGTTTTATGTAGTATATTACCATCTATCATTTTTTTTATCCCGACTATAATATTTGTAATAAGACTAAATAAAACACTAGGTTCCGGTATTGTTTTGGAATCTTTTCGTATATTAAAAACATTTTTCAAGTAATACATTAGATTATGGTTGCCTGAAAAGGCGATATTAAAAACGAAGAATTCATTTATATCGTATGTCGGTTTCGTTAATGAACATTTTTGAAAATCATCGGGTACATGTTTATTTTCTAACTCATATGCATCTACTAATAAACTATGAAATAATCCCTTCGGATCTATGTCTTTCATTTTTTTAAGAATTTTAAACTCATGTCTATATTCGCTAAAGGCATTGTTTTTAAGAACTACTTTTGAAACGATATTTCCGTTATGTGTTAGAGAGAGTTTGGAAGTAAGTTCTGGACGAAATACGCAGCCAAAGTTGCCCTGCCCTATAAGCGAACCGCCCGATAATACCCTATTCCTACCCCTTCTTATAGTTTTATGAAATATTTTGTTACTTCTATTAGTCTTATATTTTCTATTTTTTTTTACTTTATATGTTTTTCTCATAAACGCGTGTAAGGTATCGTATATATATATTATAGTATTACTTTATTTTTTATCTATCATAATTTCTTTTCCAAGATTTTTTATTATTTTTCTTTCATAGTTATTGTAGTTTTCGATGGGTTCGCATATTGATCGCATCATTGTTAAATACTCTATTTGTTTTTTTTCGGTTTCTATCCAGTCCGGGTTATCTATTGCCCACTGCTGTAAAGCTGTTCGCTCTTTGTCTGCTATTTTTACAATCGTATTTTTTATCATCTCGTTACTGTCATCTTTCAGCCACTTGTCTTCATCTTTTATATACATGATATCGCGTTTTATATCCGTGCAATGAATAGGACGTTTGTAAATATCCAATTCTTTTAGTCCTTTTATTAAAACATCTGTTATACCACGCGATATACCATTTGTCTTTGAAAATAGTAAATCCTCCAATGTTATCTTTAACGAATCTATAAAATCTGATATGTTTAAAGCGTCCTTACATTGTTCGTTCAAGAATACATTCAGGTTAAAATTGTTATTCATCGTATTATTAGTTGTGTTATTTGTATTGTTAGTTATATTACCGATTTTAGGTATTATACTATTCAACTGCTCCTGTTGTCCTTTAATTATTTTCATCATTTCTTTATTATCATTTATCAATTCTATAAACATATGTTTAGTTATAACTATCTTATTGTCTGAGCATATATCATCTTCGGTCGTTTCATATTTTTCTTTATTATCTACCCCATCATGTAGCAAAGAATTCCCGGGTGTATTGACGACAATACACGTTCGCTTATGCCTTGCTAAACCCGGACGATACTTGTAATTACTACCACATATGCAGCTAAAAACTTGCTCCCCCTTATTAGGCGTTTTATTTGTACCATTGATTACCATTTTATGCTTCACAGTCACCAAGTGTCTTTCGTAGTCACTTTGCTTAGAGCATTTAAAGTCACAAACTTCGCACACAAAAAATGGCGTTTTTTTGGCGGTTTTTTGATTACCCATATCCGTTTATATATGGTACATATAAAAAACGCCTAAACCTTTTTCATATAATATATAAAAAAGTTGAAAAATTATGGTAACAAAAAAATCAACTTAAAAACCAGATTTAGAGCATTATGCTCTGAATGACGAATGCATCGCTTTTTTTAAATCTCTACCCCCGGTTTTGGAAAATGGACATTTATAAATGTCCAATTTTGAAAAGAGGCCTCCGAGAGTTGAAATTTCAATACATCATCACTCTTTCGGCGTCCGCCCTCCCAATCTTGCGAGGTTACCTTTATGCTTTAAAAATATAAAAAAATAGAATACAAACAAGAGCATTATCTAGCGGAGTGAATAATCGCTGGATTTTTATTAAAGATGGGGCAAAACATGGCGAACGTCTTTTTCGTAAAACAAGGATGGGTATGTTTGGGGGATGTTTTTAATATTTTCGGCGATAGGTTTGGGAGGTTTTTCGGATGATGGTCCGAAATGGGCGATGTTGTTTTATGGATGTATGGTACCTATAAAACAAGAGATGTTACAGATTCGTGAGAAATGCGGAAATTCAAAGACATTTAAATAATAAATCAAAACAGTTCTATGTTAACGATTATAGATGACTTCTCTGCAATATCATACATATGTTTCGTATTTATTAAGGGTATTCCGACACCGGATAGTACATATGTCTGATTACTTTTTATATTCAATGCTGCAGCATTTACCGTGAATTTTTTACTACCTATTTCAAATTCAATACACTGTTTTTCTAATAAGTCTACAATCTTCATGCGAATATCTATGTAAATATCATTGTTAGAATCTATGTATATATGAGAGGGTATTACGGGAATACAGCGAACAATTAGGTCAACGGATGTATTATCCGTATTTCCCAGCTTATAGTACAACTCCGTATGCCATAAAGGAACATAGAATATCTTGTCTTCATGTTCTAATACATATACGTTATTTTCGCCCATCATCTCGTCTAAAGATACGGAAATAACAACTAGATTATCAAGCGCCATTTTACTTCTCATGATTTTTTCAAACAACGCCAACTTTTCGACACTTATATGAAACGCTTTGTGATATGTCGTTATAATTTCGTATATGTTATATGCTGCTTCTTTGTCCAGATCCTCAAACATTTTGACGGATAACTCTTGACAATCCTCAACTATTATTTTTATTAATGTATTTATGGTTATCGACGTATTTTCCTGCGAGATAATCGTCATTTTTTGCAACAGCGACTGGATAAATGTGCGAAATATTGACATATAACTATCCGAGCCTCCGCAGTCATCTCTACTTCCATCATTATCGCCTCTATTAAACATATGAGACGTTACAGGTTCGTGAGAAATGTCGAAATTCAATAAATATAAATATGCATCATTAACTTGCTTGAAAATTTCGCAAGATTCTTCACTATTTGCGTTTTTATCGGGATGATGTTTTAGAGCCAACAATCTATAGTTCTTTTTTAACTCTTCTAATGTATAATTATATTTTAGATTTAATAATTCACGGGCCTTCTGCGCTCTTTTTATATCCATTTACTATTGTTATTAGATTATACATGTAATTTTCTAAGTGGTAAATCGGTCTATAATTATTATTATAATATTGTAAAAATATATTCGTTTTTAACAAAATGTTCGACATATTAGCTTCACTTATTAAACTATCTCGTACTAATGCTGTCAAAATATACCATATACATTCATTTATATCTAATTCATATATTAGTATATCGTACAAAATATCGCGAAACGTTAAGAACTCTATTTTATCAGGATTCTTTATATTCTCTATTATAGCATTACAAATACATTCGTGAGGATTTGTTAGTGAACTTATATGTGTTATTACGTTTTTTATATTAGATATATTGGAAATATTCGCACGTTTTAATTGGTCATTTGTTTCCATTTTTTTAGAAAAACATTTATTATAGTTGGAAATCTTAGGACGAGGAACACTTATTATTTGAGCATTATTAATTATATTATCCGGTATAAAACTTATATTTTCGGTTATAATTATAAAAATTATTTTTATAGTATTTAATGACTGGGACTGCATATAACTATAAAATATGTCCAATAATTCACTGTGTATCTTATGAAAATATTTACATAGTATTATACCATGCATATTCGCTCTTGTCGATACAACATCGTTTATCTGGTTATATATATCATTCCACAATATTTTAGAATTACATCCTAGTAACGACATGTCTACTTCGAAATGAATATCGCTCATCTTTATTATACAGTTTTCCTTATTTGAATTTATAGTAAGACGTTTCTCATATTTTAATTCACTATTACTGTATCTTTTTATACACGATAAAGCTTGTGTATATTTTCCAATACCTTTAGGGCCATAAAAAATAAGATTTTTCAAATTTTCAACCTTTGATGGAAACCCTTCATATAACTTATTTAACTTGGGATGAAGAGAACACTTCTTGTTCGAAGAAGTATAATCATCAAAATGTGTTTCTAGAAATTTCATCATTCTGGCTTGTTACTATGATAAAAATTAATACTATTTTAATTTTAGATTTTAGATTTAAATTGTATTTCGATAAATATGTATTTCGATAAATATGTATTTCGATAAATATGTATTTCGATAAATATGTATTTCGATAAATATGTATTTCGATAAAATACAATACATAAGAATTACTTAAATATATAATGATAACTACAGTAGAGTAAATAGATATATACTTTAAAAAATTTAAAGCATTTCAAATGAAGCTTATTGATACAAACCCGGAAAATTTTAATAAAAATTACATATATTTTAACGAACCAATACAAAATACAATTATAAATGAAAGCCGCTTTATACGAATATTATACTCAACGCCAAATATTATATTCAACGGAATAAATATTTTATTAAAAATAAATATAGATGGTGTAGATAAGCAGTACAATAAAAATATTATATATTATAGTGTCGATAAAAACACCGAAACAATAAATAACATAAAAAATATAGAACACACTATTTTGAAAAAATATCCAACGGATAAAATACCGGCATATAATTTAGAAGGACAAGTGAATACAGGAGTATTAAAACTATTTTCTGATTCTAATGATAAGAAAAAAAACATAGATGTTATTCTAAAAATATCAGGATTATGGGAAGATAATACATCATATGGTATAACCTATAAATTTTTGTCTATTTTTTAAGATTTTTATAGATAAATTACAAATCACAAATCACAAATTATACATGACAAATGTATATATGTGTTAGTATACTTAAATATAATATGTAATAATCCATTATTTATTATATTTATTATATTTAAAATAATAAATGAAAAATTTATTAGTAACGGGGGGTTGTGGATTCATTGGTTCAAACTACATAAATTATATTTTTGAGAAATATAATGACTTTAATATCATAAACATAGATGCTATGTACTATTGTGCTTCCGAGAATAACATAGATTGTAATGTTAGAAATTCGAAACGATATACATTAATTAAGGGAAACTTATGTTCATATGATTTAGTATATCATGTTATTGTAAGCTATAAAATAGACTATGTTATACATTTTGCAGCACAAAGTCATGTACAAAATTCATTTGAAGATGCTCTTCAATATACAAAAGACAATGTATTCGGAACACACAATTTATTAGAAGCTGCTAGAAAATATGGTAAAGTTAAAAAGTTTATACACGTCTCCACAGATGAAGTATATGGAGAGTCAATGATAGAACATCACGAAACTAAAAAAACAGAAGAAAGTATATTATGTCCGACAAATCCTTATGCTGCGACAAAAGCAAGTGCAGAACTTATTGCACAATCTTATTACTACTCGTTTAATATGCCGATCATTATAACAAGAGGCAATAATGTATACGGACCGAACCAATATCCGGAAAAAATAATACCAAGATTTATAAAGCTTTTGAGTGAAAATAAAAAAGTGACAATTCAAGGTGATGGTTCTAATGTTCGCGCTTTTATTCATGTGTATGACGTAGTAAAAGCGTTTGACATAATTTTGGAGAAAGGGGTTATTGGGGAAATATATAATATTGGATCGGATGACAACGAAGAGTATACAGTAAAATATGTTGCAGAAATGTTGATTAATAAAATAAAAAAAACGGATAACCATGATGATTATATTGAGTATATTACAGACAGACCATTTAACGACAAACGATATTATATTAGTAATCAAAAAATCAAAAATTTAGGATGGGATATAACTGAAAATTTTGACGAAGGTATTAATAAATTAATCGAAACATACGAGAATAAATAATATAACTTGCGTAACATTAATTAAAAACAAAACTATATAATAAATAAAATAACATGAAAGTTTTATTATATGGTAAAAATGGATGGATAGGAGAAAAGATATACGACATTTTGATAAAAGGAGGACACGATGTCGTAGTAGGTGAAGTAAGAGCAGAAGACCATGTAGGACTCGAAGAAGAAATACGGCGCGTTAACCCTACAAATATAATTTCTGCAATCGGAAGAACACATGGAACAATAGATGGTGTAAATTATACTACGATAGACTACTTGGAACAAAAGGGTAAACTACGAGAAAATGTAAGAGATAACTTGTACTCTCCTACAATTCTTGCTATTATTTCTAATAAATATGGTATACATTATGCATATTTAGGGACAGGATGTATATTTACGTATGATGATGAACACCCGTACGAAGAAGAACTGAATGGTTTTACAGAATTTTCTAAACCTAATTTTTTTGGGTCATCGTATTCCGTTGTAAAGGGGTATACCGATATGATTATGAAAAAGTTTGAAAATGTATTGAATGTGCGTATCAGAATGCCGATTACGGATGAAATAAATTCGAGAAATTTTATAACAAAAATTACGAAATATAAAAAAATATGTTCAATACATAATTCGATGACAGTTCTTCCCGAGTTATTACCGATTATGGTTGACATGTGCGATAAAAACGTAACAGGAACGGTTAATTTGACGAATCCCGGATTAATATGTCATAACGAGATATTGGAAATGTATAAAGAAATAGTTGATAAAGATTTTAATTGGGATAATTTTAGCGTAGAAGAACAGAATATGATATTGGCTAGTGAGAGGTCGAATAATTTTCTAGACACGACAAGGCTTGAGTCTCTTTATAAAGTAAAAAATATAAGAGACTCTGTGAGAGATATTCTATATAAAATGAAAGAGAAGAATGAGAAGCGTGAGATTTGAGATAATTCGCAGGAATTATTAATAATTGATAATAGATAATAGATTATTAATAATTAAAGGCTTTTGTTAGATGTAAGCAGATGTAAGTAGAGTTTGCAAAACTTAAAAACATGTTGAAAAAAGACGCAGTATTACTTCCATAATACCAACTGTTAAAATATTAAGAATAAATAATACAACACTTAAATATAAAGTTCCAATAGAAGGTTTACTCAAAGTCCCCACTGTAGTACTAATGCAGTTTAAGTTTCCTTGTAAGTAGCTATATATAAGAACTAGTTGAAAGAATATGAGAATACCGGAGTAATTTGAAAATTTATAATATTCCGGGTCTACCTGATATGTATTTATCATCTTGGAAAATGAAATTGATTGGCGAATAATAACGAATAGTATAATAAAAAGAGCAAGTAATTGGAAGAAACTGGGATATAAACTAGAACAGGATGGTGTGTTTTTTACTTTAAAGTAGTAAGAAACAACGGCCAGTAGAAGACCGAATAGAGCAATACTTGTAAAAATATATCCAACTAGTGTTGCAAATGCTGGACCCTGATCATCTCCCATACTAAGAGATGTAAATACCATCTTAATAATAATTCCAACAAATGCTAAAAGAACACAAATATTAATCAAATAATAAATTGTCTTAAATCTATAATTAACTTTATCAATTGGTGAAAAATTTGCAATAGGGTTATTATTTTGCATTTTATAAATTATTTAAATAGAGTATACTATAAATTATATTATTATTTTTTTTACCGTAATTAACAATTATATACAATTATATACAATTATATACAATTATATACAAATAAAATCACACATAAAAATAAATTCTATATGTTATATTATATATAAAAATATATTTTACTATATAAATGAACGGGCAAAATAGAAATACATTTACAGAACATCCTTTAATAACACGAGAACAGACATACTGTTTGGATAGAAAATTAGTAACTATTCATTCTGAAGACCGAGATGTTTGCGCGTGGCCAAATTCTGCATTTTTCGAAATCACTCTTCCGCAACCATTGACGAATGTTCAGTCTATAAGGTTAATAGAGTCGAACTTTCCATCTATTAATGACGTATTTACAACAATAAAACAAAATACGAAGATGTCATTTAGTGTCACGATAGCGGGAACTACTCATTTGTTACAAATTACTATCGAACAAGGATTATACTCTCCGGTACAAATGGTGAATGAGCTTACAAATCGTATGAATAATGCAGTGTCAAGTTTAGTTACACCTGGTTATACTAACTTTGTAGTTATATATAATGAAGTAAATCAAAAAATATGGTTTGGTAATAAACAACACCAATTCACATTGTTATGCGACAAAATAGAAGAATATAGCGATCCTACGAATAGTTCGTACGTAAATTGTCAAGTTCTCCCCCCGAACGAAATAAATCAGTGTAAAAGTACAAAATGGGGACTTCCATATTTTTTAGGGTTTAATAAAGAACCATACATTGCTACACAAACGCCTTTATCAACGCCTCTTAATTATGAGTATAAAAATGCTACATTTGACCCATTTTATAACTGGCTACCTGGAGGTGGGTACTATGTAGTTGCTCCAAACGTTATAAACACTTTAGGAGAAAATGTTTTTTATTTGGATATGTTCGAGTATAACCAAATGGACGAGCTACAGCCTTACCCGATAAGAATAAATTCTACTAAAAATAATACGTACGGTGGTAAAGTTAATTCATCGTTTGCAAAAATACCGTTTTTAGGTGTACCTGTTTCTCAGTATTTTGATTCTAGAAATTCGCTTCTACAGAATTTTTCTCACTTTTATCCACCACTTGAAAGAGTTTCTAAATTAAAATTCAGGTTTAGATATCATAATGGGAATTTGGTTAGTTTCAGCAATAATGATTTTAGTTTTACATTGCAATTTGACTGTTTTCGCGACGAAATTGCTCGTGACCTGAAACTACGCGTTCCCGCACAATATCGCATGTAGATGCAAAAAATAAAGTATATATTTGAGGTATGGAGTAATAATTTTGTATTACTAAGAGTTTTACAAAATTATTTTTATTTGATAATTTTACATCTATATTTGTCCGTGTGCTTGTAAAAATGCTTGCGCTAATCCTTGTGCTTGTTTATGTAGTTGTCCTTGTTGCCTTGCAGTATTATCGTCAGAAACATTTTTTTTCTTCTTTGTCAAGTTACGGGGTTTTTTGGTAGAATTACTTATTGTTTTTTTGGAACGTTTCGATCTTTTTTTTTTACCGCCTATTTTCGGTGGTTCGCTAGGATCTTTGTCATCAGCCATACCATCTGCTTCTACACCAGGTGCCTGTTGTTGTTCACTTAAAGAATTAAGAACCGGAGCGGGGACTGGAGCGGGGACTGGAGCGGGGACTGGAGCGGGAACCGGTGGTTCACCTAAAGAATTAGGAACTGGAGCAGGTAACACCTCGTCGCTACTGGGAGAAAACATATCAGAACTACTACTGCTACTACTGTCGTTGGAACTAAAAGGAGTATTTGGTTGTTTATCATCAACAGGGGGGGCTTCAGAAAGACTTTCAAAAGATGATGAAGGCATTTCGGGTACTACTGTTGATGCTGCTGACATAGAGGATTCATTGGGCAACCCATTGGGCAACCCATCAGGTTGAGATATACTATCGTCGGAGTTAGCTTCTGCATCAATAGTTTCTGACACATTAGAGGGTTGTGGTGGAGCTGCGGGAGTTTTATTATCTCCAGATAAACCAGATAAACTTAATAAATTACTAAAAAAACTTTTATTCTCGACAGGTTTACTATTTTCATCAGATGTAGCACTTGCTTGTAACTCAGAACTTGATTTATTATATTGTTCTTTTAACTCGTTAAGTTTTTTTGCCTTTTCAGATAATTCTATAATACCGTTCGTTAACTCTTCACAAACTTTTGATATTTCAGCTTCTAGTCTTTCATTTTTTACTTTATCTCTTGTTGAATTTAAGAATCCAAGCAAACCCATATTATATATTATGGTATAAAATATTATTAAAAATATATAATAATATTCATATTTTAATATTTTAAATTATTTCAAAATAAGTTACAAATATTCATTATCTAATACTTATATTTTATAAGTTTTTTGTATCCATTCAACAATTATATCTACACAGCATGTTTTATAATCTTCGATAAATCCCTTAAGTTTTAAAAATGTAGGATTTTTCATTTCAGGTGTCTTATAAAATATGTAGTCTCCATACTTTCCATTTCTAATACTAATATCATCTGTTATTTTTCTAACCATTCCTTTTACTTGTAGTGTACTTGCGCCGCCACCACCGCCATCACCATTCATATTTTCTGTTGTTGATTGAATTTGGGAACTAGATGTTTCGATAATTTTAACAATCTCGTGATATGCGATAGTGCTCGGATTCTTATTTTTCGGAAATAATCCCGACAACGACTTCTTTTGTTCTCCCCATACAAAATATAATCCATATTTACCACGTTTTAATATAATTTCATTCCCGTCATACATACCAAGTTTTATACCACCCATGTCAATGTTACCCTTTTCATCTACTATATCTTCCAGACGATATTCACCTCTTTTTAATCTTGCTACATCTATATCTTTCCTAACATTTTTATATTCTATTTTTTTCTTACCTTCTTCGTCTTTTGTGGTATGTTTGATAACAGGACCTTTACTTCCTACCATATATACATGATTTTCGTCAATATTAATAGTATCTTTTTGTATATTTTTATCTTTTAATATAGCAGTAAGTTGTTTGATATTATCTAAACAAAACATACAAGTTTCGGTATATAACATATCTCCTTTTGCTACTTTATCTAAATCATCTTCCATTTTTTTAGTAAAGTTATATTCAAATAGAGAATCAAAATGCTGGACTATAAATTCCGTTACAATAGCACCCAATGGTTGTACTACTAGTTTATTTTTTTCATTACCAAATTCTCGTTCAGTCGGCATTTCAAGTAACTCATCGGGTAATAACTCAAAATCTGTACACTTGACTTTTTTGCCCAAAACATCACTCTTTTCTACGTATCCTCTTTTTTGTATTTTTTCTATAAGAGACGAAAATGTAGATGGGCGCCCAATACCTTTTTCTTCTAATATTTTTATAAGACCTGCTTCCGTGTAATGCGATTTCAATTCATTCATAGTAACTGTCGCTTTCATTTTATTATAAGGAATGATACAATTTTTCTTAATGTTTTGTAAATAATTGTAACTGGGATTTTCTTTTTCATAACCATCCACTGCTTTCCATCCAGGAAATTCCGTTAACTCTGTTGTATATTTATATTCACTATTTTTAGCAGCCGTCAAACAAGCCGTTATTGAAACGCCGGTTGCATGAGACATACAACTTTCAACTGCATTTGTCCATATTAATTTATATAGTTTTTGTTCGCGTACTGTAAAAGTATCCGGAATTTTAAGCGTAGATATATTTGTTGGACGAATTGCTTCGTGTGCTTCTTGTGCCTTCACACCTTTATCCGTAGACCCTTTGCTCATTTTAGCTTGTTTGCTCGTATTTGTGGTATCGCTACCACTACTTGAACCAAACCCTAGCGCAAGGTATTGTATATTGGGGTTTATGTACTTATCGCTCCATTTTTCAGAAATATATCTCTTTGTGTCTTCAATAAATTCGGGACTGTATGTTTTCGAGTCTGTTCGCATATACGTAATAAACGAACTTTCATATAATTTTTGACAAATCGACATAGTCTCTGAAGGAGAATAGTTATAATCACTACTCGCTTTCTGCTGTAATGCACTAGTAGTAAAAGGGGATGGCGGCGCTTTTGATGTCTTTTTAGATGGCGATAAAGTAAACACGTGATCATGGTTCACACTTTCCTCTAAAAATTCTTCCACGTCTTTAGGTGTATCGTATTGACGATTTAAATTAAAAGGTAAATTCAGTTTCGTAAAGTATCCTACCGTGTTGTATACCATTTTTCCAGGGGATGCATCAATATCTTTTTGGTTATCATATACTAATCGTAGCGCGGGTGTTTGACATCGACCGGCCGATAAACTATTTTTAACACTTGATGCAATGTGTGTCCAAAGCTGCGGCGAAATATGATATCCTACCAGTAAATCCAATATTTGTCTAGCAAACTGCGCATATACTAAATTCATGTTTAGTGTTCCTGGCGTACTTACTGCACGATCAATAGCTGTTTTCGTGATTTCGTGGAAGATAATCCGGGGAGTTGTCTCGACCGGTAACTTAAACATATCGCAAACATGCCATCCTATCGCTTCACCCTCGCGGTCATCGTCTGTAGCAATAATAACATTACCCATACAAAGTTCGATTTCACTTTTAATGCGGGAAATCTGTTTTGATTTTTCTTCCATGGGTGCAAACTTTAGCTTAAAATTATCCATATTAATAGATTTCAGGCCATCTAATGTACGGAAGTGTCCAAATGTTGCAATACATTTATATCCTGGCCCGAGGTATGATTCTATCTTGTTACATTTTGCAGGCGACTCTACGATAACCAAAGTTGTCGACGACGATGACGACGATGACGACGAAGCTGACGAATTTGTTTTTGCGCGTTTAGACATTATGTTGTGTGTTGTGTGTTGTATATTGTATATTGTATGAGTTATTAGTTATGTTATATGGTATAGAACTAAATGTTTATGTATTTATAATAATAATATTAATATTAATTATTTCAATTTTAAAATAGAATTAATATTAGAGGTCGTCGTGGTGATGGAGCGAAGTTATGCGAGCTTTGTACCTAAGGTGTAAGAGATGAAGCTGTGGACGAAGATGGTATGGTGGAAGTAGTAACAGGTGTAGGATTTTTAGCCTTGAATTCTGACCATGAAATCTTTTTTATAGAAGGCGGCTTTGAATGGTCTTTGTTTCCATTTCCACGCGAATGGTCATGAGCCTTATTAATATTATCCGCCTTTTTAATAGCACTATCGATATAAATACTTTTTAGTAACTTTCCTACCTCATATGAACCGGTATGTTGGTCTAGTTTACCATCCTCAATCTGTTTAAGAATGTGAATTAATTGAAAAAGAATATTTAAGTCGATTTCGTCTTTTTTTACTTTATTGAAAATATCGGTATAGTTATTAAATAAAAATGAACATCTTGATACACAAATATTATCAAACTGAACAGGATTACTTTTAGACAACCTTTGATACTCTTTCTTAATTTTAAGAAGTGTTACAATATCATCGCCAAGAGGTTTGCTATGTTTTAACTCGCGAATACTATTCGTATTATCGGTTACATCATTTGCGCGTATTAGTTTATCTAGTTGTAAACGTTCTTGAGGATTCATATTTGTCTACTTAACGATATATTATGTAATATATATATATATTTAAATTATAACGAATGTAATCTATAATATTTTAAATATTTTATATATTTTAAATATTTTATATATTTTATATATTTTAAATATTTTATATATTTTATATATTTTATATATTTTAAATAAATTATATATAAAATATATATAAAATATATATAAAATATATATAACACATAAATGAGCGCAAGTAGTCAATTACCTGCAACAACTAGTCCTGCTTCTACAATGCAAGGTGGTATTACACCACTAGATGATATAAAGTTACCAGGTGTGCCCGCTGTTACGGGTGGGGCGGAAAATTATGCAAATAGAATGGAAGCAACACAGAATTTAATGAGAGCAGGAAGTGGTAGCTTAGCCGGTGGTGGATATAGAAAGAAAAGAAAAACTATTCACAAACGTCGTTACAGTAGTGTCATGAAAGTAATGAAAGGTTGTAGTAGCAAAAAGAGTAGAAGACATAACAAAAATAAACGACATAACAAGAGAGTGCTTAGAGGAGGAGGTAATATTACACCTAATATTATTGGCGGTAAATTGGAACTTCCGGTTCCTCTTGGAGCATCAGGCGGTCAGGTAGACACACTAAAAGCATTAACAGGAGGGTTAATGGATTTACAAACTCAAGCAGGAAATGGTCCACCATCCATACCTGCACCGGTTCAGCAAAAATTTTCAGGAGGAGGTATAACTAGACATAGAAGTACCAAGTATAGAAGATTAAGGTATAAGAAAAGTATTGGTCGCAGAGGTAGAAGTAGACGACACAGTGGTGGTAGACGCTAATATAGAAATTTACAATACCGAATCAACATATAAATATGAAAACAAACAATGAAAACAAACAATAAAAACAAACAATAAAAACAATTATTATAAACGTAAAAAATAAATGTAAAATATAATAATGTAAAATAATATATTATTATTATATTTTAATATGAAGACCAGCGATTTATTAAATTCAATATTTATTATAGCTGTATTTATAGGTTTATATATTGCAAATATTTTAGCAATAGGAAAAAAGAATATCGAAAAGAACTGGCCAATTTACAGATGCAGTCCTCTAGTCATGCCTTTTGCTAATATGTTTGGACACGATACTATGAAAAATTTTACATACTGTATTCAGACGATGCAGACAGACTTTATGGGACCATTCTTGGCTCCTTCGAATTATACAAACACGGTAGCTGCAGAAAGTATAAAGACATCCGTTAAGAATAATAAAAATACGATGGGAATGTTTGCTTATTTGCGCGATACAGTAGTTAATAACTTTGCAAACTTTTTTAACGTATTTGGTAGCCTTGGATTAATACTTCAACATATGGTTGAAAAATTAAAAGATACGATGAACAAGATGGCGGGTGTATATATGGCTTCTCTTTCTATATTACAGAGTGCGCATATTACTGCTCAGTCAACATGGGATGCATTACCCGGTAAGCTGTTGCGAGCATTACCTAGTTAATAAACAAACAATATTTAGTATAGTAATTCACTATAGTATAAAATGAATTATTATACGATAAAAATGAATTATTATAGGTTATGTATATAGTAATACTAATTTATATATTTAGTATATATGGATTCTACCACTATACCAACACCTATAACACAAGTAACTCCAGTAACTCCAGTAACTCCAATAATACCAATAACTCCAATATTTAATAAAATAAATGATATATACCTTAAAACAACATATTTAGAGAAATATGGTGGTTCTTTAATATTCACAATTTTTGCAATACTAATTGTTATATTTTATTTCATTTACTTGAATATTCAAAATAATAAGGAAATCGTTAAAAAAGACTGGGCTACCAATAAATGCAATCCTTTATACATGCCTTTTGCGGGTACTATCATGGAACCGAAAGATATGAGTAATATGGAGTTTACAATACAAAATTTTTCTCAGTGTTCCGAAGTAATATTAAAGGATATCATACAAGTTGCTCTTGCTCCTATAGAAGCCGCATCTATTTTAATAAGCTCGAGTATATCTATTTTGACAGGAATCACGACTAGTTTAATGGGAGCGATATATAGTTTTAGAAAAACCGGTATTGAAAAACAAAGTAAAACCGCTTTAGAAAAACAAACCACGTTTTCATCAATATTGACAAAAGTTACTGTTAAAATTAGGGATACGTTAAAAAAAGGAGAAGGAATATTAACTACAATACTTTATATATTTTTTTCAGCATATAAAGCGGGAGCAGCCGTGTTTCATGTTATTTTATTTGGAGAGACATTGATATTATTATACATGTATCTTTCTCTATATCTTGCATGGGTGTTATGGCTATCATTTATGGCTTATTTCTTTACAATACCTGTAGCAGGAGCTTTACTATGGGTCCCTATAGGACTTACAGTAATATATATTGCATTCATGATTATGGTGTTAGTTTTAATAATATTTACGTCTTCTGTGATAACAAAAACTGAAGCTGGCTTTGGAAGCGGATCAAGAAATAGGGGGGGAAGACGTTAGTTGTTTTTTAATATTCTATAAAATATAATATTTTTAGTTAATCGATATATTACATAAAAATAATTATTTATTTAGGAAATAAATACGACATTATAAATAAAATACAATAAAATACAATAAATAATTATTTTTATCTATGATTTATGTATAATAAATATGAAAAATATATTTAAATCAAGATTTTCATTAATTGCTATTTGTATAGTATTGGGTATTTTGATTGGTTCGTTTGCATTATGTGGATGTAGAACTAGTTACAGTTTAATAGAAGGGTTAGAACCTAACTCTGCACCGGGAATAGCACCTGTACCAGCACCTGTACCAGCATCTCTACCTGCATCGATTGCGCCTCTACCTGTACCGGCACCGGTCGGTGGTGCTGCACAAGTTGGTGGTGCTCCAGTTGAATTGGAAAAAGTTGGCGGTGATATTAAAAGCAATAGTAATGCATTGACATCTTCATTTGCAGAAGCTATGAAAACCATTAACCCTCTTGGTATTAACGTTATGCCTGACACGGGAAAGCTCGATGATGACGATGAAGACACATCTGAAAAAAAAAAAGAGCCATTTCAAATGTCTAGACCTCTTGCGTGGAGACCTATCAAAGATGACAAAAGTGATGACCTACACTTAAGCAAATGGGTATCTGACGCAATGAGATACTCTAAGGGTATGGGAAATGATAATCATCTCAGTAGTTATGAATATAATACTGGCCCCGCTATTCCTCTTCCCGAAGGAGAACTTTTTTTCTTTAAAGACACTAAATTTGATACATCATGCTGCCCGAGCACATATACCAATAGCAAAGGATGCGCCTGTATGTCAAAGAAACAGTTCCAGCATTTAACTATGCGTGGTGGAAATAACACGATCCCCGATACGAAAACATCATACTATAACGAGTATTAAGTAACTAATATATCTGACTTTTTATTATTTGATGTTACTTATGTTATTTTATATTCATAAAAAATATAAAATAATATACTCTACACACTAGTCTCTACAAATACATATTAATAGATGCTCGATTTAGGCTACTTTCATCCTTTTTAATTAGGTTATTTACAATATCGTCCGTAACAGTGAATGGGAATTTTACCACAAGTGTAGTATCCTTTTCAAATAATGTTGTACCCGGTTTGACAAGACGATACAAGTTCAGTTTCTTATATACAATTTCGATGCATCGTTTCAAATTTCTGACACCGTCTTCCTTCTCTGTATAGTTCTCAATAATATAGTTTAATGTCGCATCGGGGATAATAATGTCACCCTCCTTGAAGTTAACTTCATAGCGAATTTTGGGAATCAAATATTGATTCGCAATAACAATCTTGTCCTTAATTTGGTAACCGGTTGTCTTAATTTTATACATACGATCCAGCAAAATCGGGTTTACTTTGAGAGGGTCATTGTAACTAAAGATGAAGAGACACTTGCTAAGGTCAAAATCAATCTCCGCAAAATACTTGTCATGAAACTGCGAGTTTTGCGTAGTGTCTGTCAAGTGTGTCAAAATTCCAATAATCTCCTCTCCTTTAGGCGTTTCACTAATTTTGTCCAACTCATCAAAATAAATCACCGGATTCATCGACTTTGAACGTATCAAAATATCAACAATTTTACCCCATGTACTGCCCTCATACGTATACGAATGTCCCTCCAAATAACTACTATCTGTTGCACCTCCTAGCGGGATAAAGGCGAATTCACGGTTCAAAATCTTACTAATTCCTTCTTTCACAAGACTTGTGTTATGCGTTACCGTAAAATCGCCTAGCAAATATTTGTGATTATTGTCCAATTCGAATCCATAGTATTTGCCCCATCCACGAGGTTCTATGGTAATACCCATAACCATACTATCTTTATGGATAACTCTTTCACCTATTACCATTTTTCTAGGACATTTTACAGGAATCGAAGACAAGTTATCACCGGATATATGTAGCCTATGATATGTTCCAGTCCTTTTTTCATTCTTATACATACATGACTTTTCACACTCTTTAATATTCGCTGAAAATCCGAGAGACCTAGCTACAAACAATATGTCATTTGCTAAAACTCTATTTTTTTGAATAATATCGTATCCCTTGGACTTGTGACAATAAGAACCGTCTGTGTCGATAATTCCGGCAAGAAGTTCAAGACGCGTTTTTCTATCATTCACTTTGTAGTCATACGGAATATGTTTATTCCCAATCAACTTGCAATCTTTTAAAACCTGTAAGAATTTATTTTTGTTATTTCTAGTATCATGTTTGTGCATATCATATGAAATACCATACGTATATTCGTTTCTATGGACCAAATTCAAATTATACTTTTTAAGTTCTGTTCTAAAATAGTGCAAAATAGTAGCATCCTGATTCGTAATTTCTGATTTTGTCGAAGTACCATCGCCCAACCATGCACCAATAATGTAGGGATCAAATGGTACGGTTTTACTAGAAAACTCGACACCACGTTTATATCCCTTCAAATTTACACTAATGTAGTTAGGCAACTTTAATAACTTTTTTACAGGAATTTCAATGTAATCGTGCTCAAGTTTCATTTCATGTAAATATTTCGTTGCATCTTCCAAGTCACCAAAACGTTTGCTATGTAACTTATAATCGTTTTTGTCAAAGTAGATTACTTTATACCTAACTCCCCCAGATTTCGTCTTTACCGTCTTTATAATATTCATACCCGACTGTTTCAAACACATGATGTGTTCCGAATTTACACCATACTTTTCACCATTTGAATGAACAATATCATACATATCATCATCACCTCTACCAAGCGAAACTACATTTCTACATTTTGAATCGTCCCCCATAACTTTATCGCCGACGACAATATCTTGCACCATTTTAATTGAACCATCGTACATTAAAATTGGAGTATCAATTGCGTGACACTTACCCGTACCCATGGGACCATTTATAGCAATTGCTGTGCCCATAGCGGAGGGATTTGAAATCCATTGTCCCAACATTTGCATGATTTGCATTTTCGCGTCATTCAGACCATAAACCGCGCCATCTAGAGTAGACTTCGCATTTTCCATAAAGTCATGACACTTTTCAATTCCATCCGAAATCGTAAGAGGAAGGTTGCTATATTTACCAAACGGGATTTGCATAAAAGTGTCAACCCAGTTTTTAATTTTATAGTATTCGCCAGCACCGGGCTCCATGTGGCGCAAGTTTGTAATCTTTTTCAATGCGATCGTTTTGAATGCTTGAGGAATGTCCGACTGTAAGAGCGAAAGACGATACGGTTTGTCGGTAATTGTTAACTTGTTCAAGTCCTCCAATTCTTTCAAGACCGCAGTTTGTTCGTCTGTAGACAAGTTATCTTTAAAGTATTTCAAATCGTTTGTAGAATTCTTCTTGCGCAACATTTTTTTAAACTGCTTCACATGCCTCTTCTGCTGATTTTTCATTTTTCTCTCTTCTCTTTCTTTGTACTCCTTCTCTTTCTTTACCATAATACCGAGCGTCTCTCGCGCAATACTGTCATTTTTATTGAACTTTAGAATCTCTTCCATTTGCGATTTAATTTTTTGAATAGTTTCAAGCGAATCTGTGCTATTCGATTCGGTCATACCGTCAGCTGTACTAGAATTTAATTTTGCAGAAGATTTTTTATCGGAAACATTGCGCGAACTACTACCACCATCACCACCTTTCAAATTTTTAGACGTTTTTCCCGACGTTGTCTTATTATCCTTATACTTGTAACCTTTAATATCTCCACTAACCGCATCTTCATCTTCGTCGGGATGATAGTTGGGGTCATCCTCGGAATCATCTTCGTCGTCATCATCATCATCATCATCATCCTCATCATATTCGGAATCATAGTCATCCGAATCATACTCTTCTTCGTCTTCGTCATACTCAGACCCCCACTCTTCTTCGGAGTCATATTCAGAGTCATCATCTTCATGTTGACCACGATTCTTCTTATCATTCAACAAATTAATAACGATATTGAATTTCCCACTCTTTAACTGTTCTTTCGCAAATTCCCCAAAACCAGCCGAATAAGGGTCTTCGCTCTCGTCACTATAATCATCATCTGAACAATTCGTGCTTGTACTTGAAGTATCATACTCCTCTTTTGCTTTATCATCGTCCACAGGAGGAGGATTATGCGACCCTTTCTTTTTACTTTTTTCCACAGGCTTATTTTCTTTTAATTTGCTTTGTTCAGCTGCCGCTTTTGCCGAACTCCTTGTAACTTTTTTATTTTCATCGACGGCGGCAACAACAGTATTTGTTTTTTTACCGGAAGAGCTGGTAGTTTTTTTCTTATCCATTTTAGAAACTTCTAATGTAACAGGTTCACCAGACTCGTGAGTCTCTTGCAATGCTTGGGGCTGCTTATTTTTTTTATCATTTTCAAGCGTTGCGATTCGCTTGTTCATGTATTTGGAGGGAAACATTTCACCAAGCATTTTTCTGTATTTATGGATATCGAATTTTCCACCGTTATCCCGTTGAGGCACACCATCCTCGATAACATCCTCGATATCATTATCACTACCACTACTTTTATAATTATCGCCATCACTATCGGAATCTTTACTCTTCTTATACTTTTTTTCCTCGCTTTTCTTCAAATCTTTTGACTTGTTTTCTCCAGTTTTA
>Ga0209500_10000901_pt1 | contig 23699 bp, 48 predicted proteins | sample S_140212_EF_Meta_FD_187323 | JGI IMG/M metagenome (GOLD analysis project Ga0209500, IMG submission 187323) | Freshwater microbial communities from Lake Simoncouche, Canada to study carbon cycling - S_140212_EF_MetaG (SPAdes) (version 2) | ecosystem: Environmental > Aquatic > Freshwater > Lake ...
TGTGTATACCTAATCAAACGACGACCTGTGTATACCTAATCAAACGACGAAAGGAATACCCAATGATAGAACGCAACGAACGATTTGATGATTCAATAAATGACATCAGTGGTCCTGTAGTTATTCTAGGACTAACATTTGATGCAGCAGACATCCTTTACAAGTGTGACCCAATTGCATATCGCGTTTACTCAGCAGATTTTGATGATGCGATGGAAGAGGAATACGCATGAACGACAGAAACTGGGAAGAGATCTACGAGGCTATCCTGAAGGATATTGTCTACGTAGTTGAAGGTAACAGAGCTGACTATGAGAAAATCGAATTCATTACCTCGATACTCGTGAGTAACGACTTTATGGAGAAGCCTCCGCTCTATTCTTAAATCCTGCCTGATATAATTATCCAGTACCAACGACGAAAGGACACCCAATGCAGACTACAGCAGTCGCAGGAAAAGCACTATATCTAGAGTTGCGCAGTGGCGATTACACTACTCAACTTATATTGACGCCTGAAGGTTTCACAACCTCAAACAAACTCGTCCCGTTGACGCTTTATCGTCGCAGGATCAGTAAGGTTCAACCTCGAAAGACTTGGAAGCAGATATCTGCTAACCAATCTCCAGAGTGTGATTCAATGGGTAAGATCGCTCAATACTCAATTGAACAGGCAAACCTTGTGGCACGAGACAAAGTCTCATTCACAGATTCCCTATTCAACCAACTAGTCAACAATGGCTGGGTTGTCTACAAGCAACCAATCGTGGTGGAGGTTACTCCAGAAGATCTCGATGACGTGCGTCTAGGCAAGACACCATACAAGATTCTAGGTCGAATTACACGTTGCCGTAGGACCTTAGGGTTCGGCGAAGCGTTATTCGTTTCCTGACCTGATATAATTAGACACGCAATACCCAACGACGAAAGGACACCCAATGTCTACACTTACGATAGATTACGACAAGCTCCACCCAGGGCTTGCAGAGATCTTATCTAGTGCTGCGTCATCAAGCGTCAATGCTGAGATGAGTGCAAAGCTAGATGCTTTCATGCCGGCACCAGGTAAGGCTACTGCCCGAACTGCTGTCACAAAGAAAGTTGTTCCTATGATCTCACCAGATTCACTTACTGCCGATGAGAAGTATCTACGTCCAAATGGCGAGTGGTACTACACACGTCAGTGGGGCGAACACCACGATGTAGCAGTACTACGCAAGGCGCGCGAGGACAAGCAATTCATTCTTCTCTATGGCGCTCCAGGTTGTGGTAAGACTGCACTTGTCCAAGCATCATTCGATGACTTCGAAACAATTCTTGGTACAGGCGACACAGAGATCGCCGACTTCATTGGTGGATATATCCAAACTCCTTCAGGTGGATTCGAGTGGGTCGATGGTCCACTCCTAAAAGCTGCGGAGCGTGGTGTACCACTTCTAATTGATGAGGTAGGTCTCGTTGATCCAAAGGTTATGTCTGTTGTCTATTCATTCATGGATGGCACTGGCACCTATGCAGTTACTGCAAACCCAGAGCGTGGCATAGTAAAAGCTAAACCTGGGTTCTATGTAATCGCTGCAACCAACCCAAACGCTCCTGGAGTTCGACTTTCAGAAGCGCTTCTATCTCGATTTACTATTCATGCCGAGATGACAACAGACTGGAGTCTTGCTCGCAAGTTGGGCGCTCCTTCAACAATTGTCACTGCTGCTCAAAACCTAGCAAAGAAGCAGCAAACAGGAGAAGTCTCCTGGGCACCACAGATGCGTGAACTCCTTGGGTTCCGTGATCTTGTGAAAAGTTTCGGCACAAAGTTCGCAATCGCGAACTTACTCGCTGCAGCACCTGAACTCGACCGCCCCGTCGTAGCGGACGTGTTCACTAGGGTGTTCGGCGAAGAGTGCCGTCCAGCCAAGATCTAAACAATCCTGGCACCGGAAGGGTGGGCTCATTGGGTGCCCACCCTCTCCATAACTTCTTACCTGATATAATTATCCTATAAGCACAAACGACGGAAGGATACCAAATGGCACACATCAAGCATTCAGCAACCCGCGCTGAGGCAACTCCTATGGAGTGGCTAAAGGTTGGGTCACAGATAGGACGCCTTACCAATACGTTGGCCGGTCGCGACAACATCGTTGCATACGTTGGCCCTAACGCTGGCGATGGCGCTCCTGCAGCATTCAACCCATCACTTTCAGAAGTAGAAGTCAACTGCACCATCGCATTCGGCAAGGGCATCTTGCCAGAACAGATTGGTGACATCACAGAGCGTTCAGTTCAATATGACTGGCCACGTGCAACAGGCGCAATCCTTCACGAGGCAATGCATGCTCGCTTCTCACTATACAGTCTTCCAGAAGCAGCAAAGGTTCTTTCAAAGGAAGAGGTTCATGCACTGATGATGCTTGAGGAATCTCGCATCGAGGCTCTAGGAGTTCAAGTACTTCCACACAATCGTGGGTTCCTCCGCGCTTGTGCTATCGACATCGTACTTGCAGATGCGTTCGAAGGTGTCAAAGGTCTTTCAACTACATCATCTGCAGCAACCCTTGCCGCACTTACACTTGCACGAATTGATGCAGACGTTCTTGAGCGATCAGACGTTGAGTTCATCGCAGAAGAATTAGAGTTGTTCCTTGGCGAAGATCTACTAAAGGGTCTGCGTTCTATCTGGAATAGATTCCAAATGCATGAGATGCACACAAACCCAGAACCTCTATACGAACTTGCTCGTGAATGGGCGCAGCTTGTGAAGGACGCTGCCACAGAACGTGGCGAGCCCGAGGATGGAACTCAGTCAGAAGAAGGACAAGAATTTATTAGAGTACTACTTGACGCTCTACAAGATGCAGCAGAGTCTGCATCGATTGGTGCGCAGGATGATCTAAATGATCAGCAGACTTCTGAAGAGTGGGCAGAGGAAGTGCAGGCAAAGTCTTCTGCAACAAAGGAACGCCACGACCACAAGAAGGAAGCACAGGAAGTCTTTATGAAAGGCACTGGCCCAAGCCCAGAGTCACGCACATCATCACGTTTACACGAAAGACGTATGCCTACAGGTCCAGAGCGAGCAGCAGCAGTAAAGGTTGCTCAATTACTTGAGAAGGCAAAGTATCGCGAGCGTGATGCGCACGACATCGTCTCTCAACTTCCTCCTGGTAAGTTGCGCACCCGAGCTATCGTTCAAGGTGCGGCAGAAAAGTCTAAGGGCATCATGTCAAAGACAGAACCTTGGAAGCGCACTATTCGTAAGCACACTGATGACCCAACACTTACTGTAGGTGTGATGGTCGACATCTCAGGTTCTATGTCAAGTGCAATGCAACCTATGGCAGCCACTGCCTGGGTTATGTCTGAGGCCGCCAAGCGAGTTCAAGCACGTTGTGCAATGGTCTACTATGGACAGGACGTGTTCCCTACACTAAAGCCAGGGCAAAGTCTTTCAGAGGTAACTGTTTACACTGCACCTGATGGAACTGAAAAGTTCAACAAAGCATTCAAGGCACTCGATGGTTCTCTAAATCTTCTGCATGGCACTGGCGCTCGCCTACTTGTAGTTGTGAGTGATGGTTGCTATACAGGTGAAGAGATCGAGAAAGCTAAGCGTTGGATACGTCGTTGCCACGAAACTGGAGTAGCAGTTCTCTGGTTGCCGATGGGTCCAAGAGATTACTACGCAGAAGATATCATCAAAGGTACTGATGCGGTGATGCTTGCAGATGTAAATGATCCAGCGAAGGCTGCACTGGAAATCGGCAGAGCAGCAGCGAAAGCACTTGAGAAAGTGACTTCACGAACTGCAGCATAAATAGAATCCGGAGTGCTTGGTTCTTCCGTCAGATTATCCAAGTGCTCCGGTCCAAAATTCCAATGACGGAATCTAACGAAAGGAACGACATGAGTATCACAGCGACACTCTTGAAGAACAAAGCTCCACAGTCGGCTTGGCTAATATCAGTCAAGTACGACGTCACAGGTGAGTCACGTCACGCAGCTAGGACAAGCCTAGGTGCCGCTAAGAAGGCCGCGGTTGAGTTAGCCAATAGTCTGGGCGACCTATCACGTTCGCGCCTTCCTTGGGTCGAGGACGAGTCGCAGAAGGCTGATGGCGTTCAGTACTTCAGAGCGGACGTCGAAGACTAGTTCCTGCCTGATATAATTAGACTAGTGGTGCAGGGGGTTCCAGAATACGGATCCGGCCTCCTGCACTACACCTAACAACGACGGAAGGAAACCAATGACATACGACGCATACATCAAAAAAGAATGGGGCTCGCTTATCGGGCGCACCATCACCGGCGTTCGTGAAATGACGGACGGCGAGGTAGAAGATTTTGGTTGGGAACACGGTGGCGGTTCGCTACCAGTAGTGTTCACACTTGACAACGGCTTGGGTTTCGTACCTAGCCAGGACCCAGAAGGAAACGGGCCAGGACACATCTTCGTAGAGAAGATGATTCGATAATGGCGACCACGATACACGCAGGCGATTGCCTCAACGGGTGTGACACCTGCAGAGAAAACTATCACAACGGCAGCCCTGACGTATTCCATTTGTACGATGAAGACTCTATTCTTGGAGACGCTTATTATTGCAACCTGTGCAATGAATTACTCCAGGTAGGGTGACGGGCATGAATCTTGAAGGCAAGGACCTACTGTCCCTTAGCGCCTTAGGTCGGTTCGTTGATGAACGGCTTGCAGGCTTCACCATAGAGCTGGATGAGATGACGGGCGAGGTTATCATACGCTCAGGCTTGACCATCGACAACGATGGACTATTCGTCCCGCTGGTAATACAGTCAGACGACCCTAGACTGGAAGCTCCCTTTGACCGTGATGAGACGGGGCAATTCGTAAAGCCTAAGGAGTACAGGACGTGGATTGCAAGCCCGAACGGAGACTGGTGGGATGGAACGCATGCCCCTGTGACAGTTCACGTTGTACACGAGTACGAGCTACCTGAAGACATCGAGGTCGAAGGCGACAAGTTTGAAGACGTGATTATGGAGTATGGAACTGAAGTAGAGATTCCTACCTGATATAATTACACCTAACACAACGACGAAAGGAAAACAGATGAATCTTGAAACTGTCAATACAGAAGATCTCATCGCCGAGCTAATTAGCCGCGGTGAAACAGAGACTGATAACGAAGGCCAGTACATTGTGTACACCGGAGTTTATGAAAAGGCATCAGCATGACGACAGTCGCAGACACAATAAAAAGCTTGATGGAACTCGACCCAAACGAGGAAATCATGATTCAGTGGTTCACAAAGGAACATGCTGAATACATGGATGAAGAAAACCCAATCCCAAAAGAACAATGGGAAATGGCCGTGAGGTTGTTCGACAAGAATCCTCCAGGCGCTGAAGAATTCGGTCTTCAATACTGTATTGATGAGGCCGGAGAACGCTTAGCCTAAATCAGGTTTCCTGCCTGATATAATTATCCTATCATCGGAACGCCCGATGGTGAATGACGAAGGGACATATATGTCTACAAAGACATCATCCGCAGTCACAACAGTCACAACTGTGGCAACTGCAACTACGAAGGTTGACGTAGTCGACCTTACTGCAACAGACGCTGAAAAGGTTCTGTTCCAGTTCATCGCTGCTCGTGAAGCAATCAAAGCTCACGAGGAACAAAAGGAGAAGGCAGAAGCCCGCCTCCGTGAACTCCTAGGCACTGCCGGAATCGGAATGATTCGTGGTGTTGAAAGATTCAAACTGCAAAACTCCAGCAACACTAAAATTGATCGGAAGGCTCTTGAAGCCGGATGGCCAGAAGCGTTTGTGGCGACTTTAGTAAAGACGCCATACGACTTCATCAAAGCACTGTAAAAGTTGGAGGGGAGTCGAAAGACTCCCCTCACAACACAGTGAGGATTGAACGAATTCCCAGCCGACCATAATGGTTCTGCCACTGGCAGAGTACTCCAAAGAAGAGCAACTGGGATGAAGAGTTCCTTGGCGCCAATTGAGGCGTTGGGGTATGCGGCGCAGGTCGCAGTGCAAAGGGCATAGGTCTGGTCAACAGCCTACCGAACGTGAGCGGAGGAGTCGCTCTCCTCTTGTTCGGCCAGTGAGACGCAGTCCGGAGTATGCAGCTCGAGTTCAAAAGTGCACGAGGTGGAGCTGGGTGTAAAAGCCCAGCTCCATTTCTTTCTTACCTGATATAATTATCCTAACGACAAAGCGATAAGGAGCACAAAATGGAATTTGTACACGACGCAACAGCAGGCGGAAGCCTTATGGGTTACATCTTCGATGTAACTCGCGCAGAAATTGAAACAGTATTTGGAAAACCAACATTTGAAGAATCAGTTGAACCATTCTCAGGAGATGGGAAACTTACTGTATCTTGGTGCCTTCGTTTTGAGGATGGAACAGATGCAGAGATCTACGACTGGAAGAGATATGAATTGGGGACTCCAGGAATGAATGAACGCATCACTTGGAACATTGGCGGAAATAAATTCCGTGCGGTAGAACTCGTTGCTGCAGAGCTCGGAGTTACTCCAAAAAGTTCTCATGATATTCTTACTCGAGCAGGTCTCGCTTGAGTCTACACAGAAACTGTGATGACTGCGGATCTCCCGAGAGGGAGCACGCAGCTCGTGCAGCAGACAACATTGCCACGCTCCTGATGATGAAAGAAGTTGCCGCTTCACTTCCACAGGACTATGCGGAGACGTTAGAACAAATTCTTATTGACTGGCGAACTCACACTCTTCCTACATGCGACCCCAGCGCAATAACGTAAAGCTCCTTCAAGGGAGCATGATGGACGTCTCAGGACGCTACTCGGAAGGCGAGATCGGAACCTTCCGCTTTATCATTGGCTATTACTCCAGGTTCGTCTTGGGTTTACTTCTAAGGCGGAACGTGTATATAATAGATCAAGCCTCAGCCAAATCGACTGAGGAGACAAAATGACGAAAGGACAAGTCATGTCCAAGAAACCAACAGCTGTGAAGACAGCTAGCAAGAAGGTTCTTGTCCAGACGAAGCCTTACACTCGCGTTGAAACTTTACCAACGCTTCCTAAAGGTGTGAAGCTTCCCTCTGGCTACGAACCAGCTTACTTCCGCAAGCGTAAGACCCTTGCGGTATTGCGTGCGGCAAATCGCTCGCACTACTTGGTCTTCGATATCTCAACAGGTATGAAGACACAGGTAGCCAACACCAAGGAAGCATCAAAATTGATGTCTGAATTGCGTCGCGGAAAGAAGAAGCTAGCAGCGTAAACTAGCTTCTGAAGAGAGCCAGCCTTGGGGAAGTCGCTGGCTCTCTTCTCCATTTCCGCACCTGATATAATTATCCTAACAACGACGAAGGGATACACAATGGCAATCATGCTTACAGATGGAAATGCATTTGCGATTATTGGCGCAGGACGCCGAGAGCTAGAGAAGCTTGGACGCGGCGATGAGGTCGCTGCCTTTACTGCGGAGATGACGGCAGGCGATTACGACCACCTACTACAAACAATGATGAAGTGGTTTCCCGATGTGGACGTGGCAATATGAAAACTGCGCTACGCATCAACACTGACTTTACTACCGAGGTTCTTGATCTCAGCTCAAACGAGTACAATCAACTGCGTGATGCAGTTGGAGGACTGATTCAACCTGTAGACCTAAAGCCTGATCTTACACTTTGGTGTAACGAGGAAGGTAAGCTCATCAATGGCATGGAAGTAAATGTCATCGGCACGCACCTATACGAAAAGTCTTTCGCAATGACGGACGTCATCATGGGCAACATTGTGTTGACCGGTGGCACGGACGATGAAGGTGAGACGCTTGCACTTCCCTTCCCTTGGCTTGCACAGATCGAAGAGCTTGCTGAACGGCTTCGTAGTGCACGGGCCGGAGAGTCAACGGTGCACGTTGTCAACTAAAAAGAAGAATGCATCGGCGGGCATCTGGGAGATCCGCGATGTTTACACGGGCGAGAAGATTAGTCGGTTTCGTGCAAGACGGCAAGCTGATGTTACACGGTATTTGCAGATGGCTCACATTGGGCTTGGTAGACCGCTTACAGATTTTGAGGCGGTATTCATAACGGAGTGGGATGGAGCGTAACGGCATGGTTGAAGAAATAACAACGGTATTAGATCAGCCTCAGCTACTGGCAACGGACCGGTGTGACAGATGTGGCTCGCAGGCACAGGTACGTGCCACAATGTTGACGGGCATGCTTTTATTCTGTGGTCATCACGCTCGTAGACACTCGTCAGCTCTATCGAATCAAGCAGCTACGATTTACGACCCCAACGATAGCATGGTGTCATACGCATACTTGATGACGGGCGTCATAAAACCTACCTGATATAATTGCTCCATGAAACGTAAACCGCTGTCTTTCTTATACGTTCGTGGAACCGGAACAGGACCAACGAGCTTGAATCAGCATGCCCAAATCTTCTCGCATAAGGCAACAAAAAGAAATCGTGATAGGACGTCGATGAGACGTAAGGCGATTGATGAGTCAAAAGACTCGTAAACCTACCTGATATAATTAGCCTTACAATGACGAAAGGAACCCTATGGACGAGAAAGAAGACATAGTAATCTATGACTCATCTCTAACCACAGATCAGTTGAGACTGATGTGGGGTAATGGAGATGAAGAAAGTTTCGTGGAATACACGAAAGAAGAAATCGACCAATTGGCTGAAGACATCAATGATGCAATTCACCAGGTCATCGAAGACTTTCTAAATCACAGATAATCGTAGCAAGGTTTAGAGCGGCGCTCTAATTCCTGCCTGATATAATTGACTCTAACGAACCACCCAATGGATTGGAGTCCAAATGCACAACGAACACGCAAAGGCTTACCAAAACTTCACTCTCCTCACTGCGGTTGCCGCAGGGAACGAGTGGACGATAGCAGAATCAAATAAGCTAAGAGATATGCGAAAAGCTGGAGTCCCAGTCTCTGAGGCTGCCATAATTCTTGGTCGCACGTTCTACGCGGTACAAACGTACCTTGCGGCTAATGGGCTAACAAAAGCTCGCAAACATCCACAAACCACCAAAACAATTACTACCTGCTCTAACTGCAATTTGACTCACACCTACGCGTGTGAGTTTTAGCAGAGAGGTTGAAAAAACCTTCCTGATATAATTATCCTAACAACTTAATATCGAACCCAACGACGCAAGACGAAAGGAAAACCCAAATGCAAAAGAAATGGTGTTTACTAAAAACCAGTGATGGTGAACGCGGTACCAATGGCAAGCAAAAAGTCTACGAAGTAATCGTAGATGGCTCAAAGGTAATCACAGTGTGGGGAATGGCTGAGAAGACTCAGCGCCAGACTGCGGTAAAGCAAGTGTACAGTGAATCGTATGCTCGCCAGCTCGCCTTCATCAAAGTCCAGGAAAAGCTGGATAAGGGATACGAGCTAGCCTACGCCGTATAACTAAATAGAGTTCCGCGCTGTACTCCAATCCAGCGCGGACGCCGGAGCTCTCGGATACTGGGAGCTCCGGTTTTTCTTGTCAAAAACTTGACATGATATAATTAACACATAACGAAATACGTTATACGCATAACGAATCGAGCCCACTATGCAAAACGCAAACGATTTTATAAACGACAAAAACTGCTACGACTACCCACAACTTGCTTTCTCGCCAACATCGCGCGTCAATCTTAACGAGCCATTCTCCGTCGCCGTCGCTCTGCAATTTCTTGCCGAACGCTTCCCTGACACGCCGATTACACTCGTCGCTACAATCCGTGCCGGCTACAACGACTATCAAATCTTGAACATCCCTGCCGAACATCTTGACCACTTCATCGGCCATTCTGGCTTCGACGAATTCGACAATACCGACGACAACTTCATCACAATCGAAAATAACGTCTACGCTCTTTACACTGCCTTCGCCGAACTTTCGCACAACCTCGATTCTCCAATCGACGTCGACACCTTCTACTAATCACTCGCACTGCGCGGCCTCTGCTCTGCATGCCGCGCACCTGCGCTTGAAAATCTTATACGATATAATTACCTTATAAACCCACTAACGAATCGAGCCCATCATGACAACGACACAAACAAACACCCACAATCGTCACTACGACTCATACATCGAAATCGAATTCACTACTGACTATGCCGACGACATCTGGACTTCTGACTTCGAATACTTTTCAATGCTCGTCGCCAAAACAAACTCAACTGGCATCACCTGCGAATCCTGCACTGCCGACTTCAATCTCGCTACGCCGTTCTACAAAATCGACAACTCTGTCGCATTCTGTCTTTCGCACATTCCTGCGCCGCTTCTCAACGAAATCACTCTGGCCTTATAAATCTTGACATGATATAATTAGCTCACCACTACGAATTGGAGACTGACATGACACAAATCAAAATCATCAAAAAAACTGACGACACGCTTACTCTCGAAATCGACCCACTTGTTTTCGACGACACTGACGCTGCCGACGACAACGAACTCTACAACGTCGAAATCAACTTTGCCGACGACGACTTCGACTGCGAACACGACGACTGCGTCGAACCATCGCTGCCGTCCATCTCGTTCCTCGACATGTCTCCCGTCCAATCCATCATGACTAACTGCCTGTCGCACCAGCCTCAAGCTCTACGCGACTTCATCGCGGCCTTATAAAATCCCGCCTGATATAATTATCCTAATACGCGGGGACAGTCGCTGGCCAAACGAAAGACTCGACACCTGCAGGGGTCCGAAACAATACGACGCCCGCGTATCTATTTTTTAGCGTGCGATGGTGGGCAGAAGGGAGAGGGTTGTGGGACCCTCTCTCTTCCTTCCTTTTTCCTATATGATATAATTATCTTAACAACTTAATACAACCCACAAACAAAGGACAAAATGATGAATCAACAAACACCATCAGAAGTATTCCACCAAGTATTCAAAGATCACCCAGGCAAACCTTTCTCAGAGATCTACTTCAACATCTTCGGACACCAAGATGATGCGGACAAGGGTGGTCTCACAGATATCCTAGATAAGAACAAAGTTCAGTTGTGGCACCCTTCACTACCTCAAGACAAAGCAGTGATAGTGGCTATGTATGAACATCAGGCATTCATCCTCAGATACCCAGATAACACCTACCACCACCTAGATATCGGTGGTTATTGGACAGATGAAACCACAGGTCAAGAGTACCTTTACCCAGAAGCAATGAATGATGATGAAGACCTATCCTTAGGTCTCCTCCGAGATATCCTAGATTCAGAAAGTGTATTCTGGGCATATGGTCTCATCACAGATGAAGATACCCAGGACAGAATCCACAGCGGTGAGTTTAATGAATTGAAGGAAACCCTTCCAATAAATGAATAAGTAGAAGTTGCGGGTACCCTACTCACAAGTAGGGTACCTTCAACATACCTACCTGATATAATTATCCCATAACGACGAAAGGACAAATCATGGCAAGCAACTACCCACCAGGCGTCACAGGATTTGAACCCCAGATTGCGGGTTACGACTCAAGTGAAGACATCGACCATCGCGAGGCATCATGCCAAAACGACGAGTGTGCTGAGTTTGATATTACAGAAGAACGCGAAATCGTTCTAACAAAAGAGTACGGAAGCCACAACGTGGTCTTCGAGTACTGGACTTACAAGTGTCCCACTTGTGGTACTAGCGCGGACTTCGAGCGCGAGTACGAAGATGATGGATACGATGGATAGGTGGAAAGGAACACACTATGACTCTAACTAACCTACAAATTGTAAACGCAGACTACCACCGAAATGGAGTTGCGGGAATGCCGTTCAAGGTCGCACTTGTTGATGACCCAAATGAAGGCGACACAAAACTCGTCATCATGTTCGAAGCTGAAGGACACACTGCGGTGTTGTCACTCGACAAACTTCTTGAAAGTGAAGACATCTCTTTCGGTTCTAACTCGTTTCGCGGAGATCGTTATGAAGAAGCTCTTAGAGATGAGCTCTGGTCTGATGAGTGACAAACAAGAAAAGGTTATGGCATCTATCTGGTGTCGCGGTCCAGGAGTTCCCTGGTCGACTCTGACTGGTCACGAACGTCTGTCAATTGTGTTTCGTAAGAGCGCCGAGGAAGAGGGTAGAGGTCTACTTGAAGATCTAGCTCTTAATTTTGGCGAGTGCGGTCTTCAACTTGTTGAGCTTGATATGTCAAACCCAGACGACATCTATCCTACTGAATGTTCTATCTGCAAGACAGATATGAACTGGGACATGCAAGGATTCTACAAAATGTATCCACAGTACAAAAATCCAGATTTGGAATACTAATGAGCGTGCGGTTAGCGTCTAAAGGTATTGCCGATCCAGCTACAGCTTTCGGTCAGTGCTTGATGCAGTCAAGCATGTATGCGGAGAAACACAAGCTAGGTCTGATTAGAGTCACAGGTCTTAGCTACACACGCAGAGAGCACTGGGCAGTCTATGAAGACATTGGTGAAGATGCTAAAGGCAGATACTTTACTACTGAACCCGAGTGGGGAAAAGTAATTGATCTCACTGCGCGGCAGTTCGTTACCACTGTTCCAGCGAGATACGAAGATGATTGCCTTGCCTGGGTTGAGAGCGCCTGCGGTTGGCTCAATGACTCGCTGGTATATGAGATCTATCTGACTCATGATTCACAACTTGAGCCTGCGCATGTAGGTGAGCTACGCGTTGATGACAGCAACAACCACACAGGTGTGACGTATGCCGCGTTTGCTAAAGGCGAAGTCGAGACCTACCTGATATAATTAGCCTAACGACAACCCCTAAGGAGGGACAAAATGACGCTAACACTAGAGGCAGTTAAGGCTGCCATCGAAAGTGGTGAGTTGGACAACGACCTTGGAGCACTGAACACCTCGGTTGAGTCTCGACTTGCGGCACTCCGTTCTACTAAAAAAGCTACCGACTTCGGTATTGGTGACAGAGTTCGATTCAACAACAGTTGCGGTACCCGCTATCTCGTGGGTGAGTACGCACGAGTTACCGGTATGAAGAGAACCAAGATTGTGGTTCAGTTGGAAAAGCCTCAGGGTAGATTCGCAAGATATACCCCAACAGGTACTGAATCTGCCAACATAACAGTTCCTATCTCCATAGTAGACCCAGCATAATTTTGATAGGTTGTTCCTAAGCTTACCGCCCTGTGCGGTAGGTTTAGGATACAATTGACTAAACCCTGGGAGACTCTATTGACAACGCTTGCTGCTTTTCAAGGAAATGGCTGGGCAGTCATTGGCTGTGATTCACGTGCAAGCGACGAAGGTGGTCGCGCAATGGATCTTGCAACTCCAAAGGTTGTTGCGAATGGCGAGTACCTTATTGCAGTCTCCGGCGCATCACGCGGTGGAAACATCTCGCAGTTTGGTTGGACGCCACCAACGCCACCAAAGAACGTAACTCAAGATGGTCTCGATAAGTTTATGACTCGCTCCTTTATACCTTCTTTGCGTAGTGCATTTCAAGATGCTGGCTACGATGCAAAGGACGATGGTGATGCGGCGTTTCAAGACTCGAACTTACTTATAATTGTTCGCGGTGTTATCTATCCAATCTTTGAGGATTACTCGTGGGACAGAGAAGTACGTAACATTTATTACGGAGGTTCAGGTGGTGACGTAGCTCTTGGAGCTTTGGTTGCCCTTGGAATTGAAAAGCTAAAGGACAGCCCAGAGAAAGCTCTAAAGGTTATTGAAAAGTCAGTTGCGGTTGCCTGCGAGTGGGACGTCTACACTAAGGCTCCCATCATTACCCGAATCCAATACGGAAAGAAGCTAAAATGAGCTACATTCATCTTTATAGTGCCGACGACACATGGATTGGGCAATTTCGTTCGGTTGACGCCGTTGAGACGTATCTTGATGACAAGGGCGAGGACATCAACGACTACAAGCTCGTGTTTGGCGCTTCTAAATATCCACCTGCCTGATATAATTGTCCTAAGAAACTACGAAAGGACAACGTATGGCACTCATAGACGAAACATATGTGGTGGAGACACCAACCTGTTCTTGGTGCAACAAGGGTGGAGTAGTTGAGGTCCCAGCAGTGGGATTCTTTGCTCGCCAACTTGGTGCGGCAATCCAAGATGCTTACCCAGACTTAGATAAGTCTCTACGTGAGCAACTGATGACTGGTTATCATCCAACATGCTGGACAGAGATGTTTGGAGAACACAAATGATAGGTGTAGTCATTGTAGTTGCCGTTGCTATGGCACTGCTGTTTGCGGTGCTTGAGCTCGACCACAAAATCAACAAAAACGACCCAGAGGTTCGTTGGTGAGTACTCTTTACGAAATGGTGAACGTGTTCCTACCCAGCGGCGTCTGGGCAGGACAGTTCACTGATGAGGATGCCGCCAAGAGCTGGCTGAAGTCCCAGGGACTAAAACCGGACCAGTGTGAAATCTCAAGGCGCCGCCCCGAATTCAAGCGCCGTGGAGAACCTACCTGATATAATTATCCTATCACCAAATACCTGGTGGTAAACGACGAAAGGTACCCACAATGATAAGCTACCACTTAGGAAACGCGCTAGACGCAGTATCAGACTTTTTCGGAAACATCACAGACTGGTTGAACGACAACCTAACCACTGATGGACCTTGGCCAGCATTCGTTGGCGTAGGAATCGCGTTAGCTCTATGCTTCATCTTTGGACTCTAAGTGAAGAACGTCCCAGGAAACCAAACTAAGTACTACTACACCCTGAGTAGCGGGGAAACCGTCTACCAGTACTGCCGTTCAGAAGCAGAGGCTGAATCTTGGGCCGAAGCTTACCGCCGAAGCAACTTCCTTGCGGACAAGGTGATCTCGCTGGTTACCTGGGGAACAAAGAGCTAATCTTCCCAACCTACCTGATATAATTATTCCAACAACCCAACTACGAAAGGTAATACGAAATGACACAATGTAAAGTTATCAACTGCGAAAACACAGAGCTAGTATACTCAGGAATTGATGCATTCATGCTCGGTGGGATTCCAACTGAAACCTACTGCTACAACTGTGCAAACGCTTACAACCAAATCTCCCGCGACGTCGAAGCTGCTCGTGAAACAGTAGTTACGTACCAGGGAGCATTCGGAGTAACAAGCGACTAGTCGCACCTACCTGATATAATTATCCCAACGCCGGAACCTCCGGCAAATGACGAAAGGACTTCCCAAATGAAAATAAACAAGTTTCGTGGATACCGTTACCGCCGCTATGGCGCAGCACTAATCGTAGCAGCAGTTGCCTGGTTCCCATACGCAGCTCACACATTTTTCATCTTCCCTAGTTTCCTCGCACTTGCGGCAGCTATAGTTCTCGTACTTGGTGGATGTATTCCACTTCTAGTATTTGCGCTTCACTGCTTCAACGTTGCGGACGATGAGTTCAACCTAACGAAAGGAAAGTAAATGGAGTTTACAATTGAAAGCTGGGTGGTGTCACTGTACATCACCAACACAATCGAGCTGTACCTTCACGTGTGGGTACCTGCAGCTATCGCGGTTCTAGCTTTAGCTCGCAAGTTCTACAAGTACAAGAAGGATGAAGTAAAGATCCAACCTCTACTTGGCGTAGGCTACAAGCCAGGCAGCCGAAAGCTAGACATCTAACTTGAAGTTCATAGCAAAGGACCAGAGGGTTCCTCGTCGTAGAGACGACAATACCTTTGAGATCTGTATCTCCTGCGGGCACTACATCTACAATCCGCAGGAGATTCAGTACGTGCCGCTAGGTTCAAAGGCTAGAGGCAACTTTAAGATGTCTGCCCATCACGTCGACCACATCGACTGTCAGGTATCCATCAACATTGGGCTACCTTCCAGCCAGTTCGGCCCAAGGCGACAAAGAGTTTTGGATAGCGGTTTACAAGATTAGGTAGACAGGATAAAGTTCTACCACTACAGGAGGATGCAATGACGCGAGGTACCATTCAAAAAGATCAGGTATACGTTTACGGAACATGCGAACGATGCCAGGAAACTAACGCACTTGTGTATGAGTGTGGTGAGCAGCTGCTATGCGCTGAGCACTCACGTCAATACGCACATTCACATCCATTGAAACCTTATTGCGATAGGTGCATGAAACAAGACAAGGTGGTCCGCGACCCATCGCATCGACGCAACGAGTATCTCTGCATGAGCTGTCACGCTGATGATGGATTCCTCATCCGGGATTCCGTTACCGGTCGTGCCATCCTTGAGACTCTCAAGCTGGAAGAAAAATAGATTTGGGTAGCTCGCAGCTGCAGTTACTCAAGGAGGCCGAGGAACTTCATAGGAAGTCCCGAGCCTGGTTAGAGGCAGAACCTCCAGCCGAACTAAAAGAAACACCGACGAAAGGTACTGAAATGACAGAAGCAACGCCGCAAGCGGCAGCTCAGCTTTACAGCCAAGGCAAGCCGGTAGTTGAGGTAGCCAAGGAGCTAGGAGTTACCTATGGTAAAGCCCGCAAGCTCATCGACGCATCAGGAACTACCATTCGGGATGGCTCCAGCCGTCTCAAGGGCCGAACACGCCCAGTCAAGTAGGAATCATGCCAAACTGGATTACTAGACTTCAGGAGCTGGTCTGGCCTGCGGTACTGGCCTTGGTATTTGCCGTGCTTTCCGTGGGAGTAGCCCTCATTTCCCCTGAGAGCCTCTCTAAGGTGGTTTCCTTGGGTATGGCAGGCATAACTATGGCACTGTTGGCCCAAAGGGCTTAGCCTCTCGCTCCTTTCCTGGACCCACCTGATATAATTAACCTATCAAGAGGACCCCAGGAAAGGAGCCCAACATGTTCCACGGAATTATGAAAGACAGCGCAGTTGTATACGCCGGCACGAAGGCAGTCAAGAAGTCTCGCAGAAAAAGCAAGGACGTGGAGTTCTTCACACCAGAGTTCAAGGCACAAATCAAAGAAGCCTTTGACAGCTGGGTAGAAAGAAACAAGGTGGCCAAATGACTCAGATGACTCTTCCAATCGTGAAGGATGCTGCCAGCGAAAAGCAGGTAGCCTTCATCGATTCACTACTTACCGAGCGTGAGCTCGATGCGATTCAAGTTTCTAGCTTCCGCTCGATGCTTCCAACGCTGACTAAGAAGCAAGCCTCAGGAACTATTGATCTTCTTCTCCGTCTGCCTCAGAAAGCTACAAAGGTTCCCGGAGCTGATAAGTCCGTTCTTCAGGAAGCACTTTCAAGTGCGCCTAAAAGCAAGTACGCAATCCCCGTGAGTGAGCTAGATATCTCGCTCGAAGGTACGCCGCTGACTGGTGACCTCCTGTTCATCGAGGTAAAAGAATACATGGGCAACCTATACATGCGCCGACTAACTGGCTCAGTAGGCGGATTTACCCGTCATCGCGTGCCTTCACAGGATTCAATCACGATTATGAACTTAATCAGCCAGGACCCATACAAGTACGCAAAGATCTTTGGGCAACACTACAGCTGCTGCGGTAGCTGTGGAGCCGAGCTAACAGATCCAGTTTCAAGGGATCTTCAACTTGGGCCTGAATGCCGCAAGAAGTTCGGAAGGTAGGCGATACTATGGCACCTATGGAAGATGTAGCAAAGTACTATAAGCTGAACATCACGAACAGTGATGGTTCTCCTTACATGACACTCTACGTTTCGGGTGACAAGATGCGCAAGGCCAAACACATGTATTCCTTTGACGAGGGATACCAGGTTGAGGCCGAGGCAATGGACCAACTACCTGAAGGAGTAGAACTAGACATCGCCTAAGGCGTCTAGTTCGTAAACAAACATGAAACAAAAAGGTTCTATTTCTGTCCCTTTTTGTTTCCAAAAAACAGCGTCTGATGTTATTATTGGACGCATGACGAAAGGACGTAATACTGATGTGGATATTTACTGAGACTGGATTCGTGAGTGCTGTTCAGCATCGCGAAAACCCTGAGTACCTGATGGTCCGTGCACGTGACCGTCAATCACTCGAATCGCTAGCTGTAATGATTAGCGTCGAGATCAAGTCAACGCCAGATGCCGACTACCCATACCGCCTTGTGGCAAGTAAGGAAGACGTCAAGAGCTGGATGAATGACTCAATAGATTTCCTTGGATATAGCAACTTCAAAAACCAAGTTGCCATTACCCGAGGAAAGGAATACGCCTACACGTTGGGAAGCGTGTGGTCGACGATGCATGAGGTCGAGGACGAGGAATCTCGTAAGCGACTCTCGGAGTATGAATCGTCGTTGGGCTTTAGATAAGTCTAGCGCATTCCGCCAAGCCTGCGGGCTTGGTTGTCCCTGTCCCCTAACAAAGGAGGCTAACTAGCATGCGAGTTTCGAAGATGAAATTAGCAGTGACGTCAGTAGCTTACGCGGTGACACTGATTGCAGTCGCAATGACTGCGTCGTCGCAATTCAATGCTGACTCAAAGGCAGTTGCCAGCGAGTCAGAACAACTAAATAGTAAGCTGGAACCAAAGGTCATACCTGAAGTTTCAGCATCAGTTCGTACTTCAGCTGAGGTGTTTGCTTCCTACCGGAACAGCAAGATACCTCTATCTGGTGGTCAACTCTCAGAGCTTCTAACAGCTGTGGGCTTTGAAGGAGAGGCACATCGGATTGCCTGGGGTATAGCTATGCGGGAATCAAACGCCCGTCCGCTAGCTCATAACAAGAGCACAAGAACTGGTGATAGCTCATACGGCATATACCAAATCAACATGATATTTGATTTGGGACCAGAACGTCGCAAGAAGTTTGGACTTACATCCAACGAGCAGTTATTCGACCCAGTGCTAAACGCACAGGTTGCATTCCTGATGACAGGTGGAGGTAAGGACTTTGGCTCTTGGGGCATTGGTCCTAACGCGTATCGTGAAGGTGCGGGTATGTCCACATTAAAGAGACTTAACCAATACCCAGGTGTTGTCAAAGTCACTTTACCAGAGTAAGGATACATTTAACCTATGAGCGAAAACGAAGATAACTACCAGTCCTATGCGGCTGGTGTCCCTATGGACGAGCCTAAGGCTACAGAGGAGGCGCTGTATGAGTTTACCTCAGCAACGTTTACATCTGAAGATCCTGTGGTAGTGGTTGAGGCTATCGAGCCTGAGCCAACACCTGAACCTGAACCAGCGCCAGCCCCAAAGGCTAAGGCAAAGGTACGGGTCGAGGATACGGAGGCTGCCCACGTGGTAGGCCTTGGTGATAAGGACGAGGTAGTCCTCGCCCAGTGTGTGTATAAAAACATATATGCACGCAAGTCACTAACCGTACATCACCTACAGCGCCGCCTTGCGGAGCTAGGGTACGGCGATGCCTCAGCAGATCTTGATGGCTGGTACGGTGACCTAACCAAGGAATCCGTAAGGCAATACCAGGGAGATAATAACCTTGAGGCAACAGGCGTCATGGACGCTGACACCCTTAGGCGTATCTTCAATGGCGACCCAAACGTACTGGTCGTCGCCCCAGAATAACAGTTAACAATAGTAAGAGGCCTGGCTATATGTCAGGTCTCTTTCTATTTCTATAACTATAGACGCTCAGCCTGTAGGCTAGCTCGCAACACAAAGGCTGGCAGGTCTGCTCGTTACTCGTAGGTAAGCTAACTTCCACTCAGATGTTTTGTCTGCTAGCTGCTAGCCTCTAGCTCGCTAGCTTCATCTGTCTACACATAAGACATAGACACTACAACTATAAAAATAAATATAAACTACTTATAGATAGTGTAGACAGGTATATCTACACATTATTTATCCATAGTACTTTACAGCCTTTTTGCTACAAAAACTTATGAAGGACAGGCACCTGCCTGCCTCTGCTTCCATTTCTCCCACTTCTTAGCAGAAAGATCTTTCACAGAAAAAAATGTTGGAGACACTTGGAGAGACTTCTCCCGTATACAACCTCGGTCTCTCACGCCCAAGGCAATTAGCCTTAACGTACTATTTATTACTCCTCAGTACATAAGTATTCCGCCCTGGTTCTAAAGCGCACGATAACATGTTATAATATACACATGACAAAACATACTAAGCAAGGTCACGTTCTTCCACAGGAGGTACTTGACACCTTCACCTCGCTCTCTGCTAGAACCACTAGTAATGAGCTCGAGCGCAACGCCTACATAAAGGCACTTCGCGAGCGCGGCTGGACACTTGACTCAATTGGCATTGCCGTTGGGGTCACCCGTGAGCGTATTCGTCAGATTGCAGTTGCCGTCCCGATGGGTGAGGCTATTCGTGTCGCCGCAAATGGGTATCCAATTCCTGAGCCGCCAAAGATCATTGAGAAATCTTCACCGCAGTTTGTTGAACCATCCGAGGAAACGCTAAAGCGTCTACTTGAGCTTCAACCGTATGCACAACAGGTACGTTCATATGGAAAGGCTTATCGCAAGGAGGCTGAGGAGTACACCTGGTTGGTTAACTATGCCCACACTGTTGAGGGTGTAACTCTGTATCGTCTTGCAAAGCGTCTTGGCGTTACGCACGGCGCTCTTCGTTTTCGTCTTGCACGTTACGGATACAAGGCTCCTGTTTCAGGTGCGTCAAAGGCGTACACTCCAATCCTAGAAGAAAATCGCATCAACCTTCGTCCTACAGAATAAGGTAGTAACATGGCAGAGTCAATGGCAGAAAGAATCGCCAAACTATCTCCCGAGCAAAAGGCTATGGCGCTTCAAGGATTTGATCCTGAGCGCTTACAGTGGGACTGGTCGTTTTGGGGTCGTCCCGAGCAGCAACGCCCTGAAGGCGATGACTGGAACATCTGGCTTTATCTTGCAGGCCGCGGTGCTGGAAAGACTCGCACCGCCGCGGAGTGGATAAGAGAAGAAGCAAAGTACACAAACAAGGGACAGATACGTTTTGCGCTTGTTGCTCGTACTGCCGCTGACGTTCGTGACGTTATCGTCGAAGGCGAGTCAGGTATCATCAACGTGACGCCTCCAAGTGAGCGCCCGCTGTATGAACCGTCAAAGAGAAGATTAACTTGGCCAAATGGAAACACGGCTACATGTTTCACCGCAGATGAGCCGGATTCACTTCGTGGTCCGCAATTTACACACGCCTGGGGTGACGAGGTTGCCGCCTGGCGTCAAACTCCTGACGCGGCAGGTATGACCGCGTTTGATAACTTACGTGTTGGTACACGTCTTGGATCTAATCCTAAGATCGTCGTTACTACAACTCCAAAGAGAGTTCCTCTTCTTTATCAACTAATGGCCGAGGCTGAAAAAACTGGAAAGGTTATCATTACCCGTGGTTCGACTATGGATAACCAGGGAAACCTGTCTAACGCTTATCTAGACGCCATCAAGGGCGTATATGAAGGAACTCGGCTAGCACAGCAGGAACTATACGGCGAGATGCTCTCGGACGTAGAGGGTGCGCTCTGGACACCAGATCTTATTGACCGTAATCGTGAGTCGCAACTTCCAATGGGAACACCATTACGTGTTGTTGCCGTTGACCCGTCGGTTGCAGAGAATCCTCGGGATGAATGTGGAATTGTTGTTTGTGCGTCAACTGGCGAGCGCGATTTGTATAAGCGCAACTCGTGGGTACTTGAGGACGCAACCGTTCACGGCTCTCCTGACGTGTGGGCAAACAAGGTAGTTCAAATGGCACGCAAGTGGGGTTGCCCTGTGGTCGCGGAAGTTAACCAAGGTGGTGCGCTCGTTCGCAACGCAATTAACACCATTGATCCAAGCATTAAGGTTTTAGAGGTTCACTCCAAGTATGGCAAGGCTTTACGTGCAGAGCCGATCACGCTCGCATACGAGCAAGGCCGTGTTCATCACGTTAACTATCTTGCAGACTTAGAGAGCCAGATGATCTCGTGGATTCCTGGCGAAGGTAAGTCTCCAGACCGCGTTGACGCTTTGGTACACGCATTAACCGCGCTCCTCATTAAACCTCCTGCTGGTTTTGTTGGTGGAAAGATCACCGCGCGCTCTATGGCAGGTCGCAAGATTCCAAGCGATAGAACTGGCGGTGTTTTTAAAGTTCGCTAGTGTACACAACATGTTATCGTGTACCTTATGGAAGAGAAGCGTCGTCCCGCACGTAAGCAGGAACTACCAGCGTCTGAGGTTCAGCTTCTTTCTACTCTATTTCACAAGGAGTTCTACACCCGCGTAGGACAGTTGTTCGAGGCAGGTTGGCCTCTTCAAAGTATAGGTAACGCGTGTAATCCTCCGCGTAGACGTTCTACAGTTAAGTTTTGGGTTGCCCGTAAACATGAGCATTCTCCTCTCGATGTACCGGTCCCTCTGCCTAAGCTTAAGACAGGACCTCGCGGTTACGTATCACGACGCCCAGTCTCTCCAGGAATAAGTGAAGCAGAACGCACACGTATCGAGCAGTTGTCTCCGCTGGCTCGTCGCTACCGTTCAAAGATGACAGGGTTCTCCCCACAGGCAACTGCCAATGAAGAACTTACAGCTATTTGCACTCGTCTTTACGAGTCAAACGTTCCAGTTCGCGAGCTTGCCGAGGCGGCAGGCGTTACATATCGCGCAATGGCAAGAAGGCTAGGTAAATGAAAATACTACAAGACGTATTTCCAGCGTTTGTTGGAGTTGCCCAGCCAGACCTCGTTCCTACGCTGCAGGATCTTAAGTCTGCGCCAATTACCGTTGGTGCCTATCAGGTAACAAAGGCTCGTATCGTTGTGACCGACGAGGTGGTAATGGTTGCGGTAGACGGTAACGAAGGGCCAATGATTATCTTCCGTGAACGGTACACCGAACATCACAAGTCAAATGTACGAACCGAGGATTCCTATATCCTCACCGAGACGGGCAAGATGCTCGCCTATAAGAAGGACGAGAACTGCGGTTGCGGTTCACGTTTACGCTCGTGGAATCCGTATCGCCACGTGTACTCAGACCAAGATCCAACCGAATGAAAGGAATAACAATGGAAATAGCCTTTGGCAATTTCATCATACTCGCGCTTGCAGTCTACCGTGCTAGCCGTCTTATTATCGAGGACACAGTTCTTGAGAAGTTCCGTAAGAAGGTCTGGAAGAAGTATAAGCCAGCTGACGGAGGGATTGGATATTTACTAACCTGTTACTGGTGTGTGTCATTTTGGGTCTCATCACTAGTTATAGTTTCCTATATTATAGTACCCATACCTACGATTGCCGTGTGCGCTGTTTTTGCGCTATCTGCCGCCGCAGGAGTAATAACCGCGTGGCTGGAAAAGTAATGCCCAGCTATTCCGTTAACAAGGACGAGGAGTAATAAGTGGCAGTATTTAGTCGCGATTCAAGCGGCAACAGATCACAGCGCCCTAGGTCGGCAGCAGCTACTCGTCGTGCAATTAACTCACCTGCTCTTTCACTCAGCTCAATAGCAACCATTCCTGGTTTTGCATCACCCGTTGCGTACTCAGCTCCTCGCGGACTTACTGCAGCAGCAACGCAGCTTCGTCTCAATGATAAAGGCGAGGCCGAGCAATTTCGTAGTCGTCGCACTTCAGGTTCAAACGCCTGGCAGTCTGAGGCGTGGGAATACTACGATGCAATCGGTGAAATTAAATATGCCTTTAGCCTAGTTGGCTCAGTAATATCTCGTATTCGTATCTTTGCAGCAGTAATTGATAATCCTGCAGAGCCTCCATTCCCAGTTCGCAATAACCCGCTTCTTGATGAGCGTCTTGCCTCAGCAGCAGAGCGTGCCATCGTTCGTCTTGACTCAGC
>Ga0209500_10000902_pt1 | contig 23699 bp, 22 predicted proteins | sample S_140212_EF_Meta_FD_187323 | JGI IMG/M metagenome (GOLD analysis project Ga0209500, IMG submission 187323) | Freshwater microbial communities from Lake Simoncouche, Canada to study carbon cycling - S_140212_EF_MetaG (SPAdes) (version 2) | ecosystem: Environmental > Aquatic > Freshwater > Lake ...
GACAAAGAAGTAGTGCTCCTAAAAAGTGTGTCGTACCAATTTGCTACAGCGGGGTGCGTAGCCAAGAGGTCCAACTGTGGATTGGATTGTTACCGGGGTAGAGGGCCCTGTAACAGGTGGCTAATCTTGCCAGTTACGCTCACAATGTGGAAATCAGCCGTTTTCCAACGCTCGTTTAGCGGGGTTTCCGGACTTCGACTTCTTCTTTTGAATCGGGGCTGGCCTCTTTGGGCCTTGCGGCATTGGCGGCATTCCCGGTGGCAGCGCCATCCCAGCAGGCATTCCCCCGCCATTGCGCATCTGCTTCATCATCTTCTGCGCAGCTGTGAATTTATCGACTAGTGCATTCACATCTGAAACCTTACGACCAGATCCCAACGCAATACGAGCACGGCGTGAACCGTTCAGAACTTTAAGATCTCGACGCTCAAGAGGCGTCATTGACTGCACAATCGCCTTCGTGCGAGTGATCTCTGATTCATCAAAGTTATCAATCTGCTTCTTCATCTGACCGGCGCCAGGCAACATCCCCAGCAACTTGCCCATCGAGCCCATCTTGGACATCGCCTCTATCTGTTCAAGGAAATCATCGAGTGTGAAGTCCTCACCAGCAATAAATTTATCTTCCAGCTTCTTTGCAGAATCTCCATCAAATGCCTTCTTTGCCTGTTCTGCAAGCGTTGCAACATCTCCCATGCCAAGAATGCGTGAAGCCATTCTCTCTGGATGGAAGATATCGAAATCTGAAAGTTTTTCACCCGTTGATGCAAACATAATTGGGAGGCCAGTGAGGGCTGCAATGGAGAGAGCAGCACCGCCTCGTGCATCACCATCGAGCTTGGTAAGGACTACTCCATCAAAACCCACGCCGTCCTGGAAAGCCTTCGCTGTGTGCACAGCATCTTGACCAATCATCGCATCGACAACAAAGAGAATTTCATCAGGTTTAACTGCATCGCGAATGGCAATAGCTTCCTTCATGAGCTCTTCATCAACACCGAGGCGACCTGCAGTATCAACGATGACAATATTGTGAAGTTTTGACTTAGCAAATGCGATGCCATCTTGCGCAACTTGCACCGGATTGCCCACACCATTGCCAGGTTCGGGAGCAAAGACAGGGACACCTGCAGATTGACCAACAACTTGAAGTTGATTGACTGCGTTAGGGCGCTGTAGATCGGATGCTATGAGAATCGGCGTATTACCCTGATCTTTATAGAACTTAGCAAGCTTTGCAGCAAGGGTTGTCTTACCCGCACCTTGCAAACCAGCCAGCATGATGACAGTCGGTGGGTTCTTGGCAAAGCGAACGCGACGTGCTCCCCCGCCGAGAATTGCGGTGAGCTCTCGGTTTACAACATCAAAGATCGCCTGCGCCTGATTTTTACCTGACTGAAGAGTCGGTAGGACATCAATTGATTTCTGATGAACTGCTTGCGTAAAGCTTTCGACTACTTCGAGTGCAACGTCGGCTTCAAGCAACGCCTGACGAATATCGGCTGTAGTGGCGTCGATATCTTTCTCAGAAATCTTTCCACGCGAACGCAGAGCACTAAAGGCGCCGGCGAATTTGCTGGAGAGTGAGTCGAACATAGTGGTGGAACTCTACTTCAGGGCAGCGCGCAATCTGGTTGCTACTTCTTCTGCGCGTTCAGGGCTGAGCGGTCCCCCTCCGATCTCTGTGACATACAAGGTGTCGATAGCTTCGGCTCCCAAGGTCGTGACGATTGCAGAGCGAATATCGATATTGCTACGAGTGATCGTGTCACCAATTCCAAAGAGAAGTGCTGGCCTGTCATGACTTCGTACTTCGATAATGGTGGCATCCGTTGCTGCGTCAAGGAATGTCTCAACAACTGGGTCTGGAACAGGAATGGTCGGCAACTGTGCATACGCCTCAATACGTTCTTCGATGCGCAGGGCCAAAGAACTCTTGTTGCGAAGCGCTTCCTCGAGTTCGCGGTGAAGAGTTTTCTCAGTCAGTGCAGGCGCATGAGGATCTGGAATAACAATCCACTCCATGACAGCTGAATTTCCATGAGATTTCGTCCGAGCAGATCTGACATCAAGACGCAGAAGATTAAGCACTCCTGCCACAATCGACAGCAAACCAGTCTTATCTGGAACTACAATTTCAATTGCATAGACGCTATCGCGATCTTCAATCGCTACGGCAAGTGCGCCAGAATCTGCCTTTGTGCGTTGACTATCTGTGAGTTCAGGCTGCATAGCAACTGTGTTATCGGCAATCGCTAGGGCAACGCGCTTTACTAAGTCTGCAACAAGGGAGGCTTTCCAGTCAGTCCACGCAGCACGTCCTGTTGCTTCACCATCGGCGATGCTCAGCGCATGTAATAGCTCGAGAGCCTGAAGATTGGGGATGACCTCAACAACGGATGCGATCGTTGCTGGATCATCGAGATCACGACGAGTTGCAGTCGCAGAAAGTAGCAAGTGGTGTTTAACGAGCAACTTAATCGTCTCAACATCTTCGCCGGAAAAACCAATGCGCTTTGCCAGTGGCTCAATAAGTCGTTCGCCACGATCCGAGTGGTCTTCCTCTGTTCCTTTACCAATATCGTGAAAGAGTGCGCTGAAAAGAAGAATATCTGGGCGGTGTACTTGTCTTGTCAACGCTGCAGCCTGCACGGCTGTTTCAACCATGTGGCGATCGACTGTGTGGCGATGGAGAACATTGCGCTGCGGCAATGAGCGAACTGCTCTCCACTCCGGTATCCAATGGAAAATGATCTCTTCTTGATCCAGGGCCTCAAAGATTTGAACCATGGCAGAGCCAGCACCAATGAGAGTAATCAGATTTTCGCGTGCATCACGAGGCCAAGGATTGGTGAGTAATCCAATGCCGCCGCTCAAACTTTTAGATAGTCGCTCTAGCGAATCCATAGAGATCGGAAGTCCTAATTGAGCGGAAGATGCTGCAGCGCGCAATCCAATGACCGGATCCAGTGCAAAATCTGCATCCGCACTAATAACAACCTCTTTATTGGAAATGGTGATGTCTCGAGACAGTGCTGTGGAGCGAGATCGCTTGAAAAAACGCCCTGCACTGTCTCTGCCTTTATGTTTAATTCGGTACCAGGTGGAATCTAACAAGTAATCAACAGAACGTGCAGCTTGAGCAACATCGCTCATTAACGCATCAGCGTCGGCATAACCAAGATGTTCTGCAACTTTATCTTGTTCTTGAAAGAGCAGGCGATCTTTGTCACGACCGCTGACCACATGAAGTGCTTCGCGGACATTGGCAAGGATGGATTCAGCGACGCTAATACGTTCAATAGGAACAGCAATGACAGATGAACGATGGATTGCACGCAGTGCAGTGATATCTCTCAATCCACCTCGCGCCTCTTTCAGATCTGGCTCAAGTAGGTATGCAAGCTCTCCCACTCGTTGGTGGCGTTCTAACAGGGAATCTTCGAGTTCAGAAAGGCGAGACTTGGAATTCTTGCGCCAGGATTCAAGAGCATCTACTTGGACAGCATCAACCAAATCAACATTTCCACAGATATGACGGATATCGAGTAGACCTAGGGCGACTTTAAGATCAGCCTCTGCTGCATCGCGCATTTCAGATCGCGTGCGTACAGAGTGATCAATCTTTACATTCTTATCCCACAGTGGGTAGAGGATGTTATTGACGAGATCAGATAACTCTTTCTCGGCTAATGATCCTGTATGAATAATGACAATATCTAAATCTGAACCTGGCGAGAGTTCGCCGCGGCCGAAACCTCCGACCGCGGCGATAGCTACCTCATCTGGATTGGCACTACTGTCATTGAAGAGAGAAGAAAGAAGCAGGTCACCCTCGTTAGACCTAGTGCGTCTTTCTACCGCGGCGATAGCTACCTCATCTGGATTGGCACTACTGTCATTGAAGAGAGAAGAAAGAAGCAGGTCACCCTCGTTAGACCTAGTGCGTCTTTCTCTCGTCCCCATATCGCCAATCTTAGTTTGTTTGCACTACTTAGATAGCGTCAGGTCCTTTTTCGCCCGTGCGCACACGAACAACCTGATCTACAGGAGTAGTCCAAACCTTTCCATCTCCGATGGAACCTGTTGACGCAGCTTTGACAATGACATCTACTACTGATGCAGCATCCTTATCGTCAACAAGAACTTCAAGACGGACCTTTGGTACAAGATCCACGGTGTATTCCGCACCCCGATAGACCTCTGTATGTCCACGCTGACGACCAAAACCACTGGCCTCCGAGACAGTCATACCTGTAATGCCTGCAGCCTGCAGAGCCTCTTTTACTTCATCTAACTTAAACGGTTTGAGAATTGCGGTAATTAACTTCATAGTGATGCACCTCCACGTGATGAGCTTGCTAATTCGTATGCGGATTCAGCATGTTCCTTGAGGTCGATGCCTTCGATTTCAACCTCACGTGAGACACGGAAGCCGATTGTCTTCTCGATCGCAAAACCAATAATCAGAGTTACGATAAATGAATATGCAGCAACAAGTCCAACACCAAGGGATTGCTTAACTAAAAGATCGGTTCCTCCCCCGTAGAAGATTCCATCGAGACCGATGCTGTTAACCACATGAGTGCCGAAGAGACCGATGGAAAGTGAGCCCCAGATACCGCCTACGAGGTGCACACCTACGACGTCGAGTGAATCATCGAAGCCCAGCTTGTATTTAAGTCCTACCGCCAATGAGCAGAGGATTCCAGCGATGATGCCGATAACAACTGCAGCCCATGGAGCTACGAATGCACAGGCTGGTGTGATTGCAACAAGTCCTGCAACTGCGCCAGATGCAGCGCCCAATGATGTTGCATGACCGTTGCGAATCTTTTCAACGAGCAACCAGCCAAGTACTGCGCCAGCTGCTGCAACTTGAGTATTCATAAATGCAAGACCAGCAATGCCATTAGCAGCAAGAGAAGATCCAGCGTTAAATCCAAACCATCCAAACCACAAGAGACCTGCACCAAGCATCACAAGTGGAAGTGAATGAGGGCGCATTGATTCCTTACGCCATCCGATGCGCTTTCCAAGAACGATGGCGAGAGCAAGACCTGCTGCTCCTGCATTGATGTGAACAGCAGTTCCGCCCGCAAAGTCTTCAAGACCCTTACCTGCAAGGAACCCTGTGCTTGTCACTGTATCGCCAACTTTATTCCCAAATGCGAATACCCAGTGAGCAACTGGGAAGTAGACAATTGTTGACCAGATTGCAACAAAGATCGCCCATGCTGAGAACTTTGCACGATCTGCAATAGCGCCTGAGATCAACGCTGGAGTAATGATTGCAAACATCAACTGGAATGCTGCAAATACAAGTACAGGAATCGGATAGACGCCACCATTATTGGTGAGCTCACTTACCATTCCGCCAAGGCCGCTAAATCCGATTCCACCAAACCACGGTGAATCTGATGAATGACCGAAGGCTAATTCAAAACCATAGATAACCCAGAGCACGCTGACGATTCCCATTGTCACCATCGACATCATCATCATATTGAGCACGCTCTTGGTGCGAACCATTCCTCCATAGAAGAATGCCAAACCTGGAGTCATGAGTAGTACAAGTGCTGTACTAGCTAACATCCACGCGGTGTCACCGCCGTTAAGAACTACGTCTTCCATATCTAATTCCATTTCCAAAGATGAGGGGCACTCGTCGTTGAGATGGCGCAAAGATGCATCAGCCGGGTTACATAGAAAGGATTCTCAGGTTAAGGCCGCGTCACAAAATCGCCCCTTGTGTTACAAGTGCGTTACGCGAGCAGGCCCTCGATATAGGAATCGGGCTCAAAGGCGGCAAAATCTCCAGCTGACTCCCCTGTCCCCATGAACTTAATCGGAATGTCCAAGGCGCTCTCAATAGCCAAGGCAACTCCCCCTCTGGCACTTCCATCGAGCTTAGTGACGATAAGTCCTGTTACTTCAACAGCCTCACTAAAAATCTTTGCTTGAGCTAAACCATTTTGTCCTGTGGTGCCATCGATGACTAAGAGAACTTCAGCAAGAGGTGCACCCTTTTCAATCACGCGCTTTACCTTCCCAAGTTCATCCATGAGATCACTCTTATTATGAAGACGTCCTGCTGTATCAACAATCAAATACTTGCTACCGATTTCAACTGCACGCTTAACGCTATCGAATGCAACTGATGCTGGCTCTGCGCCTTCCTTGCCAGCGATGACTTCAACACCAATGCGCTCACCCCATGTGGTGAGTTGATCTACCGCTGCGGCACGAAAAGTATCGGCTGCAGCCAGTGTGACTGAGTCACCTTTACTGTGCAGAAGAGTTGCAAGCTTTGCCACCGATGTGGTCTTACCTGTTCCATTCACTCCAACGACCATGATGACATTGGTAGCAAGGTCGCTGCTGAGCGTGCGCGATTTAGTGGAAAGCTTTGATGAAAGGATTTCCTTAATCGCAGCTTCTGCATCATCACCGCGCATCTTCTTTGCAGACGCAACTAACTCTGTGACAAGTGCTGGGCCAAGATCAGAGGCTAGAAGTTCAACCTCAATCTCATTCCAATCAAGTGCTGAGGCGGTAGAAGTGCCACGAACTTTGGCTATTAACCGGTTAAAGAGACCCATTGCTTAGACCTTAAGAAGGTTAGGCAGTTTCAGATTCGCGAAGTCGCTGCGAAATAACTTCAGTCACGCCATCACCGCGCATCGTCACGCCATAGAGAGCATCAGCAATCTCCATCGTGCGCTTCTGGTGAGTAATAATGATCAACTGTGAACTCTCTCGAAGTTCTTCAAAGATTGTGAGTAAGCGTCCAAGATTGACATCATCGAGAGCTGCCTCAACTTCATCGAGCACATAGAACGGGCTAGGGCGCGCTTTGAAGATTGCAATGAGCATTGCAATAGCAGTCAAAGACTTCTCGCCACCTGAGAGCAGTGACAGACGCTTAACGCGCTTTCCTGGTGGACGCGCTTCCACATCAACGCCAGTGTTGAGCAAATCATCAGGGTTAGTCAGGAAGAGGCGACCATCTCCACCTGGGAAGAGGCGAGAGAAGATATCTTTAAAGTGTTCTGCTACTTCTTCATAAGCTTCCATGAAAATTTGCTGAACGCGATCATCGACTTCCTTGATGATATCCAGCAGATCCTTCTTAGTGCGCTTGAGGTCTTCAAGCTGTTCTGCCAAGAACTTCAGACGCTCTTCAAGTGCGTTGTATTCTTCAAGAGCAAGAGGATTAATCTTTCCAAGTAGCGTCAGTGATCGCTCAGTTGCAGCAAGGCGCTTTTCCTGTTGATCACGGCGATATGGAATAAGTTCGGTTGCAACAATCTCACCAGACTCAGTTTCAATAAATGTAGGAACATCTTTATCTGGACCGTATTCAGAGATCAGAGTTGGGATATCTATTCCTAGTTCTTCCACAGCTTTGGTCTGAAGAACTTCAACGCGCATACGTTGTTCGGCGCGAGCAATCTCATCGCGATGGACGCTCGAGGTGAGTTGATCAAGCTCTTGCGTGAGTACGCGATTACGCGCACGAACTGTGAGCGTCTCACCTTCGCGATCTGTACGAGCTGTTTCAAGTCGTGATCGCTCTACCTGAGCCTTAGCAATAGAACGCTCAATATTGATGAGTGCTTCATATGCAGCCTCTGCAATTGCTTGAGAGATGACTGCGCCACGCGCACGAGCTCCACGTCGAGATACCGCACGTTCAGATGCTTCGCGTTCAGCGCGTGCTGATTCCTCCAGTGCAAGTGCACGTGCTGCAATAGATGCAACCCGCTCCTCTGATGTGCGCACAGCAAGTCGAGCTTCCACTTCTGTCGTGCGAGCGTCAGAGACTTCATTGCGTAAAGATTCGGCATGAGCATGATCAGGTTCAGCAATCTCGCCATGGTTCTGCATCTGATTCGATGCAATGGAGAGTTCATTCTCATCACGTGATTTGGCTGCTGTGGCTTCATTAATGGCAGTGGATAAGCGATCGACCTCAGCAGTTGCAGATTTAATATTCTGTCCTGAAACAGCAAGTTGTTCTGTAAGTGCTGCAATACGAGCATCAGATTCATTGAGCTTTCCAAGCGCTGCATCAAATGCTGCTTGCTTTGCATCAACATCAGTTGCCGCTGTGGAGATTTCAAATTTAAGGCGATCGCACTTGTGGTTAAGATCTTCCAGCTTTGTTGCGAGCTCTTCAATCAGCGCCTTGATTTCGATAAGCGATGCAGATGATGACGATCCACCACGAGCACGGTGTGAGGTAATGACATCACCATCACGCGTTACCACTGTGACATGTGGATGCTGGGCAAGAATTGATTCAGCCCCACGTGCGCTATCGGCGACAACTGTTGTTGCTAGGAGTGAGGCAAGAAGTTCTGTAATTTGCGTTGAGCGCACATGGCTCAGAAGTGAGGTCTGACCTGCAGGAGTCTCTCCCCCAGCACGTTGTCCTGGTTCATAGACCAAGACATCCGCTTGACCTAAGTTTTCACTGCGAAGAGTTGTGAGCGCACTGACGGCAGATGAAAGATCCTTTACAACAACAGCATCTGCAAGTGAACCCAGTGCTGCAGCAGTTGCTGCTTCCCATCCAGAGTCAATCTGAATGAGCGATGCAATGCTTCCAAGTATCTGAACTCCACGAGAATCTTTAATGAGCGCTGCCGCACCATCGCGAGAGCTGGAGGTAAGGCGCATTGCGTCCAACTTGGATTCAGTCGAATTGCGCTCACGATCTGCAGCTCGTTCTGCATCAACTAATTCAGTATGAGCCTTTTTCGATGATTCAAGGGCGTTCTTTGCTCCTTGGAATTGAGAGTCAAGGCCTTGTTCACCAGCATCGGCGCTACCAATCTCCATTTCAAACTTTGCATAATCACCCTTTGCAGCATCAACTCGTGATTGTGCTTCTGCGCGAGCGGCTGCAAGGCGTGAAATCTCTTCGGTGATTGCTTCAAGTCGTGCTGCCAAAGATTTGATATGACCTTCTTGTCGCGCTGTGCCTTCGCGTTGATCTGCAATGGCGCGCATCGCAGCAGCAATCGTGTCTTCTTCAGCTTTGAGGGCTGCTTCAGCTGTAGCAAGAGCTGTTGTTGATCGAGTAAGTGCGCTCTGCGCCTCAAGAACTGCTGCGCGAAGTTGAGCTTCCTCTTGGCGAAGAGAAGCAGCTTCTTGATTCAAACTTTCCGGATCGCGACCTGCACTGCGTGCTTCTTCTGCCTCTTCTGCAAGGAATCGAGAACGCTCTTGCGCCAGTGATTGAGTACCGCGGAATTTTTCACGAAGAGCGCTCAGTGAGTAGAAGTTCTCTTGCGCCTTGATAAGAAGCGGGCTTTCAAATGCAGATTGTGCATCGAGTTCTTCTTCGCGTCTGCGCACCTTGTCGAGTTCGCCTTCAACTTGAGAGCGACGCTCGCGCAACGCATTCTCATCGGCTACTTCAGCATCAACTGTCTTTGAAAGAGAGATGTAATCATCTGCCAAAAGGCGAAGCTTTGCATCGCGCAGATCTGCCTGAATTGTTGCTGCCTTCTTCGCGACTTCAGCTTGCTTACCCAGCGGGCGAAGCTGGCGGCGAAGTTCGACAGTAAGGTCGTTGATACGCGCAAGGTTCGCCTGCATCGAATCGAGCTTACGAATCGCCTTCTCTTTACGTTTGCGGTGTTTAAGAACCCCTGCTGCTTCTTCAATAAATCCGCGACGCTCTTCGGGAGTTGCCATCAAGATGGCATCGAGCTGGCCTTGGCCAACGATCACGTGCATCTCGCGACCAATTCCTGAATCGCTTAAGAGTTCTTGGATGTCGAGAAGGCGTGATGCTTCGCCATTAATTTGGTATTCACTCTGTCCATTACGGAAGAGAATGCGAGAGATGGTTACTTCTGTGTAATCAATGGGGAGTGCGCCATCAGTGTTATCAATTGTGACTGCAACTTCTGCGCGACCGAGTGGTGCACGGCCAGAAGTCCCGGCGAAGATAACGTCTTCCATCTTTCCGCCGCGAAGTGACTTGGCGCCTTGCTCACCCATAACCCAGGTGAGTGCATCGACAACGTTCGATTTTCCAGAACCGTTGGGACCGACCACGCAGGTGATGCCGGGTTCGAGGCGAAGAGTGGTCGCCGAAGCAAAGGATTTAAATCCCTTGAGGGTCAGACTCTTCAAATACACGCGGTAAACCTACCGTTGTGCGCCTCATTGGTATAAAACCAACTCGGCTCAAGTTCTACTTGAGGGTTGTTCGTTAAGCAGGCTGTTGTTCTGAAAGTAATTCAAAAGCAGTGCGTGCAGCTGATTGTTCTGCCTCTCGCTTGCTCTTTCCAAGGCCTTGCGCGATTGCTTCTCCTGCAACCATTGCAACTGCAGTAAAACTTTTATCGTGATCAGGGCCAGTCTCAGTCACTACATATTCAGGTGAACCTTTAGCAAGGGCTGCAAGAAGTTCTTGAAGGGCAGTCTTTCCATCTAGGCCAGCACCCTTTGCCATCGCACTTTCTAGAGTATCTGCGATTAATCGCTTCACCACTTGCGTGCATTGGGTAAAACCACAGCCGAGATAAATGGCGCCAATTAACGCTTCCAGAGCATCTGCAAGCAATGAATTCTTATCGCGCCCATTAGTGACTTCTTCACCTTTCCCAAGGCGAATGTATGTGCCTAAATCAAGGGTGCGAGCAATATCTGCAAGGGCTCGCATATTGACGATGCCTGAACGCAGTGGAGATAAACGACTTTCATCGAGATCGGGATATTTAAGATAGAGCTCTTCGGTAACAATCAGACCCAAGACAGAATCGCCAAGAAATTCAAGGCGCTCGTTAGTGGTTGTAATGCCGGTTTCATATGCAAAAGAGCGATGGGTAAAAGCTAACTCGAGCAGTTCAGGAGAAAGTTCAACGCCTAATTGCTCAAGAAGTTTTGAGAACAGATCAGACCTCGAGAACCTGACGGCGGTTATATGTTCCGCATGTAGGGCATGCAACGTGGTTGAGCTTTGGCTGCTGGCACTGCTGGCTGCTGGCACTGCTGGCAGGTTGAGATTGCCGCAGCAGTTGTCTTCCACATGCTTCGACGTGAACGTGTCTTCGAACGAGACATCTTTCGCTTTGGTACTGGCACGGTAATCGTCCTTAATCTTGGAGCTACAAATCTAAATTTGCTGCTGTTGTTGCGATGGGGGTAAGTATCGCTTATTTCTGGTTAATTGCCAAAATCGAGCTTTTCAAGGCCGGACCAACGGGCATCGACGACCTCGTGGGCATGGCCTTCAGGCAGCTTCTCCCACTTCTCACCGCAGTCAGGGCATAGTCCAAGGCACTCCTCGGAGCAGAGCGGATTGACCGGTAAGGCCAAGATGATGGCATCGATAATGGGAATCTCAAGGTTCATCAGATCGCCCTCCATCTGAAGTTCATCCTCAAAATCGAGATCAACATCATCATCTTCACGTCGCTTCTTACGTCCCTTTTCATTGGTCGGTTCATAGCGATAGAGCTCTTGAATCTTACGTTCGACTATCTGCTCAACAGGATCTAAACAACGGATGCATTCACCGATAGCAACTGCATAGATATCTGCGCTCAATAAGACGCCTTCTGTCACAGATTCCAGGCGCACATCTACTTCAATGACATCGCCTTCAGGAACTGCAATCAGGGGAACGCCAATACGGGCGTTGGATTCAATATCGAGCTGATACTCCTTCATCTCCCCGGTGCGGCGCGGGAGTTCGTGAGTATTAAGAAGGAATGGGTTCGCGGATTTAGTCATCAGAGTTGAGCTGCGAAAGTACATCTTTGTCGTCAGCGCCTTCAAGTCGTTCGCGGCCACGTGCCACAGCTTCCATCGTCTTATTAAGAATTACTTCCAACGTTGCAAGGCGACCATCGATATATGCCTCAACTTCGCGGCGCTCATCTTCGGCAACATCGCGAGCTTCATCCAAGATGCGTTGGGCTTCATCACGGGCTGCCTGAACAATCGAGGTCTGCTCCACCATCCGTGAAACATCTTCGCGTGCTGTGGCAATCATTGACTCAGCGCTGGTGCGCCCCTCTTCAATAATCTGATCACGCTTGGCAATGATGTCCTCTGCGCCAGATAAATCTGCTGGAAGGAATTCACGGGCACCTTCAAGAATTTCAAGCATCTCACCGCGGTGCACAACACAGGATGCAGATAGTGGAACACCACGAGCTTCTTCAACGATGGCGATTGCTGTGTTGAGTTTTTCAATTGAATCCATGGTCATTTCTGTACCTCTGCTCGTGCTCGGAGTGCTGCATTGACATTTGATGGAACCATGGAAGAGACATCGCCACCGTAGTGGGCAAGTTCTTTCACAATGGATGAAGATAAGAATGAGTGTGTGGGTGATGTAGCCATAAACATAGTCTCAACACCAGATGCCTGAATATGCACTTGTGCCATTTGAAGTTCGTAATCAAAGTCAGTGACTGCGCGAAGCCCCTTCACAATTGCCTGGACACCGTTCTTCTTGCAATACTCCACAAGGAGTCCACTTCCTGTATCGACTGAGACATTAGGAAACTTCTTCACATTTTCAGCAATCAATGTCATGCGCTCTTCAACAGAGAAGAGCCCTGACTTATTACGATTGACGAATACTGCAACGATTACCTCATCAAATTGGTTGCTTGCGCGCTCAATAATATCCAAGTGGCCAAATGTGATGGGATCAAAGGATCCAGGGCACACAGCGCGTTTCATGGTGCAAACGCTAGCAATGATTCCAGCGGTTATCCATTTTCGCCATCTATTGTGCGTGGAACACCATAGAAGATTGTCGCTTGGCCATAATTCTTTTCACGCAATGGCTCAAGGCCATCGGGCCATGAAATCTCTTTCACTCGTGAATTTCGTTCGACCGCAATGAGTGCTTGCGGGTGGATGAAGTTGCCATCTCGCAATTGAATAAGTGTCTCAATCACATCAAGGTCATCAACTTCATAGGGTGGATCGATATAGATGAAGTGATAGGGCTGCGCAGCCTTATCTTGCAAGAAACGGTGAACACTCATCGCATATAAGTGAAATGTTCCAGGGCATTGCGCACTCTTGAGATTTTCGTAATTACTCGTAATTGCCTTTGCAGCCGCATCATCTTTCTCAACAGCATGCACCACTGCAGCACCACGTGAGAGAGCCTCCAGCGCAATCGCTGCAGTCCCCGCATATAGATCGAGGATATGAAGTCCATCAAAGTCACCGAACTCAGATGCAAGAGTTGAGAAGAGCGCTTCGCGAGCACGATCTGATGTGGGGCGAGTAGAGGAGGAAACTGCATCGATGGTGCGACCTTTTGCAAGGCCGGCAATGATTCGCATTCTTATGCCTTATCTATATATTCGGATGCAGCATCAGCTTGAATCTGTGCAAGCTCTGCAGCAAGTAGTGGGTACCCGGAAATTCCAGATTCGAGAATTGTAGATGCATCATCACGTGCTTGTTCAATCATGGATTCATCGCGCAGAACTCTCAGCAATCGCAGATGAGAACGAGATCCTGATTGGCTCGCTCCCAATACATCTCCTTCTCGACGTTGCTCAAGATCAATACGAGAGAGTTCAAAACCATCGAGTGTTCCAGCAACGGCATCTAGACGCATTCGCGCAGGACTTTCTGGCTCCGCATTGGTCACAAGAAGACACAACCCAGGTGAAGTTCCTCGACCCACACGTCCTCGCAACTGGTGAAGTTGAGAAACACCAAAGCGATCAGCATCCATAATTACCATCACTGTGGCATTGGGAACGTCCACGCCTACTTCAATGACAGTTGTGGATACCAAAACATCAATTTCTTTATTGGTAAAGGCCTGCATTGTTGAGTCTTTAAGCTCCGCACTTTGCCGTCCATGTAACGGTGCCACCTTTACTGCCTTTAGCGCTCCCCCAGATAGAAGCGGGCCAAGCTCTTCTACCGAAGCAATCTCGGCTGAACTCTCACCCATCAGAAAATCCATATCGCTATCTTCTGAAGTGCCCGCAGCAATACGAGGAGCGACGATGTATGCCTGATGGCTTTGCGAAACTTCTTCGGTAATGCGCTCCCATGCACGTTCAAGAAATCCTGGCTTTTCTAAGACAGGAATAACATGAGTGGTAATGGGCTGGCGACCCAAAGGAAGTTCACGCAACGTTGAAACATCAAGATCACCAAAGACAGTCATCGCAACTGTTCGCGGAATCGGTGTTGCAGTCATCACGAGAAGATGTGGTGGGTTTGCAGCCTTACTCTTGAGCGCATCACGTTGTTCAACACCGAAGCGATGTTGCTCATCGACAACAATCAGACCTAAATCCTTAAAGGCAACGCTCTCTCCAAGAAGTGCATGAGTTCCAATGACAATACCTGCGTCCCCAGAGGCCGCAAGTGCTAGCGCATCTTTGCGCGCAGCAGCGTTCTGAGAACCCGTAATGAGCGTTACCTGTGTTGCCCTCTCAGCTCCACCCAGCATTCCACCTTGGGCAAGTGGACCAAGTAACTTCTGCATTGTGCGCAGATGCTGTGCTGCAAGAACTTCAGTCGGTGCAAGAAGGGCTGCCTGTCCCCCGTTATCAATAACAGTCAACATCGCACGCAGTGCGACAACGGTCTTTCCGGAACCTACTTCTCCTTGCAGCAAACGATGCATCGGATGAGGCTGGGCTAAGTCATGTGCGATCTCTTGAGCCACTGTGAGCTGGCCTGCAGTGAGCTGGAATGGAAGTTGTGCATCAAAGGCATCAAGTAATCCACCTGATTTCGCAGGCCGCGCAACTGCATCGAGATTCTTCAACTCTTTTCTGCGAGAGAGCAGAAGTAGTTGGAGCATAAAAGCTTCATCAAAGGTAAGGCGCTGACGCGCTTTCTCAGCGCTATCGAGATCTGCAGGGTTGTGGAGCTGCACTAGTGCCTGATGCAGTGTGGGATAGCCATACTTCTCTCGCACGGATTCAGGAAGGTAATCAGGAACTTCATCGAGTGCACCGATAGCAAGTTCAATACATTGGGCAATCTTCCACGAAGGCAACTTGGCGCTAGCTGGATACATCGGTAAGTACTTGCCAGCAAATCCTTCCACCGCAGCATCAACATCATTGCCATCGGGAATGAGTTCGTAATCAGGATGTGCCAGTTGCCGTTTGCCGTTAAAGACTCCCACTTTTCCGGCAAAGAGAGCTTGCTTTCCAACCTTGAGATCTTTCTCCCGCCAAGCCTGATTAAAGAATGTGAGCGAGAGTTTTGCAGAGCCATCGGTGACGATGACCTCGAGAATATTTCCTTTGCGGGCATGCAGGCGTCTACTGGTTGCGCTAAAAACCTCAGCAAGAATCGTGACTTCATCGCCCTCATTGAGTTCTGCGATATCAGAGAGTTCACCACGCACGAGATAGCGGCGGGGGTAATGATGGAGAAGATCGCCCACAGTTGTGTAGCCAAATAAATCATGAAGCACCTTGGTGGTGCGATCGCCCACGACACTGACAAGTTTGGAGTCGAGGGTAGCCATGGCGTTATTCTCTCGTTACTAGCGCCTACTCGCCCTTCTTTATGCACGGATTTTGGCGGATTCGCCCTACCCCGCCCCCTCTTGCTACCCTTACGCCCTGTTCCTCACAGGAACGAGAATTCTTTAAATCTAAGGAATTTGTAATCTAGAAGGAGTACCAACATGGCATCTTCATGCGACATCTGTGGCAAGGGCCCAAGCTTTGGCAATAACGTTTCACACTCACAGGTGAAGACACGTCGTCGTTGGAATCCAAATATCCAGCGCGTTAAGACAATCGTTGCAGGCGCGTCAAAGCGTCAGAACGTCTGTACTTCATGCCTTAAGGCTGGCAAAGTAACTCGATAATTCGTTCTTCTTAGTGAAAGTGGCTCCAGGAAACTGGAGCTTTTTTCATTTCTGCACCACGCACACCAGAGCCTGCAACCACCGAACCAATACGAATTCCAGGCAGATTAACGCCCGTTGCAAGCAGAGCGTGATCTTCTCCCCCGCCAAGAATCCATTGGAAGACATCTACCTTCAACTCATCTGCGAGGGTAGATAGCTCAGTGAATTCCGCGGCTTGAGATATCAACACCTGATCCAGCGCTAACTGCACACCTGATGCTTCTGCGATCTGTTCAGCCTGAATAAGCACTGAATCACTGACATCGGCCATCGCAGTTGCACCACTGAAATCTGTTGAGTAATCCAGCGTAGGTGCAGAAAATTCCGAGAGCGCTCGTTCAGCAATTGCGCTATTGATTGAAACTTCGCGGGTGAGTAATTCAAGTCCAGCAGCTGACCAGCCAGTTAGTGATGAGAGATAGAGGCCATCTCCGGCCTGTGCCCCACTTCGAAGGATGGGCGATTGCGCTCTGCCCACAGCAGTCATCGAAATAACAATCTTGGGACCACGTGCAATATCTCCACCCACGATGAGTGCACCTGCAGCATCTGCCTCATATTTCATTCCACGAGCTAAGTTTTCAATCCATTGCATGGTTTCATCACCAGTCAGGGCAACGGATGCGGTGAGGTAATCGCACTTGCCACCCATCGAGAGAATATCTGCAACGTTAGCTGCAGTTATTTTGCGCCCGATATCAAATGCCGAGGACCATTCCAGCTTGAAGTGAACATCCTCAACGGCCATATCTGAGCTAATGATGGATTGCGATTGGGTTGTGACAACTGCTGCATCATCACCAATGCCAACTTTCAGGCGAGGATCAGTGGTTGCGAATATCTTCTGCAGCGCATTTATTACATCGCGCTCAATGAGACCCATAGCCACAAGACTAGGTCATGAGATAGCGTTAGGTCGAAGCGAAAGGAACCCACATGTCAGTACACGCTTACATCTTGATTCAAACAGAAGTTGGCAAGGCATCATCGGTCGCGACTGCAATTCGGTCGATCCCTGGAGTCTCACTAGCTGAAGGAGTTACTGGTCCTTACGATGTCATCATGCGCGCTGAAGCACCATCGATGGAAGAGTTTGGTCGCACTATCCTCACAAAGGTACAAGCAGTACCCGGAATTACGCGCACCTTGACTTGCCCTGTAACTAATTAATTAACGCGCTAAGGCGCTCTGCAACAGGTGTGTAATCACTTCTGTATAGCCAACCCCGCTTGCAGCCCACATCTTTGGGTAGGCCGAAGTTCTCGTAAAGCCTGGCATTGTGTTGATCTCATTAATAATGATTTCCCCACCCGGCGTCACAAAAAAGTCCACGCGCGCTAAGCCCTTTGCCCCTATCGCTTTAAATGCGATGAGTGCATAGCTTTGAATCTTTTCAATAATCTCGGCGTTAAAAGGCGCAGGAATATCTATGCGAGTTGCACCATCGAGATATTTGGCTTGATAGTCATAGAACTCATAGACAGGATCAATCCACACTTTTCCAGGAATTGATGCCTTTGCACTTCCATCAATTTCTAGAACTGCACATTCAACCTCAGCCCCATCTACAGCACTTTCAATCAACACTTTAGAATCAAAAGAGAGTGCTTCCTCCATCGCAGAGGCAAATGTACTTAGCCCCTTCACCTTGACTGTTCCACGGCTTGAACCTCCGCGGGATGCTTTTACAAATAGTGGCATTCCAAGAGGCTCGATTGATTGCCTGACTGCGTCAGGATTGCTCTTCCACTCAACTTCGGTGACGGTAACACTGGGAGCAATAGCAATACCTGCTGCCGAAAAGAATTTCTTCGCATCTGACTTATCCATCGCAAGCTCAGATGCGACTGCACCGCTTCCTACATAGGCAATACCAAGTTCATCAAGATCGCTTTGAAGCTGCCCATCTTCTCCATAAGTGCCGTGCAGAACAGGAAAAATCACATCAATGGCAAGCAAGGCGCCACCAACACTCATCCCATTTTTTCCTCGAATTACCTCAGGAAAATTTCCACTCACGGATGGAAGAGTTCCGTTTTCAAGTGATAACGGATAATCAAGCGGCAGAGCCATCCACGTACCTTCAGGTGTGATGCCAATCAGGAATGGTTCAAATTCATCTCGATTGATTGCTGAGAGAACACCGCCTGCGGATAGGCAAGAAATCTCGTGTTCGCTACCAGGTCCTCCGCATAAGATTGCTACGCGTCTCATCGGATGAAGTTCTCACCTTTCGTTGTTATCTCCATTAACTTCTGGAGAGCATCTGCTGGTGACAATTGTTCACTGACAATCTCTGCAACAGCCTCAATGACGGGCACTTCAACGCCCACACGGTGAGCAATTTCCACAACTGCGCCAGCCGATGCAACACCTTCCACAGTCTTTGACACCTGCTCGCGAGCTTTAGCCATAGATCCGCTGCGCCCTAGCGCTTCACCGAATGTGCGAGCTTTAGCCATAGATCCACTGCGCCCTAGCACTTCACCAAATGTGCGATTACGTGAAAGAGGGGAACCACAACTAGCAACGAGATCGCCCATGCCAGCAAGACCTGCAGCAGAGAGTGGGTCTGAACCATGGGCAGCACACAGTCGCGCCACTTCATTGAGTCCTCGAGTAATAAGCATCGCTTGGGTGTTCTCACCAAATCCCATACCGATAGAAATTCCCACTGCCAACGCAATCACACTCTTGATAGCACCTGCGAGTTCGCAGCCCATCACATCGACTGATGTGTAAACACGGTAATACGGAGTACGGAATAGATCGCGAATAAACTCTGCAAGCTCTGTTGTAGATGCTGCAGCCACAGCTCCAGCAGGTTGGCGAAGCACGAGCTCATCAGCCAAGTTGGGCCCCGTAATAATGGCAATCTTATGTGGGCCCAATACATCTACAACGACTTCCGTCATGCGCATCTGAGAGCTGATTTCAATACCTTTGAGAGTGCTGACAATCGTGCAATCGCTACTGAAATTACCCTTCCACTCTTGCAAAGTGGTGCGAATTTGTTGGGCAGGAATTGCCAAGATATAAATATCAGAGAAAGAAAAGGCTGCAGCGAGATCTGTTGTGGCAGCAATTGCGGAGGGAAGAATGTGAGAGGAGAGATACTTTGTATTTGTGTGAGATGAATTGATCTCATCGATGACTTGCTGGCTTCGACCCCAGAGAAGAACATCATTGCCAGCATCACTTAAGACCTGCGCCATGGTTGAACCCCATGCGCCTGCTCCAAATACCGTTACTTTGCTCATGCTCTCTTCTTTTTGAAGTTTCCCGTGCGCGGCAGCTCTGATGTGTGAGGGTCAAAGATTACTTCAGGTCGCTTCTGCCCACGAATTTCTTCCAATAAATCTGTAATCGCCCGCATGATCGCAGCCGTTGCTTCAATCAGCGCCTGAGGGTCATCGCTCTTGCCATACCACTTCGACAAATCCACAGGCTTTCCAACCCGAATGACAATCGTCTTTCGAGGAAAGAGGCTGAGTTTTTTTGTGTAATTAGGAACAACGAGTTGAGATCCCCATTGAGCTATTGGGATAACAGGGGTATTGGTTAAGAGTGCAAGACGAGCACATCCAGTCTTTGCAACCATGGGCCACATATCAGGATCACGCGTCAGCGTTCCTTCAGGGTAAACACCGAGCATATGACCTTGCTCAAGAGATCCCCATTGAGCTATAGGAATAACAGGGGTATTGGTTAAGAGTGCAAGACGAGCACATCCAGTCTTTGCAACCATGGGCCACATATCAGGATCACGCGTCAGCGTTCCTTCAGGGTAAACACCGAGCATATGACCTTGCTCAAGAATAATCCTTGCGTGATCGACAGCCTTTTTTGCCTCCGACGTCTCACGTTCAACAGGAACTTGTCCTGCTGCAAGAAGTATCTTGCCAATAACCGGAACTTTAAAGACGCCAGATTTTCCTAAGTAGCGAGGAGCACGACCATTGCGATAGAGAAAGTGGGTAAAGACCAAGACATCCAGGTATGACATGTGATTGCTCGCAACGATTACGCGACCTGAGGAAGGAATATTCTCGGCGCCCTTCCAATCTCTACTCATAAAGAGATTAAAGATTGGGATGATGATATTTGCGCAGATTTTAAAGGTCAGATTTGTACCGAGTGGATACCCTCGAGGCGGTTCGTATCGAACGTTGAACTGCGACATGTATGAAATCCTAGCCATAAAAAAACTGGGGCCGCACGATGTGCGACCCCAGTTTTAATAAAGAAGAATTAACGCTTCTTTGCTGCCTTCTTAGCTGGCTTGCGCTTCGCAGGAGCCTTCTTAGCTACCTTCTTCTTCGCAGGAGCCTTCTTAGCTGCCTTCTTCTTAGCAGGAGCCTTCTTAGCTGCCTTCTTTGCAACTGGCTTTGGAGCAGCCTTTACTTCTGGCTTTGGTGCTGGACCGAGCTTGCGATCGCCAGCGACAATCTCCTTGAGAGCCTTTGCAGGAAGGAAGCGTGCCTTCTTTGAAGCCTTGATCTTGATGGTCTCGCCAGTAAATGGGTTACGTCCCATACGTGCCTTGCGATCGACCTTCTTGAACTTACCGAAATCGTTGATCATGACATCGTTTCCAGCTGACATGTTGCGTGTAATTGTGTCAAAAACGATATCTACAGCGTGTGTAGCTTCTCTCTTGCTGCCGTTGAAGTGTGGGGCCAACGCAGCGATAAACTGGGCCTTATTCATTCAATTCCCCTTAAGTTTACGCGTAAATAATTAAGCTTTTGCCTAACTGCGTAAAACTTAAACCTATTTATGGGGTGAGAGCGTTATTGACGCGTGCGTGTCGCAAGTAAATATTTTGCGAAAACTCCACTATTTATGCGTAAATAACTCTCATTCTTTCGTTGAGACTTTTACACATTCCACTCACCCCACAGCGAAAGGGAGCGATTTACGCTCACTTTTCTCACCTTAAATGCGAATGGGAAGTGTTGTTGGCTTGTAAGAAGCTCGCTTAGCCTCGAAAGAATCGATGGAATCAGTATGTTTCAAGGTTAATCCGATGTCATCAAGACCTTCCATTAAACGCCAACGGGTGTAGTCATCGAGTTCAAATGGCACGCTGACATCGTTATAGGAAACGGTACGAGTATCAAGATCGACAGTAATCGCAGTCGTTGGATCTGCCTCAATAGCCTGCCAGATAGCTTCCACAGTCTCCTGAGGCAAGATGACAGTCAATAGCCCACCCTTGAGTGAATTACCACGGAAAATATCTGCAAAGCGGCTTGAAATCACTGCCTTAAATCCATAGTTCTGTAGCGCCCACACAGCGTGCTCACGCGATGAACCCGTACCAAATTCAGGGCCAGCAACCAGAACTGTTCCACCCTTGTATTCATCCTTATTCAAGACGAACTCAGGATCGTTGCGCCAAGCTGAGAAGAGACCATCTTCAAAGCCATCGCGGGTAACGCGCTTTAAGTAGACGGCAGGGATGATCTGGTCGGTATCGACATTGCTGCGACGAAGAGGAACTCCAGTACCTTTGTGCTTAATGAATTTTTCCATGGTCTCTTATCCCCCTCTTACAAATCTGCCGGTGATGACAGCGTGCCGCGGATTGCAGTTGCTGCTGCAACGAGTGGGCTAACAAGGTGAGTACGACCACCCTTACCTTGACGACCTTCAAAGTTACGATTCGATGTGGATGCAGAACGCTCTCCCACAGCAAGCTGATCAGGGTTCATGCCAAGACACATAGAACATCCAGCATTGCGCCATTCAGCACCGAAATCTAAGAAGACCTTATCCAGGCCTTCCTTCATTGCCTGCTGACGAACGCGCTCAGAACCAGGAACTACAAGCATACGAAGCTTGGGAGCAATCTTCTTTCCTTCAATCACAGATGCTGCAGCACGTAGATCTTCAATGCGACCGTTGGTGCAGGAGCCTAAGAAAACAGTGTCAATAGCTATTTTTTTCAGTGGTGTGCCAGCTGTCAGCCCCATGTATTCCAGTGCACGCTCTGCAGCTCCACGCTCTTCCGCATCCTTGATATCTGCAGGATTGGGAACAGATGCATTGAGCGGCAAACCTTGTCCTGGGTTAGTTCCCCATGTAACAAATGGCTCAAGTGTGTTGGCATCGAGTGTGATTTCAAGATCGAACTTTGCATCGCTATCGGTATAGAGAGTCTCCCAATAGCTTTGCGCAGCTGCGAAATCTTCAGGCGCATGTGGCTTGCCCAAAATGTAATCAAAAGTTTTTTGATCAGGTGCGATAAGGCCGGCGCGAGCACCAGCTTCAATAGACATGTTGCAGATAGTCATGCGGCCTTCCATCGAAAGTTCGCGAATTGCTGAACCGCGATATTCAATGATGTAGCCCTGTCCCCCACCTGTTCCGATTTGAGCGATGATGGCAAGGATGATGTCTTTTGCTGTAACGCCAGTCTTGAGAGTTCCTTCAACATTGATCGCCATAGTCTTTGGGCGACGTGAAGGAAGTGTCTGTGTTGCAAGAACATGTTCAACCTCAGATGTTCCAATACCAAATGCAATCGCACCAAATGCACCATGAGTTGATGTGTGTGAATCACCGCAGACAATGGTCATGCCTGGCTGTGTAATACCAAGCTGTGGCCCAACAACGTGAACGACGCCTTGGTCAGCGTCTCCCAATGAGTGGATGCGAACGCCGAACTCTTTTGCGTTTTTGCGTAATGTGTCGATCTGAAGCTTGGATACAGGATCTGCAATCGGCTTTAAAATATCAAGGGTTGGAGTGTTGTGATCTTCTGTTGCAATGGTGAGGTCAGGACGGCGCACCTTACGACCTGCAAGACGCAAACCATCGAATGCCTGCGCACTTGTTACTTCGTGCACGAGCTGCAGATCGATGTAGAGAAGATCTGGCTCTCCCTCGGCCTGTCGAACGATATGGTCATCCCAAATCTTCTCGGCTAGCGTCTTGGCCATCAGCTGGTGTGCTCCTTTAAAACTTGAATACTTTGCATCTCATTAGATGGGATGCTAATATCACTCCGTGGATAAGAAGAATAGCGGAGTCGGCGTCTTAGATAAAGCCGTAGGAATCCTTGCAACCCTGGAATCTGGGCCCCATTCACTGGCCGAGCTCGTTGCCGCCACTGGTATCGCCCGCCCCACAGCCCACCGCCTTGCTGTGGCCCTTGAATTTCATCGCCTTGTCGCTCGCGATCTCAACGGTCGATTTATCTTAGGTCCCCGATCTGCCGAACTTGCTGCAGCTGCCGGTGAAGATCGCCTGATTGCAGCAGCAGCGCCCGCACTCGCCGCCCTTCGTGATGCCACAGGAGAATCGGCGCAGCTCCCACAGGAGAATCGGCGCAGCTCTATCGTCGCCAAGGAGATATCCGTATCTGTGTTGCAGTTGCCGAACGTCTCTCAGGTCTTCGCGACTCTGTCCCTGTTGGTGCATCACTGACAATGCAGGCAGGATCTGCGGCTCAAATTCTTATGGCGTGGGAAGATTCAGAGAAGATTCATCGCGGGCTTAAGAATGCGCGTTACACAGCAGCCCACCTTGCTGCAGATCGTCGTCGTGGTTGGGCACAATCTGTGGGAGAGCGCGAAGCAGGCGTTACATCTGTCTCAGCACCTGTGCGCGGTCCTAATGGAAAAGTTATTGCAGCAGTCTCTATTAGCGGTCCAATAGAGCGCTTAGGTCGCCAACCAGGGCGCCTTCATGCAGCAGCCGTTGTTGCAACTGCTGAGCGACTTACAGAGCACCTTAAGCAAGGCAAATAAAAAGAATTTTTAGTTGGTAGCCAGATCGAGTTCGCGTAGGACTCTAGAGA
>Ga0209500_10000909_pt1 | contig 23598 bp, 16 predicted proteins | sample S_140212_EF_Meta_FD_187323 | JGI IMG/M metagenome (GOLD analysis project Ga0209500, IMG submission 187323) | Freshwater microbial communities from Lake Simoncouche, Canada to study carbon cycling - S_140212_EF_MetaG (SPAdes) (version 2) | ecosystem: Environmental > Aquatic > Freshwater > Lake ...
GGTATCACGCTTACATCCACTGGCGCACTGCCCACGGGCCTAGTTGTTGGTCAGGTATACTTTGTAGTGCAGTCCACTGGCGGAACGTTTAGTGTGTCTACAGAAATTCAAGGTACGCCTATTACAACTTCTGGTGGGCAATCGGGGCTGCAATTCATCTCTCAGCGTGGTATTGACATAGCAGATGCCGGGGATGATGATGCTCCGCTGTACCAGAACTACCTCCTTGTGTCGGATGCTTTCCGGTTTGTTTTGGTGTTTGGTACAAACGACTACGGGCAAACCTACCTTGACCCCATGTTGATCCGCTGGTCAGATCAAGAAGACCCATACACGTGGTCACCCGAGGCAACTAACCAAGCGGGTAGCTTGCGTTTGTCTCATGGCTCATCAATCATTACCGCCGTACAGTCGCGCCAAGAGATTGTGGTGTTCACGGATTCCTCGATATACTCACTGCAATATGTAGGGCCACCCTATGTATGGACAGCGCAATTAATTGCGGACAATGTGTCTATTATTGGCCCTAACGCCGTTACTATTGCCTCTGGTGTGGTGTATTGGATGGCGGTTGATAAATTCTATAAATACGACGGGCGGGTGCAGACATTGAACTGTGATCTGCGCCGTTACATAGTTGATGATTTCAACACACTGCAAGCGCAACAAGTTTATTGCAGCACCAACGAAGGCTTTAATGAAGTCTGGTGGTTCTACTGCTCCGCAGATTCTAATTTTAGTGACCGCTACGTGGTGTACAACTACTCGGAAAACATTTGGTACTACGGAGATATAGGGCGTTCCGCATGGCTAGACTCCGGTCTGCTGCCACTACCTATTGCTGCCACATACGATAACGAACTCGTACAACATGAGGACGGGGTAGATTCCTACGTGCTTGGGAATCTAAATGCCCTACCTGCGTATATATCTTCCTCTGAGTTTGATATCGGGGACGGGCACAACTTTGGGTTTGTGTGGCGCGTGCTACCCGACTTAACATTTACAGGTTCTTCTGCTATAGCGGGGCAACCGGGGTCAGGAATACCAACCCCCAACACCACCATGACGATCTACCCCATGCAGAACTCGGGGTCTGGTACTGGTAATGCGGTTAATGGCACTGTTACCAAAGGGTCTGCATATGTAATTACCGAAGAATACACAGGGACTATTTTTACCCGCGCTCGTGGTCGGCAGATGATATTTAAGATGGCTTCCACAGATGTAGGCACAACTTGGCAGCTAGGCGCTCCTAGACTCGATATCAGACCTGACGGGAGGCGCTGACCCGTGGCAATGCTTCAGAATCGGGCTTCTCCGAATATCCCACAAGCTCCGTCACAGTACGATGTGGCGTATATGAATTCGTTGAGCAACGTAATTAGGTTGTTCTTTAACACCATTAACACGGTTCAACAGCTTAATTTAGCTAGTTTAAATTTAGATTTAAAGACTCTCCCAACCGATGCAGATTACAACAATTTGAGGTTAGGTGATGTATATAGAGACACGCAAGGCGGTACACTGCAATCTGGCACAAATGTGTTGCGTATTAAGGTTCCAGTTGAATTGACTGGTGTTTCTGGAACCGGGGCAGTTGGCAATGTTAGGCCTGTTGGGGGCACAATGACTCGGAATTTAACTGGTGTTTCTGGGGCTGGGGCAGTTGGCACAGTGACGCCTTAGCACTAAAATATCACAAAACGTAAAGGAGCCTATCATGGCAATGGGCGGAATTGGTGAAGCGGCGCTGATTAGTGCGGCAATAGGCGGTGGCTCTGCCGCCATAACTGGCGGTGATCCTCTTAAAGGTGCTCTCCTTGGTGGTCTAACTGGCGGCGCAGGCGCAGCGTTTGCCCCTGCTTTAGGTGGCATGTTTGGTGGTGCAGAGGCTGCTGGGTTGGCCGCTGCTGAAGCTGCTCCTGCCGCTGCTATGACTAGCATGGCCCCAACTGTAGCTAATGCGGCTGCAATGAACGCAACTGCTGCCCCGACCGCGCTCTCAGGGTTTTCCGGTGCCCCCGGTACTAATTTTTTAGATGTCCCCGGGCTTCCAAGTTTTGCTTCCGCTGCCCCCGCGTCCCCCGGCATTACTAGTCTTCTTCCTAACGCTGCACAAGCTGCCCCTGCCGTTGCGCAAGCTGCCCCCGCCGCTGCCCCCGCTATCCCCGGTACAGGTTCACCACCTTCATTTATGGAAGGTCTGAACAAAATAGCCAAAGACCCAACAGAGTACATAAAGGACAACAAGTACAAACTAGGTGCTGCGGCTTTGGCTGGTGCTATTGGTGGAAGGGAAGACCCCAAGGAGCCAGACGAATACAACGGCCCACTGAGGCGGTTTGTATTTAATCCCAGTACTTACCGCCCTGCCATCTTGGCTGGAGGCGGTATTGCTAGTCTAGCTTCGGGTGGCTATGACCATGTGGTTGGCGATGAACCAATGAGTCCAGCGGGTATGGCCCGTGGCGGCATCTCTGATCTAGGCGGCTACTCTGATGGTGGCCGTATGCTACGTGGCCCGGGTGACGGCATGTCTGATAGCATCCCCGCAAGCATTGCCGGTAAACGCCCTGCCCGTTTGGCCAATGAAGAGTTTGTAGTCCCCGCTGATGTGGTCTCTCATCTTGGTAATGGCTCTTCCGATGCCGGTGCCAAACAACTTTATGCCATGATGGACAGAGTGCGCCAAGCGCGTACTGGCCGTAAGTCCCAAGGCCGTGAAATCAACCCTCGCAAATACATGTTCGCGTAAGGAACAATCATGATTATCCCAAGCAAACATAGCGGCTATCAGGCTGGCATCCGTCTTTATCCCGGTGGTGGTGGGGATGGCCCCGGAGGTGGGGGCGATCCCTCTACTGGTGGAGAAGCCCGTGGGGGTATGGGATTTGCCGGTACTGGTAGTGGGTTAGCTGGTACTGGCGCAGGTGCGGCTCAAGCTGGTGTAGGTGGTGGCCAAACAGGGTATGGACTGGGCAACTATGCGTCATCTACTATAGCAAATCTAATGGGTACAGATTCCCAAGGTAATGCTCGTGCTGGCACTAATGCGGGCATGATAGGTGGTTTTGATGGTGGGGGTTATGGTGGCGATAATACCAATAACACTGTAACTAACAAAACCCAAGCTACTGGTACTACTGCGGGGGCTTCAGTCATAGATTCCAACAACCCCGCTCTTAAAGCTATTGGTGGGTCGCCATATAACCAATCGGGGCAGTACTACAACTCGTTGCTACAACAAGGTTACTCTGATAGTGCCATTAGAAATGCTTTAACAACCCAAGGCGGGCCAGTATCAGATCCCAACTACGAAGCCTTAATTCAAAACGCGGGTATGACTTCCCCTACTGGCAGACCTATGGCAGGTTCTGGTCAGTTTACTCAGCCTGTTTACAATGCGCAGTATCAAAATTACGCACGGCCCTCTACACAGTTTAGTACTAGTTTATATGGCACACAGCCCATGCGGTCACCAGCATTTAACTCTGGCATGTCGCGTAGAGATATTAACGATGCTATTGGTAGTTTTGGTAAAGCTAACCCTAATACGGATGCTAGTACTACTTTAGAATTTATGCGGAATAGCGGTATAAATAGAGAGGATTTTCAGGCTTACGGTGGTTTAAATAACTACGGCCCGCAGATGTCTGCGCCTTCGATGCAGACACAACAGTCATTTAATCCGTACACCAACGCCCCGCAGCAGCAATACAACCCGTTTAGCTATTATGACCAACCCTATCAGCAATCTCGCGCACAGCCGATGTCTGTAGAGTATCCGTACCAGCAACCCCGACAACAACAGTACAGCTATCAGCAGCCCCAGCAGCCCCAGCAACCCCAGTACAACTATCAACAACCGCCGCCACAGCAGCAGTACAGCTCGTTTAGCTATCAGCAGCCCCAGCAACCCCAGTACAGTCCGTTTAGCTATCAACAGCCACAGAGCCAACGGCGGGAGCTTAACCCGTACCAACAGTATGAAAAATCGCTTGGGTCATACAACCCGTACTCGTCGCAGGAGCAGTACAACCCGTACTCGTCGCAGGAGTACAACCCATACCAAATGCAGTCCCCATTTAGTTACCAACAGCCGCGATATGACGATTCGTATCAACAGCCGCAGCCGCAGCCTGTAGTGCCGACTTCTTCTGGGCCTTCAAAAGCTATTGTGGGTCGGTCTTCGGGTTCCCGTGGCACCCCCAACGTGATGCGCCGTGCAGAGGGTGGGATTGCGGGGATACTCAAAAAATGACCCTTACCATTCGTTCGGTTGAAGCCAACTATGTCCAACAAGTTTGGCCTCTGGTGCAACCATTTGTTGAAGAAGCTCTTGATAAGAGCGGGGATTTCCCTGAGTGGGCTGCGGGGTATGACGCCTCACATGTCCAAGCATTTTTAACCTCGGGGCAGTGGCTTTTGCTAGTGGCAGTGGATGAAGAGAACAAAATACACGGGGCAATGACTATTTCATTTATTAGCTACCCACTGCATCGTGTAGCGTTTGTAACCACAACTGGTGGTAAATTTATTGCAAACCCAGAGCTTCTGGAGCAACTAAAAGCCTTGGTAAAACTTCGTGGTGCGACTAAGATCCAAGCATTCTGCCGGGAGTCTATGGTGCGCCTTTTGTCACGAGCCGGTTTTGAACCCAGAAATACCCTTGTTGAGGTACTAATATGAACTATTCCCGCAGGCAACTTGAAGCAATGGGAGAACCTCTTGGTGAAAGCGTAACCCGTTTAAAACCCGGTGGGCGTATTTATGGTGGTGGGGGCGGTAACCAGCCAACTACTACTACGGTTAACCAATCCAACATACCCGAATACCTTCGTCCCCAAGTTGAAACAGTGCTTGGCGGGGCAATGAAAGAGTTGTTTAGAACCAAGGAAATACCCGGCGTAGATGGCAAACCAAGCACGTTTGAAATCGAAGGCACCAAACCTTTTGTACCTTACAGCGCCGATCCTTCAAGGTATGTAGCAGGGTTTAGCCCCTTGCAGCAGCAGGTTCAGTACAACGCTGCAAACTTGCAAATGCCGGGTCAGTTCAACCAAGCAACGGGTTACGCCAACACTGCTGGCCAAGGCGGTTTAAATAGCGCCATTCAAGCCGCAGGTTACGGCAATGCAGGGTTCCAGTCTGGCCAACAGGGTCAACAATTTGGTACTCAAGGGGGCCAATATTACGGCAACATGGGCGCTCAAGCCGGTATGCAAGGCCAACAGTCCGGGCGGTTAGGGCAGCAAGCGGGTATGCAGGGTGGCCAATACTACGGCAACATGGGTTCGGGATACGGTGCCTATGCCGCTGGGTTAGCCCCCCAAGCGCAGGAGTATGGACAGTCTGCCGCTGACATTGGGCGTATGGGTCTTCGCGCTGAGTCGTTAGGACAGGATGTTACAAAGCAAGCACGTAACTATGCGGCTCAACAAGCCGCCGCAGGGGGGGATTACGCCAATGCAGCAAGAAATGTATACAACCCTGTAACTAAGCAATATGACGCAAGCAATGCAATCAGTGCTTACATGTCGCCGTATCAGCAAAATGTTACTGATATCCAAGTAGCCGCCGCCCAACGTCAAGCTGATATTGCCCGTACCCAACGTGGATCTCAAGCTGCACGTGCGGGGGCGTTTGGTGGTGCTCGTCAGGCTATCGAGAATGCTGAAGCTAACCGTGCCTTGGCTACACAGCAAGAAAACATTCGTGCTCAGGGCCAACAAGCCGCTTACGACAAAGCCATTCAGGCTATGCAGTACGGCTCCAATCTTGGTCTTCAAGGTTTGGGCGGGGCGCAATCTGGTCTGGGTACTGCCTTGCAGGGCGGTCAACTTGGTTTGTCAGGTATTGGCCAAGCTATGGCGGGTCAACAAGCGGGCCTTTCTGGCTTGGGCCAAGCGGGTAGCTTGTACGGCCTTGGTATGCAGGGGGCTGGCGTGGGGCTTCAAGGTCTACAACAACAACTTGCAGGTACAGCCCAAGGTATGCAGGGGGCTGGTCTGGGTATTCAAGGTGCCCAAGCCGGTATGCAAGGGGTGGATCGTCAACTGGCGGGTACGGCTCAAGGCATGCAGGGTGCGCAGACTGGTCTTCAAGGTGTCTCAGGACAACAAGCTGGTTACGGCCTAGCTAATCAATCGGCGGGTCAGTTGGGTCAGTTGGGCACCCAGCAGCTTGCTGCGCAACAAGGCATCCTTAGCCTACAGAATCAACTTGGCGGGCAGCAGCAGGCGCAGGAGCAGCAGATCATCAACCAAGCGATTCAGAACTACGCGCAAGGAAGAGAAGCGCCAATGCAGTCCCTTAACCAGTTCAACGCTCTGTTGCGCGGTTATGCTCTTCCCGGTACGACTACAAACCAGTATCAAGCGCAACCTACACTAGGCAACCAGTTGGCAGGCTTTGGCACGGCTGCGGTCGGCGCTACGGCGCTATCAAATGCGATGGGTAAAAAGAAGGGCGGTACTGTGCGATCAGGTATTGCAAACTTGGGCTTGTACAACGCGATGCACTAAGGAAAAATTATGAGCCTCAATAGCCTTCAAGATGATATGTCACGCCGCGCTGCTTCAATGGCAGCGATGGCTAGACGCGCAAACAACCCGCAAGAGATACAAGCCATACAGAAAAGTCTTGTTGCAGGTGTTCAGAACGGTTCGATACAACCATATGTTGGCATCCCCCTGATCCAAGACCTGACCAAAAAGTTGGCAGAGGCCACGGCCAAGATGGCGCAAAACGTTGCTGGTGCTGGCATGCCACAGCCCCCAGCAGATGGCCCCCCGATTGCCCAGCAGGTGATGCAGCAAGCCGCCCAAGAAAGCCAAGGTGTTGAAGCCCTGCCATCTAACCTACCGCAGTCCTATGCTGGCGGTGGCATCATTGCGTTTGAAGGTGGTGGGGAGGTTGAGCGGTATCAAAACAAAGGACTGGTGTCTGATGACGAGCAAACAAAACGGAACAAAGAACGGGAAGCTCAAGCACGGCGTGATCGTGCGGCACTGTTAACGCTCCCAGCAGCGGCGGGGGATATTCTTGCTGGCCCATATAACTATCTTGCACAAACAGGTGAAGCTGCTGCCAACGCTATAGGAGTACCGCGCATTGGTCGGGCATTGGGTATTTATGATTCTGATGTAAATTCTGTAGGCATCCCCCGTATTGGGGCTGGCGGGAATACGCCATACTCAGACATGCTGAATAGATATGCTGCTGGGGATTCCACTGCGCCCCCACCTCCCTCTGCCGCATACCCAGATACTCGCCGTTCTGCTTATACAGACGCCCCCATCCCCAACACCCCCGGTGCCGCCGCTCCCGCCGCTGCCCCTAGTGCTGCTCCCGGTGGTGCAATCCCCGGCGCGGGTAATTTCCAGATGCCTACACTTGCCGGTATGACAATGGCCCCTGTGCCCGGATTGACGGACTACAGCAAGTTAATTGGAGACATGCCTGCAAAAACAAAAGCGGCGTTTGATAAGGCTGTTGAGGCCAGTCAAAAAGAATTGGAAAGTTTTGACGAACCCGGTAATGCGGCCCGAGAAGAAAAGTACAACAAACGTGAAGCTGCCCAAGAGAAAGATTCGGCAATTGGGCGTGCCTTGAACTTAATGCGTGCTGGGTTTGGTATTGCTGGCAGTAGAGAGGGCACACTTGCAGGTGCTCTGAATAAAGAAGGCCGCGAAGGTATTACCGCTTTAATCCAAGGCGAAGCTGCAAACCGCGCTGCTAAGGATAAGCTGGATGATGCACGTGATAACTTTGAGCAACAAAAGGTTCAAGCCAAAAAAGGCAATTACCAAGCTGCTCAAACGGCGGGTAGAGAGGCAAGTCGAGACTTGCAAACTGCCACACAGCTTGGAATGACTGGTAACCATTACACCGACACCGCAAAGTTAAACCTCTATCAAACCCAACAACAGGGTAATTACCAACAAGCAGCTTTAAATAATCAAGGCGTACTTGGGTTGAGTGAGTTGGATCTTAAAAAGCGGCAGCTTAATCAAAGCGCAGCAGCTTCTGCCGCACAGCTTCAATTAGGCCGAGAAAAACTTAATATTATTAAAGGTCAAATTGCGGCGGGGGATAAACGTGCAACGGCGGCTTTGGCAAATGTGGAACAAAAAGCGTATGCCGCTTTCCAAGCCAGTTCTGATTACCGCATTGCCCAAGAGAAAGCCAAAAAAATGCCCCCAATTGAAGCCCAACGGTATATGCAACAAGAATGGACAAAGTACAGCGCAAATGCAATGCCTTCGTTGCTTGCTGCTGAAGGTGGCGGCGGGGTTAGTGTTCCTTCGTTTGCGGATTTAATGAAGGCTGAGGAGTAATCCGTAATGATCCTTACCCTACCTAAGATTGGCTCGGTTCGTTTTGCCGACAATATCTCTGCCGAGGAATTAAACAAACAGGTGGGGCTTCTTGCGCAAAAGTATGATTTTAAAATCCCCAAGCGAGATGTAGGAATCGGCACCCTCTTGAAAGAGGGTTTCATGCGTGGTATGGGGGAAACAGGTATCGCTCTGGGAGATATCCTCCCCGCCATGGGCGCGTCTAAACTTGGCTTTGATGACTACGCCAAACGTCAGATGGAGGAAGCTGATGTCTCACGCCAAGCGTTAGAAGCCAAGTACCCCACACAGTTCAAGTCTTACACTGAGATTGATAACCCATACGAAGCCCTGCAATACGGTGCTGAAACTATTGGTGAACTTGGCCCAACAGCCTTGACTGCGCTGATCCCCGGTGTGGGTGCTGAAGCTGTAGCCGCACGGATGGCTAGTGCTGGTGCTATGAGGGCTGCGCAAGCGGTTGGCCCTTTGTCTCGCGCTGGTATGGCAGTGGCAGAGACCGCTGCTAAACAAGCTGGTCAGGTTGCTGGTAAACGCGCAATGTATGGTGGCGTGTACCTTGGCTCGTTGGCACAAAACGCACCCGAAGTGTTTGAGAACATCTACCGAGAAACTGGCGAGATGGAGCCGGGGATCGCCGCGCTTGCGGGGGGCATCTCTTCCGTCTTGGACACCATCGTCCCCGGCAAATTGCTGGGTGAGCTTGGTGGCTACGGCAGGCTGAAGGTCGTTGAGCAGTTGGCCAAAGAGTCCGGTGCTGCGCCAAAGGTGTGGAAGTACATTGCCAAGGAAGCCGCCAAAACCGCAGGGACTGAAGGTCTCACTGAGGCTGCGCAGGAGTCTATCAATGCCGCAGCAGAACAAGTTGCCGGTAGCACCAAGGGCATGCTTGACCCCGAGAACATCCAGCGTTACAAAGAGTCGTTCGTTAAGGGTGCAATCGGTGGCGGTGTGTTTGGTACTGCAACGGGCACAAGCCAAGGTCTGACTGCCCGTAAAGAATTCCGAGATACCAAGGAAGCCGAAGCATACGTCAATCAACTACGCGCTCAAGAAGCCGCTGCGGGTACGCTTACTCCAGAAAAGTCTGCTGAGTACGATGCTCAAATTGCAAATGACCGCGCTCAACGCGAAGCTGGTTTAGCGGCTACTTTTGAAGGACTGCCCGACTTCAATCAGCGCCAAGTTGAGTTGCAAGCATTGCAAGCTCGTATGGAAGAAATGCGGCCCAAGGAAGGGTACACCCCGGAAGCTGGCGTTCAAGCCGAGATTGCTAAGATGGAAGCGCAACGCGCTAAGTTGCTAGAAGAGCAAGCGGTAGAAGATGCTAAGAAAGCTAAAGGTAGTGCATTTGCCAAAGTGCCACCTACCCCCAACACTGGGGGTATGTTCAAACCCGCACTGGAACAGCGCCGTGCCGAGCAGCAGCAAGCTACACGTGACTTTGCGTTTGGCCCTGTAGCTACGAACACGCCCGGTGATCCTGTCACTGTGGACACACTGAAAAATCTCAAGATATCTGATCGGTCTAAAGTTGGCATGGGGTTGTTGGGCACAGACCTTGAGACCGTTGATGGTCGCCGCAATCTCATTCAGACATTAGAGAACCCAAGTTTTGCGGGGAAGATTGATGAAGGCGCATACGATGATCTGATCAGCACCTTTGATCCCCAAGAAGTCAAAGCACATCGTGCCGAGATGAAGGCTGAGACGCTTTCCCCTACCAAGCAAAAACAGCAAGAGCAAACCCGAACTTTTGCATTTGGAGCACCTGATGTTACAAGACCTGACGCCGCCCCAAGTGGAGGAAGCCCTAGCGTGGTTAGCGAACCCGTTGCCGCTGGAGTTACCCCAACCCCTGCGGCACCTGAACGAGGTGGAGATGTTCCTACTCAGCAGGATGTTGGAGGTGCTGCTGCACGAGAAGAACAACAGCCCCCTGCACTAACTGAACCAACAGGAGTAGACCTTGGCACTGCGCCCCCTCAAACCCAGCAAGCAGAAACGCAAAGACAAGAAGCCCCCGCCGCCCCACGGGGTGTCTTAGACCGCCCTGATCTGTCCGCAGAACTGCCCGTAATCAACGAGAAACTTGGTCGGCGCGGAGTCAAGCTCGACACACAAGCAACAGATGCCAAAGCCTACTTTGGCAAGGTAGCCCCTGAATTTGCACTTGACGCAATTGCAAACGACTTGGTGTACCAACCACAGCCCTACCGCAACTCAAAGATGAAATCCTTTGCGGACAATCCGCAAGGCCCGGAGCCATTGTTTGGCAATCAAGCCGAAGCTGCGTTCTTCCAAGGTCAGGGTGGTATCCACGCCAAGAATGCCGAGGCATGGTCACGTGCTAACTTGTCCCCTGAATCTGTTGCATTCTTAGACCAGAAGATTGCTCTGTACACAAAAGAAGCCAGACGTTCTAGCACAGCACGGGCAAAGCAGCAGAAGCAGCAGGACATCCGCAAGGGTACAAAGACGCAAGTGGAAGAAGAATCCGCTGCTGCCAAAGCAGAGGGCGAGTACGCCCCCACAGAAGAAGAAATTGCAGACGCTAAAGGTACAAAAACTGAAGCGGGCAAACGTAAAGCCCAAATGCAACGTCTTGCACGGGAGTTGGCAGCGGAAGATCCCTACGGCGATTTATACAATAACGCTGACACTGACACCACAGGCTATGAAGCTGATGCAGACCTAGCCGCATTACATACACAGGCTCACCCGGCGGTGCTCCAACAGCTTGCCAACAACAACTTGGCGGGTGCGTTGCAAGGGCTGGCGGACAGTGGGTCGTCTAAGACAGCAGAACTCTTTGCGCAGAACTTATCCAAACTTGTTGGCAATGTGAACCTCGTATATGGCGCTGAGAAGTCCATGTTCGATCCAAAGACCAACACCGTCTACCTGCGTGATGGCGCTACTGAGTATGAGATCTTGCATGAGTCTTCACATGCAACCATGTCCCACACGCTGGACAACCCATCGCATCCAGTAACCCGTCAGGTCATGACCCTCTTCAATCAAATGAAGAAAGGCACTGAAGGAACTTATGGTGCGCAAGATATACAAGAGTTTGCAGGCGAGGCGTGGAGCAATGATGCGTTCCGCAACCGCCTGAAAGAGTTCAAGCCTACTGGTGAGAAACTTACTGGTTGGGAGCGTTTGGTTAACGCCGTGCGTCAGTTGTTACGCTTGCCCCCTAAATATAAGACTGCGTTGGATGCGGTTGACCGCATGCTCAACGACATCATCAGCCCACCACCTGAGACACGCACGGGTGAAACTTTGTACGCGCAGTCCCTGCACAACCCCAACGTTGTGCAAGAAATATTTGCAAAGGCGGGGGAGGCCATACGCAAGCAACCCGTCATGAACAGTGAGAAGGCTGTTGGGTTTTGGAAGGCCGCAGAAAAGGTTGGGCGTACAGGCCGGTACATGATGTACAGGTCATTGAACTTGTCTGCCTTGGGTGAAGCTGGTAGCAAATATTTAGGTGATTCTGCGCCTCGATTTGCCAAGACCCTTGAAGAGATGGCGGGTTATCAAGAGAAGATGCTTGAAGCCATGCACCCGTTGCATGACCGTTTAGCTGCATTTCGACAGGCTCCTGAGTATCAGGCGTGGTCTACCTTGGTACATGACGCTACTCGTGTGGACGTAAACCCATACGCAGACGTGAGCAAGTACATAGGCAGCCCCACAAAAGTAGCCGAGTGGAAGCAACTCAGTGCAAGATTTAACAAACTTACACCAACGGGCCAGAAGTTATACCGCGATCTGTTTGCCACCTACAAAAAACTTGATGCAGAGTTTTTAATCTCGCTTGAGCGCAACATCGGGGCTACGGTGGGTGACAAAGCACAGGCTGCGTCTGCTTACCAGAAGATTCTGTTTGAGTTAAGTACTGTACGTGTTGACCACTATGCGCCGCTGTTCCGCGAAGGGCCGTTCTGGTTGCAGTATGACGTGGGTACTGACACTAAGAAAGAAGCCTTTGAGTCCGAGGCTGAACGTGACTTTGCGCGTAAGAAACTAGAAGCCAGTGGTGCTACAAACTTTGACGCTTACTCCCGTGCAGATCAACTGACAACCAAGACCGTACCGTCTGGCACTATGTTGGCTGAAATCATGAAGATCATGAAAGACAACGGTGCCGGTACAGATGCTATTGACGACTTGATACAACTTGTTGTTAAGGCCATGCCTGAAGCCAGCATCTTAAAGGGCCGCCAAAAACGTACTGGTATCGGTGGCTACATTGACAATGCCGCCTATGTGTTTGACCGTGTGAGCAGTAATACTGCACGTCAGTTAGGGCGTATGCAGTACGGCCCTGAACTACAGCGTCTTGTGACAGAAATGGTTGCAACGGCTAATACCGCACGGGGTGATGTCAATACCTATGGGACAGAACTCATTAAAGAGTTTGAAGGTCGCCGTGCGTTCGCTATGAAACCCACCCTGTCCGGTTGGTCGCAGTTCGCAAGTTCCGGTGCGTTCTACTACAACCTCGCTGGTAACGTATCCTCTGCGGCTGTTAACACTTTGCAAACTCCGTTGGTTGTCTTCCCGCAACTGGGTGGTGAGTATGGGTTCAAAGAGTCCTATGTGGCCTTGAAAAATGCCCTGAAACTCTACACAAGCAGTGGGTTGTCACGAAAGGTTACTGAGTTGACGGGCGAAGTCAGTGATCAAAAAGCCATGACTTCCATTGAGAACTTAGTTAACAACGGGAAGGCTCCCCAATACAAAGACCTCATTGAAGCCATGAAAGCCCGTGGTCTACTGGCCACGTCTACCGCACGGAGTGCACTAAGTTCAGAGAACAACAACTCATCGGGCTACGGCAGCGCAAACAAACTTATGCGCCAAACTGCGTTGGTAAGTTCTTTCATGTTCCACCATGCCGAGCGCATGAACCGTGAGATCACAGCCGTTGCCGCCTATGACTTGGAGATGGGAAAACTCAAGAACTCCAAGTTGAGCAATGCTGAGAAGCAAACCAAGGCAATTGATAAAGCCCTCTCACTTGTGGAATACGCGCATGGCGCAGGTAGCACGTTATCCGGCCCCAGCCTCGGTCAGAGTGACATAGGAAAAGTTTTGATGGTGTTCAAGCGGTTTGCGTTCAGCATGTACTACATGTTGTTCGACACCATGATCCGTTCGCTCCCTACCAAGGGTGCGACAGGTGAACAGCTTGAAGCAATCAAGGCGGCTCGTAGGCAACTTCTTGGCATCTACGGCATGTCCGCGCTCTTTGCGGGTGTTAAGGGTATACCCTTGTATTGGATTGCGGAGGCCGCTTACAACATGTTCCAAGGCGATGACGACGATGATTTTGATACCGTCATGCGTGAGTTCCTTGGTGACTTTGCGTTCAAAGGCCCAGTCAATTACTTCACTAACCTGAGCGTTGCCGACCGTGTGGGCTGGACTGACTTGTTGTGGCGTGAGCAAAAGGGTAGCAAGGCAGATGCTAGTGCGTTGTCCCAAATCCTTGAAACCGCATTGGGTGCACCCTACTCAATTGCTGACAGTTTGTTCCGTGCAAAAGACTTGATTGCTGAAGGTCAGTATGAGCGTGGTATTGAGGCTATGCTCCCTGTGGGTCTGCGCAACGTCTTTAAAGGTGGTCGCTACGCAATCGAAGGGGCTAACACGTTGCGCGGTGATGCGGTTGGGGATGTGAACGGATACAACGCTGCTATGCAAGTGCTTGGCTTTGCTCCTGCTGACTTGATGAAGCAGTACGAAGAGAATGCGTACATGACCGAGAAGGGTAAGGCCATCAAGGCTATAGAGAAGAACGCGCTGAAGAAGTACTATGGGGCGATGCGTGAAGGGGACGCCGACGGCATGATGGAGGCACGTGAGAAGTTGTTTGAGCTTGGTGCTAAGTACCCTGAACTGGGTATCAGTGAAAAGACAATCACACAGTCAGTAAAAGCGCGGGATCGTATTACAAATGAGATGCACCACGGTGTACAGCTTGACCGTAAGCTGGCTCCCTACTTGAAGCAAGCCGCCGCAGAAGCATACGGCGATTAAAAAAAGACCCCGACCGAAGTCGGGGTTCAAGGAGATAGCAACTCAAGGAGAGAATAACACCGTTGCTAGGGTGAACTCTAGCACAGTGTCATGTGATTCGCCAAAACCTCACTCCCTGTGTGCCTCTTTCCAAAACAAATCGGGACTTAACTTTCATACCGCGCTCGTCAGCAGAGGCGGTAATTTGATCCGCAATACCTTGACGATCTAAGCACGGTATGTAGAAGGAACTACCCACTACAAACTTATGCCATTCTACAGCAACCTGTACAGTATCAGTTGTTATCGTCATGTTTAGTAGTTTCTACTTCCGGGTCAAGGTCAGTAGCAACAGCGCAGTCGATCATTAGCGCAAACACAGATGGCGTATTCATGTCAGACCCCTTGGACATGCTCTTTTTAACAACACCTTTGGTGATGTTATTCTTCTGTAAATCAGCACACAACATCTTATAAGAGATCTGGTTGTTACTACACCACTCACGCAGCGCCTTTGCAGAGATGTACAACATCTTTGTGTCGGGTTCGTAGCGGGTCATCAACTCCCCACGGGGTTCTCTGACCGGAACTTCAAGCAGCCCTGACCGTTTATCAGACGTGCTTTTTACGATCAACATGTTGTTGTTCTTTTCATTCAAGAACTGGCCAATGCGGCTCAAAGGTGTCATGCCGTCAGAGCGCACTTCAAGGCGCATACTGCTCAAGGTCTCCACTGCCCACTTGTAGATTGCGGAAACGTCGATGTCGTGCAAGCCCAATTGCTTGGCAATGATGCCCGATGTCAGGGCGCATGCTGCTGTTGCTGACCAGAAACGCTCACGTTGTGTGAACCCTGCGGCCTTATCGAACTTGCGCTGAACCTTCTCTAGTAGCCGCTGAACTTCAGGCAGATTGGCAATCACATACCGTATGAAGATTTCCCCGGCTATGCCGTAGTTCTCGTACATGGGGTTGAACATCGCATCTGACTCAGCCTTGCTGAAGCTGTCGTTCTTGGATACCGAGAACTCCAGTATCCGCATCAGTTCGCCCTCTGGAAAGTCTTTGAGGTTGTACAACTGATCGTACAGGCTCTTGTTGCCTGACGTGATTGCGATTAGATACCAGCGCAACATGTTGCTACGTTCAGCATTGGTCTGCGACTGCATGCGGTTGCGGCCCCGGCCATGCGTGATGGCGTAAGCCACTGCACTGACTTCCTCGTCAACCATGTTAGTCAGTTCATCAATAGTCCCCGGCAGATTGCCGAGCACGGATATACGGTGTATACGTGCCAAGTACTTGTCATCTTGATTCATCAATGGTTCAACGGGCCTACCCCAGATGCTATTGACCATGTACTGGATGGTTGTCTTGCCTACACCGGAGCCGTTGTTTGTCAGGTGAATGATTGCGCCGTTGAGTTTTGTGAACTTGAACAACGCTGAACCAAACCCCGCAAACAAAGTGAACGCACGTACCTCATTCCCCGGTGCTCCATAGATGTTGGCAACTTTCTTCCACTCAGCAATCGTGCCCTTCTTGGTGTAGTAGTTTGCAATCTCCGCAGTGGCGTTTGATGACGGGCTGTAGTTCACCCCCTCTGCCGTGATCTCGCGGTTACCCAAGATGAACTTGGTATCGTTTTCATGCCAACCAAATTGTTGCCGTGCCTTTTCTGCCTCTGACAGGTGCTGAAGTTCTTGCACCCACTTGGTGATGTATCCCATAAGTAAATCCAATCTTTTGTTGTATGCGGTAACGCCTTGGTAGGCAAGAATTTCCCGCAGTTTGTCCTTAGATAAAATGCTCGATAGTGGCGCAGAGAATTCACGGATCCCGTCCTTGGGCATGTGCAGACGCATCCACAAAGATTCTCCCGTGTCAGGATCATTCAGCCTCTTGACGACATAGAAGTCGTACTCGTAGATCAACTCATCCTTCTTGTCCTCACCCTTCTCGTCTTTGCCCCAACCCCGCTTGTACACACCGCCGTTCTTGCCACGGAAATAGGGGAACGGATAGTCAGGAATTTCGACTGTGACTTCTTCTTCCAACACAGCGTTATGCATGACAACGATGTTGTCTTCTGCCTTGGCTTCAGCAATGCGTGAGCCAATCTGAATCGGGGAAGTAATCTTGTTCTTGTGTGCGCAGTCTTGGCACGGCGCTGAATTGATACTTGCAAACGTAGTGCACTTGTATGGCTTCCCCAGCAGGGCATGGGCTTTGTTGAACGTCTCTCGTGGATCGTATTCTGAATGCTGATTGCTAATCTTGTGAATTGCTTTCTCGCCGTCTTCGCAGTTGATTGCGATTGATAGCCCCGCTCTCCATAGCGGCTCCTCAACAGTCTCTTGCTCTTTGTATATACGCAGTAGCTGTGCACACCCTTCCCCTTCAACACTCTTGCGCATGACCGTTGAAAACCGCGAGATGCTGTTACCCATCAAAGCGCGGGTCGTTGCATCTATTGGGCGGCGTGGTGGGGAGTCAGAACCAAACACACCTTGCGGTTCGTCGTCTTCCTCTTCCGCACCTATCAACGTCTTGAAGCGTATGAACTCTACGGGCTGCGACTCAATAAGTATGGAGACTTGCTTGGGTGGGTTGTCCTTGAAGTTCAGCGTCTCGGGTACACGTAGTATCCGAGCGGCATCTGCTGTGACGGAAGGGTCAGCAAGCAGATTGTATGAGGCACAGAATTTCTTCAGTGTCTCGGCTGTTGGCTTCCAATCGTTGTAACCGATGGTCTCCTTCAGCGTCCAGTAAACGTGTATGCCACGTCCTGAGTTAACGATAGTGGGTCGAGGTAACCCTGTTGCTTTAACAAATAGTCTGAGCGCATCTAGTGCAGATGCTTGTGTGTCGTATGGTTTGTTTTCCCCGCAATCTAGATCAAGCCAAAAAGACCTGAACCATTTTGCGTTCTTTGCTGTGCGGCCTTCAGTCTCCAGAAGATATTTGGCGCATCCAAAGTATGCGTCATACCCCTGCGAGATAAGCCCCTCTACGACTCCATCAATCTCAGCAATCGTTTCTACAAAAGTCTGCCTCGGCGCACCCTTCTTCAAACCAACCACGCAGCACAAGCCTTCGGGAGCAAGCACAGACGTAAGAAAGGAGTTCCGTGTTGTCATTATTCTCTCTTTTACAGACAGGTATGCCTTCCGGTCTACTGGCGATAGACCATGGGCGGGGAATCAAATTGCGGTGTTTGCCGCTAGGCGATCAAGCAGTTCCCATAATACTTTGCGCTTCGGCGGGTGGGGCAGTGCTTTCCCTAAGAACCACATGTAAATGGCTTGCCGTGATACGCCTATGTGCTCCGCTACATCCTGTACTGGGATGTCACGTCGAATGCAAATGCGACCAAGTTGCACACCCACATGGAATGAATCTGCCTTATTGTTCGCATCTACAAACTTACGCGAATAGCCTCTGTTGTTCATACTCTTCTTTTTTGATTACCTTCATTACACGCTGATTACGGCCTGACTTTCCGGGTTTTCGCAGTCCTGTGTCCTCTATAAAACCCTTGTCTATCAACGCCCGATAACGGGCAGTTATTGAAGAGTACGGGTAGTGTGGAAACATTGCACGGACTTCATCGCTTATGCAACCATAAGGAAATTGTTTAATGGTCTCATACACAATACGCTCTAGGCTTGTTGTGTCTACACTCTCGGCGGCTTCATGACTTGTGTCGGGCGAATCTGCTCGTACAAGATATTTTGGGTCTGTACCAAATGTATTCATGTTGTTCTCCTTTGAGATGGGGGTTTCCCCCCATCTGCTTTTACTCGTCAGCCCAATCGTCCAAGATCTCGGCCACATCTTTTGGTGCGGCTTTCTTGGTGCTGCGCTTGGTTGGCTCTGCCTCAACTTCTTCAGCCTGTACCTTGGGCTGCTCTTTGCGGCCAGAGGCAACTGCATGGGTCATTTCAGGAGTCACAGTAACACCCGTAACAGTATCTACAACAGTAGGTGCAGAAACCTTGGTAGCCCCATCAGCTTGGGCCGCAGTAGATGCAATAGCAACCTTGGCTTCAGCAGACTGACCCTTCTCTTGGGTCATCGTCAACTCGGCTTCGTCCAACGGGCGCACTGCCTTGAAGGTCAACCGTGGTGTTGCGCTTGCGGTGTCAAAACGCATCTCAGTGACGACTGCCGTGACGGGCAAACCATGACTACCCAAGAACTTTGCATATGACTGCAAGGGCATCTTGCCGTTCTCGGTTGCACCAAAGATTGACTGCGCGGGTAGCGTCAACTGATAAACGTCTCCACGAATATCGTTCTCCAAGAGGACGGCAAGGCGCTGACTGAATCGGCATGCACGGGAATCACCTTGACCGGAGCCTTTGATGTTCTGTGAACACGCAGCGCACTTGCTTGCTTGTGGTGACTCAGACTTGATGTCGGGTGCAACACCATCGTTTGACCAACATGTGGGGGCTGTGGCTTGGCCTTCTTGGTAGGATCCCGCATAGTATGTTCTCGATACATTGGCATTCGCCGCCGCAATGATGATGTTCATAGCGCGGTCTTCGTTTTGGGCAACCTCTTTGCCATCGACCATCATGCGGAAGACGTTGCCGCGAATAGAGATACGCTTGCCGCTAACACCACTGCCGCCCATCAGGGCTTTAGTTGTAGCATCAAGTTGCAAGTTCTTCAGGTGGGCAGGTAGTGTGTTGCCGCCTTTAGAAAACAGGGTCATTTCACTCATTTAGGTTCTCCAGTTGTTACAGGTTTGGTTTGCATTAGGGCATCAAGATCGGCGCGATTGAAACGCACTTTGGTGCCTACACGGAAATGAGGGATTTTTCCCTCGCGGATCATGTTGTAGATTGTCTGACGTGACATCCTCAACAGCTTTGCCACTTCTGGCACAGTCATAGATGCTTCAAGTTCCACTCGCGGTTCTCCTTATAGTTACGCTGTATTTGCTGTCAGTGTTCAAACCCATAGGCGTAAGATCCGGGTTCTCCTCCAGCAGTTGTTTCATATTAAGCTGGGCGATACGGCGCTCCAGCAGTTGGGGCATCTTGTGTTCCAAGATGAACTTGTGCATGGACTCCCAGTCACTTGTCCAGTAGCGGGTCTTCACCGTACGCATTACCGTACCATGCTTGCTACCAAGACGGTCAACACCGATTTCCTTGCAGGTGTCCAATAGCTTGGTCTCCACAAGTTCCATCTGTGTCTTCACCGTGCTGTCAGCTTCTTCGTAGTCACGCAGAAGTTCGGCACGTTTGTCACGCATCTTGATGTAGACGGCGACGAGTTTATCAACCGATATTGTCTCGGTCATAACGCTCTCCTTTTTTTGTTTGTGTATGGATAATAACCTAAAACTTTACAGTGTCAAGAGTTTTTCATTTAAGCATTTCTCCGTATAAGTCGATGATCCGGTTGTGGATGTCCATCTTGTTCTCCAACATCTTGTACATACGGCGCTCTACCCCGCTGCCTTGCAAGTGCACCACCACTGAGGGGTTTTTTTGCCCTGCTCGGTGTACACGTGCGTTGGCTTGTAGGTAGGTCTCGACGGACATCACTGGACTCCAATAGACAATCGTATTGGCGGCATGCAGGGTTACCCCATGCGATGCCGCTTGTGGCTGGATGACAAGTACCCGTAGGTCATCCTTTGTTTGGAAACGCTCAAAGATTTCCGACCGCTTTCCCACCGACACACCGCCATGAATGACTGCTGTCGGGCACCCGTGCTTACGCAAATCCTCTGCAACCACCTCAATGGCGTGTCTGTACGGCACAAACACCAGCACCTTGTGGCTAGACTCCTCAATCACTTCGCGCAACACCGCCAGTCGGTTGCTTGCATCGAACTGAACCACCTCACCTGTATCAGAGTATACCGCACCACCTGATAATTGCAACAACTTATTTAAGTTAGCAGCAGCATTTACTGTCGTTATCTCTTCACCTGCTGCTTGTACGATAAGACGCCTACGTAGTAGCTCATAGTACTTCTCTTGCTGTGCAGTAAGTGGTACGTCACGTGTTACATAAGTCATTTCAGGGAGGTCTAAACATTGTTCTTTAGTAAATCTTATGGCAGGCTGTAACGCCCTGTGGACAACTTGTTCTGAATCTAACTTGGGAACCCATTTGAACTGCGTGATCTTGTGCATGACCTGATCGCGGAACCCGCCAAAGAAACGCGGAATCCCTTCGGGGTTCACCAGCTTGGCGATGCCATAGGCATCCAAGGGGGACTGCGATGCAGGTGTGCCCGTTAGCATCCATAGCCACGTGTTCGGCTTGATCAGATTACTGAGCACCTTCCAACGTCTTGTAGAGGGGTTCTTGTATGCGTTGGCTTCATCAATCACGATGAGGTCAAACTTGCCCTTGAGGATGTCGCTGGCAACAATCTCCACCCCATCGTAGTTGATGATGACGTACTCAGCATCCCCCGCGATGATCTCTTTGCGCTTCTCTGGCTTGCCGTAGGCAACATCTACCTTGCGGTGCATAGCCAGCCTGAACAACTCATTGCGCCATGCTGTGTCCATGATGGACAGCGGACAGATGACCAGCACCCGCTTGATGATGCCCCTTGATAGCAGGTAGTCCGATGCCCAGATGACTGAGCCAGTCTTGCCAGTGCCCTGTTCGTTAAAACAGAACGACCGCCGGTGCATCGTTAGGAAAGACGATGTAACTTTTTGATGGGCGAAAGGTTTATACAGCCCCGGCCATTTGTATGAAGCATTGATGGGCGAGGGTATGTCTTTGAACTTGAGGTTCTTCAGGACAATGGCCTCCTCCAAATCCCAATTTACCAATACCTCCGAAACTCCATCATCCTCTGACAAAACTTTGCTCTTTGGAATCACCGTAGTGATCCTGTCGGGGTTGCGTACCTTCAACAGTAACGCTCTGTTCTCAATGATCTGCACTCTAATCTCCGATGCGAAACATCCTGAACACGGTGTGTGTCAGGTTCTTTTTATAAGTCCCCCGTGACGTGGGGGTTCCGGTCAACTCCCCGCTTGAAAGTTTTAAACGGTGTTGACTGATACGGTTATGCTAGGCTAATCAAACCCTGTCTGCTACTACTCGTACCTTACCTTGCAGACATCATGACACACTCATAATCTTTTACGTTCCTTCGCGCTTACTTCGGACACCACCTTGTGGTTAGCCCCGCGCTTAAATGATCTGTTGGTTGATGCGCTCTCAACACGCACACCGTTTGCGTTACCACCGCCCTTGGACAAGGCTTTCACGTGGGCAACATCTTTACCTTCACGCATGTCAGCCTTGCCATTGCCGTTGGCATCTTTACCTTCTTTGTCTAGCTTGCGCCGTGCACGTTGACGTTCCATCCGTGCCTCGTGTGCACCCGCACGTTGCTTCTCTAACTCGTATTCGCGCTTGACGTTACGGTCAGCGGGGTTCTTATAAGGCATGTAAATTCCTTCCGTTGTGGCTACATTCTGATACAGGACACCACGCTTTGCAAGTGAAATTTTTCTTGGCGTTGAACACCCCGGTCTCGTAGGCTGTTTCACGTGAAACGATCACATCATCCAACTTTGCAAAGATATCAAACTTGTTGTGTACAGAGAAGTCCACAGGTATGAAGTCCCTGCAAACCACGAACAGCAACCCCGAACGCACGAACTCTATCTCGGGGTAGTGCACAAAAACACAAGCTGCCATCAGTGCTAACTGCTTGGGGTCTGCATAGCGACTGCTCTTCCCGGTCTTGTAGTCAACGACTCGGGCTTCCTTCTTCTTACGGTCAATGATCAACAGGTCGGCTATGCCCCTGTACCAAACTTGTGGGTCATCGAACCCACATGCCACCAGCCGCCCGTCTTCCTTCTTCAACCCCATCTTCTGTTCGCAAATCTTTTCACCGTCAATCTTCATCAGCTTCTCAAGCAGTGGCTCCATGTACTTGTACTGCTTCGGAATTGGCTTGCCATCACGCACGTACTCCTCTGCGGCAGTGTGAACCGCAGTGCCATACATCATTGCGTCACTCGCGGGTTCCTTGATGTCCTTTGCCACTCGTGTGTGGTAATACTTTTTAGGACACTGATCGAACAGCGTGATGCCTGAGTAACTCCATGCAGGTGCTTTCATGCCGCCTGTCTCCACTCTTTAGCAGTCGCCATAACTATCTCCCATACCTGCTTCGCAGTTCAGTGGAATGCCTTCAGCCCAAGCAGGTACAAACCGCATGCACTCCATCATGTACTCCATAGCTTCTTGCGCTACTTCCTTTGGTGCAACACATGCCACAGCGTCATGAACAGTGAGTACAACGCGGTACTTCCTGCTGATCTTAATTAACTGTTCACCGATGATGCAACGTGCCAAGCCCTGACAAATGTTTTCTGTTAACTTGCCACCGTACAGCTTCACTGGCCCTTTGCGTGAGTCATAAATGTACTGGGTTTTGCCATCTTTGTCTTGTACTTTTCGCAGGTTTGGGTATCTTTGATGCAACCCATTTGGCATGAGGATTTTATCCTTGCCAATCAGGGTACACCCGTTACCCCATGAGGCGTATCGCCCCTTGCTCATAGCGTCAATCGCCGTGGAACCGGACTTCCATAGGGCGGGGATACTAGGATAGGTTTCACGGTAGGTAGAGATAATCCTTGCAGACTCCTCTGCACTGATCGACACGCCGACAGCCTTGAGTTGCGCTTGGAACTTCGCACTGCCCATGCCATAACCCGCGCCAAGAATGGTGGTCTTGCCAACGAATCTTTCAGCCGTAGTAATCTCTTCCCGCTTCTTTTGGTAGATAGCAGATGCCATGATCTTGTATACGTCTTCGCCATTTCTAAATGCCTCCACTAAATCATCTTGTCCTGCGAACCATGCAAGCACCCGCGCCTCGATCTGCGCAGAGTCGCAGTCAATGATCACGTGACCCTCTGGTGCAAGGATAGCCTTCTTCAGTTTCCCTGCGTTCTCACCACGTGAGGGAAAGTTTTGGAAGTTGATCTTGTCCGACCCACCCCATCGCCCCGTGTGTGCGGCGTAGTAGGAGAGGGGAACAGGTATCGTCCCCCTTCCCGCAATCCCAATGAGGCGCTCGGTGCGGGTCTCTTCCAACGTAGTCTTGTTACCCAACCTCGCAGCAACAAGTGTCTGTACGCGCTCGTCGGGATGCTCGGCCAAAGCCTTGAACCCCTCGTCAGACTTCGCC
>Ga0209500_10000910_pt1 | contig 23580 bp, 13 predicted proteins | sample S_140212_EF_Meta_FD_187323 | JGI IMG/M metagenome (GOLD analysis project Ga0209500, IMG submission 187323) | Freshwater microbial communities from Lake Simoncouche, Canada to study carbon cycling - S_140212_EF_MetaG (SPAdes) (version 2) | ecosystem: Environmental > Aquatic > Freshwater > Lake ...
TCGTCAACGGTGGTCGCGTCATGCAGGAGTGGCTCGCTTAAGCGTCCCTCCCGCGGCTTCCCGTCCGCCCATGTTGCCCCGTCTCTTTACCGTCCTGCTCTGCCTGACGGCGGGATTGCGGGCCGCTTACCCCGAGTTCAGTGCCTGTAAGCCGAATGGCGGGCAGCGCGGCTCTGAATTCAAGCTCTCGGTGACCGGCACGCGCCTCGAGGACTTCGAGACGCTCTTGTTCTATGACCCCGGCTTCACCGTCAAAAGCGTCGATGCGGTGGCCGCGGGTAAGGTCGATCTAACCATCGCGGTATCCGCCGACGCCACTTTGGGCAGTCATCTAGTGCGCGTGCGCACGCGGACGGGCCTTTCCCACCCGCGCCAATTCTTTGTCAGCCCTTATCCGACGGTCGACGAGAAGGAGCCGAACTCAGAGTTTGCGCAAGCCCAGGCCATCCCCCTGAACAGCACCATCGAGGGTATCGTTCTCACTGAGGATGTGGATTACTTTAAGGTCACGGTAAAAAAAGGGCAGCGCCTCAGCCTGGAGGTCGATGGGCTGCGTCTTGGTTACTTGAACTTCGATCCGTACATTGCGATTCTCGACAAGGATCGGTTCGAGAAGGCGTTTTCCGACGACACGATCTTGCATCGTCAAGATGGCTACTGCTCCTTTGTCGCGGAATACGACGGTGACTATTATGTGATGGTTCGGGAGTCTTCCTACCGCGGTTCGACGCGCTCCTTCTATCGCCTGCATGTCGGTGATTTCCGCCGACCAGATGTGGTCTTCCCGGCGGGCGGCAAGGTCGGCTCAAAAGTAGACGTGCGTTTCATCGACGCCAAGGGTTCCTTTACGGGTTCGGTGACGGTGCCGTCGGAAGAGGATCCTAACTTCGAGGTGTTCTCCGTCGAGGCGCCAGCGCCGTCGGGTAATCCCTTTCGCATTTCCCAGATGGATAACTTCTTGGAGTCCGAGCCGAACAGTGCCCGGGAGCAGGCCAACGTGGTGCCGCCCGCCGAGGCTTATGCGCTTAATGGCATCATTGGGGAGCCGGGCGATACGGATTACTACCGCCTCACTTTGAAGAAAGGGCAGGTACTCACCGGCCATGCCTACGCGCAGGGGTTAGGCTCGCCGCTGGATCCGGTTATCAGCCTGCGCGGCTCAGCCGGGGCCGCCTTGATTTCTAACGATGACGGCGGCGGCATGCGGCGCCTTGATTCCCGCTTCGAAGTCACGGTGCCCGCCGATGGCGAATACATGCTCAGCATCCGCGATCACTTGGATCGCGGCAGTCCCAAGTTCGTCTACCGCGTCGAGCTCACCGCCTCGCAGCCGCGCCTGACCTTTGCTTCCCCTGATTATTCGGTGAACGATTCGCACTACCGTCAGTTCATCGCGGTTCCGCGGGGTGGTCGGATGGCGTTACTCGAAAACTTCACCCGCACCCGCGTGGGTGGTGACTACCGTTTCGTCGCACCTGGCTTACCTGTCGGGGTGAAATTGCTGACCGAACATGCACCGAAGGATATGCCGAACGCCCCGCTGCTGTTCGAGGCCGCCGCAGATGCTCCCTTGGGCCAAGCCATCGTGCCAGTCCGCTTAGAGCCCATCGACCCCCAGAACAAGGTCATTGGGCGTCTCCGTCAGAACTTCGACGTCGTCCGCGACGGTAATGTTATCTACCTCACTGACACGGAAGACCGCCTACCGGTCGTAGTGGTCGAAGAGGCGCCTTATGCGTTGGAGATTGTCACGCCGAAGGTTCCGCTCGTCCAGAATGGCGTCTATGACCTTAAGGTCGTTGCTAAGCGTAAAGCCGGTTTCACCGCTGCCATCCGTGTTATCATGGTGTGGACGCCCCCTGGGGTTTCGGTGCTAGGTGAGATGACGATCCCGGCGGGGGCCGACGAATGTTCTTTCCAGTTAAGCGCCAATGCGGGCGTAGCCGCCGCCGACTGGAAGTTTGTCGTCATGGGTGAAGCCGATGCCGGCCGGGGTCGCGTCTTCAATGCCTCGCCTTTCTGTGTCGTGAAAACGCAGACCGCCTATGTGACCGCCTCCGCGTTCCCAATGGCGGCTATCGAGCAAGGGCAGGAGGGTGTCGTGACGACGAAGATCGAACAGCTGCTGCCGTTTGAAGGTGAAGCCGTCGCCCGTCTGGTTGGTGTTCCTGATACCGTCGCCATCGAGCCGATTAAGATTACAAAGGCGTCGACCGATTTGACCTTCCGCGTCAAGCCGAGCAAGGATTGCTTCCCCGGCAAGATTGCCAACCTCTTCATCCAGGTGGATGTCCCCGTTGCCGGTGGCACGACGACGCACCGTGTCGCCCTCGGCTCCAGTCTACGCGTCGATGCCCCGCGCAAAGTTGCCCCGGCTCCGGTCGCCAAAGTCGAAGCCCCGAAGGCCGATGCCACTAAGCCCACCGTGGCGCCAGCCGCCCCGGTCGTTCTTTCCCGACTCGAACAACTCCGCCAGCAAGCCGCGACGGGGAACAAGCAATAACCATGACTTCCTTCCGACTGCTCTTCTCTTACCTGGCGGCGTGCGCCCCGGCTTTCCTGACAGCCGCCCCAGCTCCGGCCGACCTGACGCAAAAGCTCATGCAGATTGAGAAGCTCGAAATCTTCCCGTCCGCGGTAGCCCTCGAGTCCAAGCGTGACTTCCATCGCTTAGTGGTGCTGGCGACCTTCAAGGACGCCACCACCCGCGATGTGACGGCTTTTGCCAACCTGCACGTGGCTGATTCGAAGGTGGCTTCCTTGGAAGAGTATTCCGCGCATGCCATCGCCGACAGCGGTGCCACCGAAGTCATCGCCGAATTGGGCGGTCTTTCGGCGAAGGTTCCGGTCCAGGTCAAGAATGGCCTCAAGGACCGCGCGGTTTCCTTCCGCCTCGATGTTATGCCGGTTTTTCTCCGCGGTGGCTGCAATGCAGGCGGATGTCATGGTGCGGCCCGCGGTAAGGACGGTTTTCGCCTCTCGCTTTTCGGCATGGACCCCGCCGGCGACTATACCCGTCTGACCCGTGAGATGATCGGCCGTCGTATCAACTTAGCCATTCCCGAGGAAAGCACATTGATTGAGAAGTCTATCGGTGCCGTGCCGCACACGGGCAATAAAGTCTTCGAGGCAGATTCTACCTATAATCGAACCCTGCTGGAATGGATCGCGAAGGGCGCCCACGACGACGCGCCCGACGTGGCCACGGTGACTGGGATCGAGGTCTTCCCCAAGCAAATCGTCTTGGAAGGGTCGGCCGCCACCCAGCAAATCACCGTCCGTGCCACCTATTCCGACGGCACCGACCGCGATGTGACCAACCTGGCGCTGTTCATGTCGAACAACGACCCGGTCGCGAAAGTCAGTAAGCAGGGCGTAGTGACTTCCGCTGAACGCGGCGCGGCCTTCATGCTGGCCCGCTTCGATGTCTATAGCGTCACGGCCCAGGTGGTCGTCATTCCCAAGGACCTTGTTTATACCCGTCCGCAGGCCGAATCCTATAATTACGTCGACACCGCGGTGAACGAACGCCTGCACCGCCTTCGTATTGCGCCTTCGGGCCTCTGCACCGATGAGGAATATGTCCGCCGCGTCTACATCGATGTCGTCGGGCTTTATCCCAAGCCCGACGAAGTTCTGGCGTTTCTGGCGGATAAGCGCCCCGATAAGCGGTCCCAGTTGGTTGACGTGCTCTTGCAGCGTAAAGAATTCACGGAGCTGTGGGTCATGAAGTGGTCCGAGTTACTCCAGATTCGCTCCGGTATCAATGGGGGTAATAACCAGCCGCCGTTCTACAAAAACTCGCTCCTCTACTACAACTGGCTCGCTGACCGTATCGGCCAGAACCAGCCGTTGAACGAGGTGGTCGTCGACCTGCTATCCGCCAACGGCGGCACGGTCTCCAATCCACCAGTGAACTTCTACCAGACGGAGCTCGATAAGCTTAAACTCAGCGAGAACGTCGCCCAGGTGTTCATGGGCATGCGCATCCAGTGCGCCCAGTGCCATAACCACCCGTTCGACCGCTGGACGATGAGCGACTACTACGGGTTTAACGCGTTCTTCGCCCAGATCGGCCGGAAGAACACCGACGATCCGCAGGAAGTCATCATCTACAACAATAAGAATGGGGAGTCCCAGCACTTCCTGACCAAGGCCAATGTGAAGCCGAAGTTCCTCGGGGGCGAGGAGCCCGACCTCAAGCCCGGCGATGACCGCCGCAAGGCTTTGGCCGAGTGGATCGCCTCGCCGCGGAATCCGTGGTTCGCCCGCAATATCTCCAATATCGTCTGGGCGCACTTCTTGGGCGTCGGCGTCGTGGATCCCGTGGATGACGTGCGCGTCTCCAACCCGCCATCCAATCCGGATTTACTCGACCAACTGGCCCAACACCTGACCGACTACAAGTATGACGTCCGTAAGCTCGTGAAGGACGTGGTGAGCTCCGCCGCCTACCAGCGTTCATCCAAGACGAACGCCAGTAACGGCGGCGACAAGCTGAACTTTGCCCGGGCCCAAGTCCGCCGCGTCCGTGCCGAGGTTCTGCTCGACGCCATCTCGCAAATCACCGAAACGCCGAATAAGTTCCAAGGCTTGCCGATTGGGGCCCGTGCCGTGCAAATCGCCGACGGTGCGGTCAGTAACTACTTCCTCACGACCTTCGGCCGCGCTAAGCGTGAGTCAGTGGCCTCTTCCGAAGTGAAAACAGATCCGAACCTTTCGCAGGCCCTGCACTTGATGAACGGTGACGCTATCAACGACCGTATCCGTCGCGGTCGGGTGGTTGAACGGCTGATTGCGGACGGTAAGTCGAACGACGTCATCGTCACCGACCTCTTTATGCGCGTCTTCGGCCGGCACCCGTTGGCGGCCGAGAAAGCCGCGGTACTGAAGGCCTTGGCAAGTGACCCCGCCAACCGGCAAGCGGTCCTCGAGGATGCGTTCTGGGCGTTGCTGAACTCCAAGGAATTCGTCTTCACCCATTGATCTGCCGTGGCTGCTTTCTCATCGCGTTTGGGCGCGGTCTCGCGCCGTTTCCTCCTCCTCGCCGCCACGGGCCTGACTGGGCTCGCCGCGCGTGCCCAGGAGGCCGCCGTCAAGCTAACCTACGACGACCATATCCGACCGTTGTTGGAGAATAAGTGCTTCTCTTGCCATAATCCCGACAAGAAGAAGGGCGGGCTCGATATGACCAGTTATGCTGCCCTCGTTGCCGGCGGCGGTGGTGGCGCCGTCGTGGATCCGGGCAACCCTGGAGGTAGTCGCTTGTGGACCTGCAGTACGCAGAAAGAAGAACCTTTCATGCCGCCTGAGGGCTCTCCTTTGCCAGCGAAGGACTTGGCTTTATTATCCAAGTGGATCGCCGATGGCGTCCTACAGAGCAAGGGTAGCGTCGCCCGTGCCGCCAATCGCCCCAAGGTTGACCTGTCGCTTTCGGCCGGGGCGGGTAAGCCCACGGGCCCAGTCGCCCGCCCCGAACACGTCTTGCTGGATCCGATCGTCGTCACCCAGCGCCTCACCGCGGTCACAGCCATGGCGGCCAGTCCCTGGACCTCCCTCTTGGCCGTCGCCGGCCAGAAGCAGATTCTCCTCTATGATACCGAGTCCCGTGAACTCGCGGGCGTCCTGCCTTATCCCGAAGGGTATGCCCGGTCACTGAAGTTTAGCGCCAACGGCTCCTTGCTTATCTTAGGCGGTGGTCGTGGCGGCAAATTCGGTCATGCCGTCGTCTGGGATGTGAAGTCCGGCCGACGCGTCACCGAGGTCGGTAAGGAATTCGACCAACTGATGTCCGCAGATATCAGTCCGGACCATAAACGTATCGCCGTCGGTACAAACGCCAAGAAGGTGAAGTGCTTCGACACCGCTACGGGTGAGCTGCTCTACACGATTTCCAAACACACCGAATGGGTGACGGGCGCTGACTTCAGCCCAGATGGCATCCTTCTCGCGACCTCTGACCGCAACGGCAACGTCATGGTCTGGGAGTCCGAGAACGGCGGCGAGTTCTTTAACCTCGGCCAACATAAGGCTAGCGTGACCGACCTCGCCTGGCGCTCGGACTCCAATGTGCTCGCCAGTTGTTCGACCGATGGGACGATTTCCACATGGGAGCTCAAGACAGGTAAGCGCGTGGCCAACTGGGCTGCACATGGCGGCTCAGTGCAGTCCGTGGCCTTCACGCCGGATGGCCGCTTGCTGAGTTGCGGTAACGACGGCACCACGGCCCTCTGGACTATCGATGGTAAGCGCCTGACGCATGCCCGTGGCATCAAGCAGGCCGACGTGGTCTCAAAGATCGTCGCCCTCGCCGACTCCAAGGTTTTCGTGACGGGCAATTGGCTGGGCGAGGTCCGTTTCTTTGACGTCGAGTCCGGTCAGGACCTGACGCAAATATCGGTGAACCCTCCGAAGCTCGCCGAGCGTATCGCCGAAGCCGAAAAGCAGTTAGCTGTCTTGCGTGCGAAAGCGATGACGGCCCCGGCGGACGCGCAAGCCGCGATGGCCAAGCTACGTGCCGCCGAGGCCGAGAATGCCACCACCTTGGCCGCTTCCGCCGAAGTGATGAAGAAACTTAACGCGGTAGAAGTTCGCTATCAGCCGGCCAACAAGGAATTAGAAGCCATGCGCTCGGTCCTCTATAGTAAGACCACGGACGAAAAGACGAAGGCTGAGTTGACCGCTAAGATTAAGGTCGCCAGTGAGGCCCTCACGCCCGCCAAGACGGAACGGCGCGCTTTACTGGAGTTGGCCGCGAAGTCGTCGCTCGACCTAGATTGGATTGCTAACCGTCTGGTTGACCTTCAGGCGAAGGTGAAGACCGACGAAGGGTCGTTGGCTTACTCGGACAAGGTGCTTGCCAGTGCGAAGAGCGACGAAAAGACCAAGGCGTCGACCCAGAAGCAACGCGAGACCCAAGCCACCGCCTTGGAGTTTTCCCGTGGTCAACTCGCTTCACTGCAGGCTCGTCAAGGGGTCGTCCAGGGGCAGATGACTGCGTTTAATCAGCTAAAGAGCGACGCTGCCGCAACCGAGGCATTCACCAAACATTCGCAGTCGCAGATTGCGGGCTGGGAAGAGCACGTCGCTTTCCTGCGGGCGGCTGAATTTAACATCGGTGTTCTCGCCGAGAAGGAGCGCCTCGCCAAGCTCGAGGCGGATATCGCCGATGCCATTGCCGCGAAGGCGGAGAATGAGATGGCGCACCAGGCCGCCCTTGCGCGGGTGACTGCCACGACCCAGCAGGTCGCTGACTTGGCCGCGAAATTACCCCCGCTGGAAGCGACTTGGAGCGAGCTCAAGGCAGCGTTGCCTTCTCTCGAAGCACCGCTGGGCCCGCTGCGCCAAGCCGAAGCCGAGGCCGCCGGTAAGGTCGAGGCCCAGACTAAACTTTTAGGCGAACGCCAGGCCTTGTTGGGTGAAGCCATCCGCCAGCGTGACACGGAAGTCGCCGCCGCTAAAGCGGCTATTGAAGAGTATGGCCGCATCATGCGCCCTGTTCGCCTGCGCGTGGCGGAACTGACGACTCACGTCGAGACTTTGAAGAAGGAAGCCGCTACAGCGTCGGCCGAACTGGCTCAGGCCAAGGCGGCGGTCGCCGCTGTCCAAGCGAAAGTCGATGCAGCCGAGCGTAAGCTGGCGGCCAGCCTGACGGCGGCCGAGTTGACGGAAAAGCGCTTACAGGCCGCCACAGCTCAGGTAACTAAAGCCTCAGAGGCTGACGCCGCAGCACATGGTGTCTCGGGCCTACTCTCGCTCCGTTATTTTACTTCCAGCAAGGAAACCGCCGCGCGCTTAGCAGCGGCCTTGACGGAACTGGCCGAGGCCAAACATGCGGTTGCGCAAGCGCAGGCGGCCCGTTTTGCGGACGTCGTCGCTGTTACCCAGGCAGGCTCCTTAGTGGCAGGTGATGTTGCCAAGCTCGATACGGCCCGGGCGGCCCTTGTCGAAACGGAGAAGCAGTTGGGTCCCGCCCAAACTGAATTAGCCGAGCAAGCAAAGGTCCGTCTCGCTCAACAAAAGGAGTATGCCCTTAAACAGGCGGCGCCAGCCGCCGTCGAGAAGGCTTACATCGCCAAGCTCGCCCCGCATCAAGCAGCCGTCGATGCGGCCCAAGCGGCCTTAGCCCCGATGCAGCAAGCGATCACAACTGCGAAGGTGCGTTTAGCCGAAGCGGCCTTGCCGGCGGAAGCGAAGAAGCAGGCTATCGTGGCGGCCGCTAAGACGCTGGACGAAGCCAAGGCCAAGTGGCTGGGTGCCCAGAAGGCCCTCGCCGCCGCGACCAAGGAAGTGCCCGACCGCGCGAAGAATCTCGTGGAGCTGGCCCGTACGATTGCGGACCTCTCTCCGCAGGTCGAGCCCCAGCGGGCTAAGGTGAAAGCGGCGGAGTCGGCCTACCTGGCCAAACTACCGAAGCGTAACGTCGCTCAAGCTAAGTAGTCCTGTCTGAAGATTGCTTCAGGGCAGGGAGGTGCTACAAGAAAGCACCCCCATGAAGACCCTTCGTCTCCTTGCCGCCTGCCTCGGTGTCGTCTCGTTCGTCGTGGCGGCCCCTGCACCGGTCCGTCCGAACGTGTTGCTCATCGTCGCGGATGACATGGGCTGGGCCGACGTCAGTTGGCATGGGGGGAAGTTTACCACGCCGCGGATGGCAGAGCTTCTCAAGACTTCGGTCGAGTTAGATCGTCATTACGTGCAACCCGTGTGCACGCCGACCCGCACGGCTTTGCTCTCAGGTCGCTGGACGAGCCGCTTCGGTCCCCATGTGCTCGGTCCGACGAACATGCGCGCTTTCCCCGAGGGGACCTACACGCTGGCCTCGGCGTTAAAGTCCGTGGGCTATCGCACATCCATCTCGGGCAAGTGGCACCTGGGTGGTAAGTTTGCTTGGGGGCCCCGCCAGTATGGGTTCGACCAGTCGTATGGCTTCCTCACGGGCGCCATCGACCCGTGGACGCATAAGTATCGGCCGGGCGCCTTGGAGGATACGTGGAATCGCAACGATGTGCTGCTGAAGGAGGAAGGTAACGCCACGGAACTGATCGCCGCCGACGCCAAGCGCGTCATCCTTGAGAAGAAGGGGCCGTGGTTTGCTTATGTCCCTTTTGGGGCGGTGCATATCCCGATTGATGCCCCGAAGGAATATTTCAAAGCGTATGAGGGCGTGAAGTTCCATGATGACGCAGCGAAGGACGATTCCATGCGCCGCTACGCAGCCTTCGTGACGCAGCTCGATGCCAAGGTCGGCGAACTCTACGACGCCTTGAAGTCCTCGGGGCAGCTCGAGAATACCGTAATCATCTTTACCTCCGATAACGGCGGTATCGAGAGCGGGGGTAATCCCTATGTCGGCAAGACCAAGGGGAGTCCGGCCGTGACCACGAATACGCCGCTCCGCGGCTGGAAGAACACGCCATACGAGGGAGGGATGCGCGTCAACGCGTTCGTCAGCTGGCCGGGTCACCTGCCAGCCAGCAAGAATAGCCACCCGATGCATGTGGCTGACTGGCTGCCGACGTTGGCTCGCCTGACGGGCGCCACCGTCCCCGCAGGCGTGAAGTTCGATGGGCTCGATCGATGGGCCGTCTTGACCGGTAGCGATGCGACGCCCGCGCCGCGGACCATCTACATTCCACATTACCAGCGATCGGCTGTCTTTCATGGCGACTGGAAACTTATTGCCCCGCATACGAATCCCCAAGGGAAGGCTGAGCTCTTCAACCTTGTCAAAGACCCCTACGAGCAGGACGAGTGTTCCGCCCGCTTCCCTGAAAAGCTGAAGGAGATGCGCGAGCGCTTCCTCGAACTCCGCAAGGGCGATTTACTCGAGGCTCCCGCCGACGCCAAAATTAACGAAAAAACCGAAAAATGAAATTTCTCCCGTTCCTCTGCCTGCTGGCGATTACCAGCCAAGCCGCCGACCCCATCGGCGACGTCACGGCCCCGCCGGCTGAACTGAACCTGCCGCCGTTTTACAAAAAATACATCAGCGCCCAGGGTTTGCCGATTGTGGCCTCCGGTGCCGTCAACGACTACGCCCTCAAGGAAACCGCTTACCTGGCTAACCTTATGTTGGCCAAGCGCCCGGATGTCCGGACGGCGATGATCGCGAACGGCTCGCGGGTCATCATCATGGGGCGGGCGGAGTTTACCACCGATGTTCCTGAATACGCTGGCTTCAAACCGAAGGATTACTGGGACGCCCGCGCCCGTGGCCTCGGCGGCTCGCAGACTGACCCCGTCTGTTCTTGTGCGGAAGAGAATATGTTGGCGTTCTCTGGCGACCCTTACGCTTCCGAGAATATCTTTATCCATGAGTTCGCGCACAATATCCACCTGCGTGGTATGCTGAAGGTTGACCTGACCTTTGACCTTCGACTCAAGGCAACTTACCAAGCCGCCATGGCCAAGGGTCTGTGGAAGGGGAAGTATGCTGCGACCAACCACCACGAATACTTTGCCGAAGGCGTCCAGTCGTGGTTCGACAATAACCGCGTCAACGACCAGGACCATAACCACGTGCACCTGCGCACACAGTTGCTGGAATACGACCCAGGCTTGGCCGCGATGTGCCGCGAGGTCTTCGGGGACACCGAACTAAAGTATACCAAGCCGACCACCCGGCTGACGGGCCACATGGCGGGCTACGACCCGTCGACGGCCCCGAAATTCGTCTGGCCGGAACGCCTGACGACGGCGAAGGCCGAAATCCGCAAGAAGGTCGATGAACGCGTGAAGGCGGCCGAGAAGGGCCCGACCACGCAGCCCTACACGAAGTGAGCCGGATGGACCGCCGATATTTCTTAGGAGTTTCTGCCACGCTGGCTCTCGCGGTAGCCCTCCGCGCCGCCGCCCCCGGCCGCCCCCCGCGCATCCTGCTGCGCTCCTCTTGGCAGACCGTGAATATCGGTGATATTGCACATACGCCTGGGATGTTGGCGTTACTCGAGAAGCACCTACCCGAAGCGGAAATTACCTTATGGCCCGGGAGCGTCGACAACGGGGTGGGGGAGATGCTGCAGCGCCGCTTCCCGAAACTCCGTATCCTCGTCCCTGGTAAGGTCGACGTCGCCCAGGCCTATGCGGATTATGATTTCCTGCTACATGGCTCGGGGCCTTCCCTGGTCGCCGAAAAGGATGTTGTCCGCTGGCGTCAGCTCGGGCCCAAGCCCTACGGCGTGCTCGGTATTACCCAAGGTAAGCCGACCCCTGCGACCATCGAAGTCCTGAATGGTGCTCAGTTCGTCTTCTTCCGCGATGGCGTCTCGCACGCCGTCGCCATCTCCGCCGGCGTGAAGTGTCCAGTGATGGGGTTGGGCCCTGATGGTGCGTTTGCCACGGACCTCCGCGATGATGCCAAGGCAAACGCTTTCCTGCAGGCTAACCAGTTGGAGTTCGGCAGTTTTCTTTGCTGTATCCCTCGGTACCGCTCCACGCCCTATTGGTTGATTAAGCCGGGTATATCCTTCGACCCCGTGAAGCAAAAGCGTAACGATGAGCTCAAGGAGCATGATCACGCCCAATTACGTGCTGCCATCATCGAGGTCGTTCGCCAGACGAAGCTCAAGGTGCTCATCTGTCCCGAAGACCGCACCCAGATGGCCTTGGGTAAGGAAGTGCTGTTCGATCGCTTGCCCGACGACGTGAAGCCGCGCGTGGTTTGGCGCCCCGACTATTGGCTCACTGACGAAGCGCTCTCCGTCTACGTCCGCAGCGCTGGGTTGTTCGGCAACGAAATGCATTCGCCAATCATGTGCATCGGTAATGGCGTGCCCGCCATCGTCTGCCGCTGGGCCGAACAGACGTCTAAGGGCACGATGTGGAAAGACATCGGCCTTGGTGACTGGCTCTTTGACCTCGATGACGAAGCGCAACTGCCCGGAATCGTCCCCGCCGTCTTAGCGATGGCCAAAGACCGCGCCGCGTCCCTCGCCAAAGTGGGTCAGGCCCAGCGCATCGTCCAGGCCCGTCAGGCTGCGGCCATGGCCGCCCTGCGGAAGGCGCTCTGAGTCCCCTTAGGACTCCTTCGTGAAGGGATTGGCCTCCGTCGTCGCTGGTGCCGCCGGACGGGCCATGCGGACAACCACGACCATGAAGACGATGGTCGCTAGGCCTGAGAGTAGCAGCAGGGCCAGTCCGTAGCCTTCTGGGTTAGGGCTGAGGTCAAAGGTCAGCGGACCGTAGAGCTTGTTCCAGAGCGATACCCGCTGAGGTTGCCCGCTCGCCATCCAGCCTAACAGCAGGTAGAGGTCCGTGCAGCCGTAGGCCACGCAGAGCGCGGCAATCTTCAGCTGTTTCATGGCTTACTTCGCAACTTTCTTAAAGACGGGCTTTTCTTTGTCGCCGCCGCTCAGGACGTAGGCCACGAGGTCGAGGATTTCATCCTGCGTGAGCATGCTGAGGAGCATCGGGGGCATCGGGGAGATCGCGCTGCGCTCAATGCTCTTCACTTCCTTGCGGTCGACGTTGACGCGTTGGTCGGGGTCAGAGAGATCCGTGTTCACGACGACCGAGTCGCCGTTCAGGTTGACGATGACGCCGGTGAGGGTGTCGCCGTTGTTCTTGGTCACGATAATCGGGGCGAACTGCTCGTTGATCTCCTTGCTGGGGTTAATGATCTGGTCGAGGAAGTCATGTGGACTGTAGCGGCCCCCGGAGAGGGTGAGGTCGGGCCCGGTCATGCCGCCCGCATTGCCGAAGCGGTGGCACGTGAAGCAGGCCGCGGCGGCGAAGGCCTTGCGGCCGGTGTCGAAGTTGCGGTCCTTGAGGCCTGCACCGACGGCGGCGTCGAGTTCTGCTAGCGTCCAAGCCTTGGGCGTGCGACCAGCGAACATGGCACCGGCGTTCTCAATCGGCGACTTGATGACAGGCTTCTGGGCGATGAGCGCGGCGTGCTGCTGCTTCTCGGCGTCGGTGAAGGTCGCGAGGGAGTCATTCCGGATGAATTGGATGAACTGGGTGAAGCTCGAGCCGCCACGGTAGTTGGCAGCCTGGAGGAACCAGTTCAGCTGGGCTTGGCGCAGGGCAGGGGTCCAGCCGGTCTTCAGGAAGCGGAGGCTACGAGCGTATTCCATCTGTGGCTCCTGACTTTCGGCGTTGGCGATGAGCGCCATGCCCTTGGCTGCCGTATTCGGGGCCTGGAGGAAGGCCAGCGTCTCGCAGAGGACCCAGTTGAGTTCGAAGTTATTCGCGGGGAAGGCCGGGTCGAGACGTCCGACGATTTGCTGCACGCGGGCTACGTCGGGCGTGCCGTAACGGTGGAGGACGATTTCGGAGATGCGGACCCACGCAATGCGCTGGTCGTTAGTGAGCTTGGCCCAGTCGAGGCGGAGCAGGGCGTCGAGAACTCCGTCGCGTGTGGCGCTCTCAGCGGCGGTTGGTTGGGCGACCATTAGGGGTACGCCCGTCCGAGGGTCAGGCTTAGCTGCGCGTGGGCTGTGGTTCGGGCACTGAGCACCGACCAAGGCGACGGCGAGGAGGGATTCGAGTGAGCGCGCTTGGTCGGTTTCCTTGAGGGCACGATCCTTCCACTGTTCCAAGGGTTGGTGCTCTAGGATGACGCGGGCGGCCCAGCGGATGTTACGGTCGGGGCTGTTTAGGTGCGGCCAGGCGAGGTCGATAGACTTGGGGTCTTGGACGCCGTGGTAAGCTTCGAGCTGCTGGCGGAGTTTCGCTTCGTCGGTCGGGCGCGTGAGCACGTCGACGCCAGCAGTGCTTTCCTTGCCGATGTAACTGACGCGGTAGAGGCCGGACTGCACCTTGCGGCCGCCGATGGCGAAATACATCGCGCCATCTTTCGGGTGGATGAAGGCGTCGGTGACGGGCAGCGGGCCGCCGGTCACGAATTCTTCCTTGGTGGCGGTGTAGCTAGCGCCTTTAGGTGCGAGGTGGACCGCGTAGATTTTGCCCCAGCTCCAGTCGAGGGCGTAAAGCGCCTGCTGGTACTTGGCCGGGAACTTAGCGCCGTAGCCGAAGGTCATGCCCGTCGGTGAGCCGGGCCCAATATTAAGGGTGGCCGGTAGGTTGTCGGGGTAGAACTCGGGGTACTTGCCGGCGCCATTGCGCCAGCCGTATTCGCCACCGCTGACGACGTGGTTGATGCGTGTCGGACGATACCACGGAGTATTGAAGTCGTACTCCATATCCGCGTCGTACGTGAAGAGCTCGCCGGCGTGGTTCACGGCACCGCCGTAGATGTTACGGAAGCCCGAGGCGAAGACTTTGAATTCTTTACCGTCTGGAGTGAAGCGGTAGACGATTCCGCCGGGGGCGAGCACGTGGCGGTTGTGGCCACGGCCATCGGGCATGCGGGGCAGAAGATGGTCATCACCCCAAACCGTCGGCACCGGGGAGTTCGCCGCGGTTTCGGGCTTCACGGCGTTATTTCCCGTGATGAGATAGAGGGCCTTGCCGTCGGGGGTGGGGACGATGGCGTGGACGCCGTGGTCGCCGCTGGCTTGGATTTCGCGGAGGAGTTCCACCTTATCGAGGGCGTCGTCGCCGTTGGTGTCGCTGAGGCGGTAGACGCCGCTGGGAATCTTCTTTTCGTAGTCGTTCACGCCCACGTAGAGGGCGCCGAAGGCGAAGACCATGCCGTTGATACCGCGGATGCTGACGGCTAATTTCTGTACGTCAGTGGACTGGAGAGGTTGGCCGGCCGCGGGGGCAGGGAAGCGGTAGAGTGCACCGTATTGGTCACTCGCGTAGATCCGACCCTTGCTGTCGGTGCAGAGTGCGACCCAGGAGCCTTGCTCGGCATTAGGGACGGAGTAGAGGAGCTCCACTCGGAAGCCGGCGGGGACTTTGATGCGGTCGACCGGAGTGGCTTTGTTCTCGCCGATGGCCGCACCGGTCGCGCCGGCTTTCTTGGCGGCGGTTTTGGCGGGGGCCTTCTTGGCCGGGGCGGGGGGGTCAGCGGCGAAGACGGGCAGGGCCGCGGCCAGCAGCAGGGCTAGGCAGGACAGGGGGAGTCGCATGGGGATACGTTAACATCAGGAATAATCCCCAGTCCGTCAACCGGACTTAGGCTTCTTTACCTCGATAATTGGCCCAGCGCTGGGCTGATGACCTGCTAGGTCCGACGAAAGGCTTGGAACGAGCGTGCAAGGACCCAAAGGAGCCCTAGGCAAAGGACGAACGCCATTGCATAGGCCAGCCGCCAGTAGCCTGCCGTGCCTGCCTCGCCAGCTGCCATGAAACCGTAGACGCTAAACGTCGCCGCTCCCAGCAAGGCAGCTGCTCGGAAGATATATAGCGTCCAGAGAAAGATACGCACGGAAGGGGTCTGTAGCGAAGGTGCTCTTAGGTCAAGGGGCTAGCCCATTAGTCCGGCTTGGCCGTTCCGTCGTTTATTCTGTAATCGTCAAGACCATGGCGCTGGCGGCGGGTAAACTCACCGTCGCTCGACCGTCGTGGACCGCCACGGCTTTTTCCGTGGCCAAGGTGCGCTGCCAGCGACCGTCCGCTGCCACCATCGTATTCGCATAGGTGACACCGTCTTTCGACGACGCCTGTGGGGCCGTCAACCGTTGGACGGAGCCAGCGCGAAAGCGTGCCCCGACCTGGACGGTGGCCACGACTTCTTGGGTGAGGTCCTTGTTCACCAGCACAACGCGTACCTTGCCGCTCTTATCCAGCGTCGCGTGGGCAACGAGGTTGGCAGTGGATTTTACCTTCGTTGGCAGGAGCCGTCCTTGGCCGGCGTCATGAAACAGCAGCATCGCATAGTAGAGCGGATGCACCGTGTAGCTCGCCTCGCCTTTGACGGCGGAAATCGGCGAGTAGCTGCCAGGCTTGAGGTTACAGTGGAAGTTGACCCCGTCGGCGCCGTGGGCGGCCACGGAGAAGAGGAAGTCTGTGGCCCAGAGGGCGGAGGCAAAGGTATCGCTCACGCCGGTGCGGCCGCCGTTGGAGACGGAGTTGAACTCGGCGAGCCGGTAGCGCATGCCGGCGGCCTTCGCGGCGGCGAGGTGTTCGTCCACCATCGTCAGGTCTTTCGCCATGGTGGCGGGGAGTAGGAGATTTTCGACGGTGGGGAAATTAGCCGACTGCGGATTCGTCGAGCCGCCGGAGAGTGCGTAAAGATGGGACGTGCCGATTTGGAGCTGACCTTTGAGTCCAGCGACGGCGTCTTCGAACCAGTGATCCGTGCGGCGGGCGGTGGCGGGACCGGCTAAGACGATACCAGGATTCTTGGCGCGGATGACCTTGATGGCCGCGGCGGCCTCGGGGAGATAAGTCGGGCAGTCGTAGCCCTTCTTTCGGAGTTCGTGGTTGGTATAAAGATTGGGCTCGTTGCCAAGTTCGATGGCCAAGATCGAGGTACCGCCGACCTTGAGCGCGTAGGCGGCTTCGTCTGCGGATGAGTCGGGCTGGTTGCCGGCGAGGTTGATACCATGGAGGCACTTCCACTCCGTGGCTTTCAGGAAGCCGTAAAAGTTATCCAACGTGGTGCGGCCAATCACTGCCAGTCCGGTCGCCTTGTCCAAGGTCGCCGGAGCCTCAGCCTGCCAGCGCGTGAGTTCGACTTTGTTACCGCCGAGGCGCAACGTGCCCGCACCAAGATTACGGTGGAGTTGGATGAGGATGCTGTTGGATGGCTTGAAGTGCGGTTCGACGAGCGCGTTCTTCTCGTAGCTAATGCCTAGGAAATCGGCCGGAATGGTCAACCCCGGCGCGGTCACGTCGATTATGACCTGGGCGGGGATATCCGCCGCGCTGAGCGAGGCGACGAGGCCTAAAGTAAATAGGCACTTCAGTATCTTGGATGACCGACCGCTCACTTGCCCATCTTGACGAACTCGTCCTTACTCAGGTCGCTCGTGTTGTCCTTGTCCATCTTGACGAAATTCTTGGCGGCTTGTTCAGGGTCTTTCTGCTTAGCCATGAATTCTTCCTTGGTGAGCTTACCGTCCTTATTCACGTCACGTCGCTCAAACATCGCAACGCGTTCGGCAACGGGATCGGTGGTGGCGGCGGGCGGCGTGACCTTCGGCGCCGTGGCATCTTCGTCTTTCTTCTTCGCGTCGAGGTCGACGATGTTCTTTTTTCCCTTGGCAATCTTCACGGCGTTCGGGTCGGCTGCTGGGATGGGTGGAGGGAGGAACTTGGAGAGGCGTTCAATGACTTCTTTGTTTTCTGGCTTCGTAGCGAGATTCTCGGGCTCCTTCGGCGCGTTCACCTCGTCGTAGAGTTCGGTGAAGAGGATGCTATTGTCGGCGAGGCTACGCCAGAGGGTGAGGCGCCAGCGATCGTCACGGATGCTGTAGCCCATGGCACGCTGGCTGGTGGATTTATCACCATTCTTTTGAATGGTCTTGGGGTATTGGCTGATGGCGACGGGTTTTACGGTGACCGCAGGGTTTTCCATGATGGGCTTGAGGCTGACGCCGTCTACCTTGGGAGCTGGTAGGCCGCACAGGTCGGTGAGGGTCGGGTAGACGTCCACGAATTCGACCAAGGAATTGCTCTTCTGGCCGGCAGTCTTCTGGCCGGGGGCGCTGAAGATCAGCGGGACACGCGTATCGACTTCGAAGTTGGTGTGCTTGCCCCACTCTTGGTGGTCGCCAAGCTTCCAGCCGTGGTCGCCCCACAGCACGATGACAGTGTTGTTGGCGAGGCCTTCTTTCTCGAGCGCATCCAGGAGTAGGCCGACATTAGCATCGGTGTAGCTGATGGCGGCGTAGTAGCCGTGGCGAACTTGGCTGGCAAATGCCTCGGGCAAGGGCGTGAAGTCCTGCTTCTTGGCCTTCGGCGGGACATTGGTGTAGGCGTGGAATTCACCGCTATCGTTATCGCCCACGGAGTGCGGCGTACCGAACGGGAAGGCGCTGGCGGTGTTCGGGATCTTCGCTGGGTCGTAGAGATCCCAATATTTCTTCGGCGATACGAAAGGGAGGTGGGGCTTGGAGAGGCCGACCGCTAGGAAGAAGGGCTGACCTTTCTTTTTAAGTTCGGCGAGCGTCTGGACGGCGAGTCGGGCGGTCTTACCGTCGGTGTAGAAGTCGTCCGGTACATCGCCGGCCTCAAAGGCTGCACCTTTATTTTTGCCGTCTTCGGCGCCAGCGCCGGCCGAACGGCTTTCCGGCTTGGCGTAGGTTTCGGCCTTTGGCGTCGCCCAAGGCGTCGACCAGGTCGGGGCATCGTCATAGCCGCCGTGGAAGATCTTCCCCATGCCTTGGGAGAAGTAGCCGTGCTCTTTGAAGTATTGTCCGACGGTCTTGACGTCGGGGAGGGCGACGCGGAAGTGGGTGTTGAGATCCCAGACGCGCGTGGCGTCCGGGCGCCGGCCAGTCATGATCGAAGCGCGCGAAGGGCTACAGATGGCCTGCTGGCAGTAGGCCCGATTGAAGACCATGCCGCGGGCGGCGAGGCGATCGATGTTCGGGGTCTTGACGACGGGATTGCCGTAGCAACCGAGCTCGGGTCGGAGGTCATCGATGGCGATGAACAGGACGTTGGGCCTTTGGGCGTCGGCGGCCGAGAGGCTGGCGCAGCTCAAGAGACCAGCGAGCAGGAGGGCGGATTTAATCATTGGAGAAGTATCCAGACTTTGAGAACGCCCGTCCTTGGCAACCTTCTCCGTCTTAATCTTTCTTAAGATTCCTAACTGGCCCCTTTTGGTGCAATTTAAGCTTATTTGAAGGCTTCGACCGCAGTTTTTTGGAACTCTCGACGGATCTCGGAACCATCGGAGTTGGGGAGGTCCGTCCGTTGAATCAGAAGGACGTAAGCTTTGTGACGGACGGGGTCGATCCAGGCTTGGGTGCCATAGGCGCCGCCGTGTCCGAAACTACCGGGGGCAAGGCTCTCGGTGACGCCGATAGGGGTGCCGACGAGATGGAAGCCAAGGCCCATGCGCATGCCTTCAGCGAAGCTAATTTTCGGCATCTCACCGAGCTGGTTCGTCGTCATTAGTTTGAGCGTCTCGGGACGAAGGAAGCGGTGACCGTCCAGTTCGCCGCCGCGCAGGATCATCTGGTAAAGCTGCGCCAAGTCATTGGCGGTCGAGAAGAGTCCGCCGGCTGGTATCGCCGTGCGTGCGCGATTTTGCAGAGGGTTGCTGAAGCGGCTGTTGCCCGCGGCGATGAGTTCGCCGGTAACCTTATCCTTGCGATAAGGCGTCGCGAGGCTCGCCTGTAGAGTGACGTCCGGCCAGAAGCTGGTGCTATTCATATCTAGCAGATCGAAGAAGCGTTTCTGCACGAAGTCTGCGTAGGGCTGAGCGCTGACGACTTCGATGATGCGACCGAGCGTGTTGATGCCGGTGTTGCTGTAGGACCACTTGGCACCGGGAGCAGAGATCAGTGCGGTGCGGCCAGAGTGGTCGACCATGGCGGCGAGCGGGATGGTGTCGACCGGTTGGTTGGCCGCTGTCGGCATCGCCGGGGAGAGTCCGCTGGTGTGCGTGAGGAGGTCACGTACCGTGACCGGGCGTGGGGCCGGCACCAGCCCGGTGGGAGTGGCGAGTTTTTGCCCTTTGAAAATAGGCAGGTATTTTTCCACAGGGTCGTCCAGGCCGACTTTGCCTTCTTCGACGAGCATAAGGACGCCCATCGCGGTGATGGGCTTAGTCATCGAAGCAATCCAGAAGACGGAGTCCTTGCGCATCGGCCGGCCGCTGGCGATGTCCGCTAAGCCGAAGGCTTCCAGTGCGATGATGCGATCGGGGCCCACAACCATGGTGACGGCACCAGCGAACTCCTGCTTCTCCTGTAGTTCCTGGAGGGCGAAGCTGAACACGGCATTATTTTCGTCGAGGCTGACCTCCTCGCGGGGAGCGGCGGGGTGCGTGCACCCGCTGGCGAGCACGCCCAAGGTGAAGCAGATGACGGACAGCAGTGCAGGGCGGCGCATAGGCGTAAGGTGGGCCCTCTCTGGCCAAGTTCAAGCGTCCTGTCGGCGGGCCTCGCCCATCCTTTACATTTGGGCGAACCGACCTTTAGTCCTAACGTTCACATGCAACCTTCCCGGCTAAACTTTAAGTTAGAGGCGGTCGCCAGCGGCTCCCGGGCCCGCGCGGCGACTTTCCGGACGTTGCATAACGAGGTGAAGACGCCGCTGTTCATGCCCGTGGGTACGCAGGCGACGGTCAAGGCCCAGACGTTTGATACGCTCCTGGAATCGGGGTCGCAGATTCTGCTCGCGAATACCTACCACCTTTTGCTCCGTCCTGGCCCCGAGGTCTTTCGTCACTTCGGAGATATCCACCGTTTCACCGGTTGGGAGAAATCATTCCTGACCGACTCCGGCGGGTTCCAAATTTTTTCGCTGCCACACTCGCGTTCCATCGAGGAAGAGGGCGCCGAATTCCGCAGCTACGTCGATGGTAAGAAGATTCTGCTCAGCCCCGAGGTCAGCATCGGCACGCAGATGGCCATCGGCAGCGATATCATGATGGTGCTCGACCAGTGCATCCCCTCCACGGCTGATGAAGCCACGGCCCGTCGCGCACTCGAGATCACCCAACGCTGGGCAGTGCGGAGTCTCAAGGCCCGTGGCGAGTCCCCGCAGTCGATGTTCGCGATTGTACAGGGCGCCTTGTACCCACACCTGCGCAAACAGAGCGCGGATGGGCTCACGCAGCTGCCCTTCGATGGTTTCGCCATCGGTGGCCTGGCCGTGGGCGAGGAAAAGCACCAACGCGAGGATACGTGTGAGGTCGCTGCAGCCATGCTGCCGGCCGACCGACCGCGCTACCTCATGGGCGTGGGTACGCCGCTCGACCTACTCGAAGCCGTCCACCGTGGGGTCGATATGTTCGACTGCATCATCCCGAACAAAGTCGCACAGTTCGGCACGGCGTTCACCTCGCGCGGGCTACTGCAGCTCCGTCGGTCGGTCTACAAGTTCTCCGATGAGAAGCTAGATCCGACCTGCCTCTGTCCCGTCTGCCGTAAGTATTCCCGCGGCTACCTCCATCACCTCACCAAGACACAGGAACCCTTAGGCTGGACGTTACTGGGGCAGCATAATATTGCGTTCTACCACCAGTTGATGCGAGAGATTCGCCAAAGTATCCTCGAGGATCGTTTCCTTGCGCTGTATAACGAGAAGCGCCAGTTCCTGCAGGTCGAGGACATGGACCATCCCGCGGTGCCGCCGAAGGTCGGTAAGGAGCGCCGCCCGCGCACGCTCGGTAATTACACGGTCAATATCGCGGAGGCGGGCTTCGCGAGTATACGCCAAGTCTCTTCCGGTGAGATCATGCATTCACACACGCCTCCGATGGAGGAGGCGAAGTCGCTTTACGTCGACCAGTCCGCCTTAGCGGAACGACTACAACTGCCTGCGGGGAAGTCGCCCGAGGAAGTCCCTGAACTCGTCATCTGGGACGTCGGCCTCGGTGCCGCCGCCAACGCCATGGCTGCGGTGCAGTGTTATGAGGCCGCCGCCGCGCAAGGTCCGGTCCGTCGTCTCAAACTCATTAGCTTTGAGAACGACCTCGATTCCCTCCGCTTAGCGCTCACGCATAAGTCTTACTTTCCGTATCTCCGACACTCTGGTCCTGACGCCGTGCTGGCACGCGGGCAGTGGACGTCTCGCCAGTTTCCGGGACTATCCTGGGAACTCTTGGAAGGCGACTTCTGGGAGCGCGCGCCGCAGGCCTCGGCCAAGCCAGACCTCGTTTTCTACGACTTCTTCTCGCACAAGACGGACACCGCCTGTTGGAAGCTAGCGTCCTTCGCGCGCCTGTTTGAGCTCGTGCGTTCCGAACGTTCGACCTCGCTCTTCACGTATTCGGCGTCGACCGCGGTGCGGGCGGGCCTGCTACACGCGGGCTTCTTCGTCGGTGCGGGCGTTGGCACAGGCGTGAAGAAGGATACTACCGTCGCCCTCACGTCGGGTTGGTCCGGTGCCCCTCGCCATGCCTTGCTGGGTGCCGAATGGCTAGGGAAGTGGGACCGCTCGCAAGCTAAGTTCCCCGATGGACTGACGGAGCCGGAACGCATTGCGTTCGAGGCCCAAATCCGCCGTCATCCGCAGTTCGCGGGTTGAGCGGGTTTACTTCTCGATCACGCAGCGGTCGATTTCTTCGCCCTTCTCGTTGATGGTCCGCATCTCAAACTTTTTAGCGGTGAGGTCGACGACGCAGAAGGAGTGGAGGGCCTCGTAATACTTGGCGTTGAAGGGCGCGTAGTTGTCCTTTCCGCCATTGGGGAGCTTGGTGAGGTTCTTGTCGACCGTGCCCGTGTAGAGCTTGGCCCCGCCGCCACCCTGCACGACATAGATGACGCCCTTCGGGTGCGTGTTCTTGGCCCCGTCGAAGGTTTCATCGAGCGTGAAGGCTCCATTAACATAGCTGGGCGGCGTCTTGGGTGCTCCGGAAGGATCGACGGCCTTAGGGTCATCTGGTACCGGCTTCGCGGCCACCGCAGCGGCTACGCCCGTCGCTGGGAGGAAGCGGAAGGGTTTGCTACGTTGAAAATTATGGACGTGGCCGGCAAAGACGACGTCGACCCCATTCGCCTCGAAGATGGGGGCGAACTTACGTTGGCGTTGGTCGCCGTAGTGAGCCACCGTGACCTGAAAGGGTGGCATGTGTAATGCGACGAACTTCCAGGGCTGCTTGGTGGCCTTGAGGTCTTGATCGAGCCAGGCCATGACGGCCGGGTCGTCGGACTTTCCTCCGCCGCTATTATCCAGCACGACGATGTGGGCCGCGCCGTAGTCGAACGAGTAGAAGCCGAGGGCAGGGTAGTTCTTGCCGGCGAGGGCCCGGAACTTAGTCGCGGCTTCACTCTTGGGGAGGGCCGTATTCCAGACGCCTTCGGGCAGGCCGTTTTGCGGGGCGTTGAAGAAGTAGTAGGCCGCGTAGGCGTCGTTGAAGGTCGTCAGCTTGGCGACCAAGGCGTCGTGATTCCCGAGGACGGCGTAGAAGGGGACGGTGGCCATCATGGGCGCGCCGTTCTTTTCGCTGGGCTCAGTGGGGTTGCTATAGGTACTCCAGAAATACTTCATGTAGTGGTAAGCACGACCAGCGGGGTAGATGATATCGCCCAGCAGTACCGTGTAGTGCGGCTTTTGTAGGCTCATCTGGTAGGCCATAACGTTTTGGCTAGCTTTACCGTCGGCGAGGTCGCCGATCATGATGAAGCGCGTCGGCTTGCTACCGCTCACTCGGGTGTGCGTGGTCTGTTCACGCACCACCTTGCCGTCTAACTTCACGACGTAAGTGAACGAGCTATCGAGGGGTAGGCCAGGGAGGGCGGCGGTATAACGGATATAGTGCTGATCCTTCTCCTGTGTGACCGGGGTCTTGGCTGCGGGAGCGGTGAAGTCCATGGGGGCCGACTCGACTTTAGCCAGGATGAGTTTGAAGCCCTTGGGAGCGTATTCGACGGTGAATCGGCCAGGAGTTTGGTCGGTCACCCAGATGACCCGCATCTCGTCCGTGGCTTCGAGCGCGCCTTGCGGACCGGGCTGTAGGTAAGGCTGCGCCAAGATCGTCTGGGCCGAGGCGGCAGCGGTCAGGCATAACAAGGACAGCAAGGACTTCATGGTGGGGCCCCTTTGCAGTAGGCGGGTTTTCAGGGGCGGGCAACAGGCTTTGCACCCGCTTTGCCTGAGAAAATGTCATGA